>Ga0154020_10001705_pt1 | contig 27060 bp, 19 predicted proteins | sample Klosneuvirus_201_FD_109709 | JGI IMG/M metagenome (GOLD analysis project Ga0154020, IMG submission 109709) | Active sludge microbial communities from wastewater, Klosterneuburg, Austria - Klosneuvirus_20160825_MG | ecosystem: Engineered > WWTP > Aerobic digester > Activated sludge | place...
GGGGACGGGAACGCGGCAGGCGCCGGCGAAGGCGAACTCGGTGGGGTAGGGGAAGGTCGCGACCTCGAAGCTCTGCACCGCCCGCGGCTGACCGCTCGTCAGGATCGCCGCGCGCAGCGCCGGGGCCGCCTTGAGCACCGCGTCGTGGCGAGCCCCCCCGGAGCGGTGACGCCAGGCTTCGTCCAAGAAAGGCAGGGCAGTGAAGCCGTGGTCCTCAGGTCGCATCGGAGGCATGCGCAGGACTTAGACCGGCGCGCAATTTTCGCCAAGCGGCGCCCACCTTGTGGTGAGCATAGGACAATGCCAGCCTCCCCTTAGGCCGATCGGAGTCCGCCGGGATGCGGGAGTTTAGACCCAGTTTACGCCCCGACGGACCGCTCAAGCGGGGACAGCAAAGGCCGAGCGTCCCCATCCGACGCACCGACCGATCGCTGCAGCAGATCGTGGCCTCGCTGCTGCTCGTCGTCCTCTGCCTGCTCTCCTACTCGCTGGCGCCCTTGGCCCATGCCGACGCGTTGATCTTCGATCTGTTCTTTCGCCTGCGCGGCCCACAGCCCACCGACCCCTCGATCGTCCTGGTGGACATCGACGAAGAGAGCCTCCAAGCGGTGGGTCGCTGGCCTTGGCCGCGCCGCACCGTCGCGGAGCTGATCCGCGTACTCACCGACGCCGGCGCCGCCGCGATCGTGCCGGACTTGGTCTTCCCTGAGCCGAGCACGCCCGACGACGACGCCCAGCTGGCCGCGGCGATCCAAGAGGCCAAGCGCGTATTTCTCCCCGTCACCGAGGAGCGCATCGGCGGGAAGGCGACGTGGCTCAGGAGCTTGCCGCTCTTTGAGGCCGCGGCGGTCGGCGGGGGTCATCTCGTGCTCCGGCCCGACCCCGACGGGATCATGCGCACCGTCGAGGCAGAGCGCACGGTGGGCGGGGAGGCGCTCTCCTATGTGGCGCTGGCGCTCGCGACGGCCAAAGACTCCGCGCTCGTCTCGAACCTGCCAGCGTCATTGATCATCGACTGGGCGGGCCCAAGCGCGCGCGCTTTTCACCGTCATTCGAGCCACGAGTTGGTCCACCTCGCTCGGGCCCGGCGCGCCGGGGACCTCAGCAAACAAGCCCCCGCTGACCTCAAGGGCGCGATCGTCTTCATCGGCCTCAGCGCCTACGGCCACTATGCGCTGGAGGCCACGCCGTTCGAGCGCGCCGCGCCCCCGGCCACGATTCACGCGACGGTCCTGAGCGCGCTCCTCCAGGGCCGGTCTCTCGTCCGGGCCCCCGCCGCGCTCGGGATGCTGGTCTTGGCGGCGCTCTCGTTGCTGGTGATGAGCCTGTTTTTGCGAGGTCCCCGGACCTCCAGCGTGGTGATCAGCGCGCTTGTGCTCCTCGGCTGGCCGACCTTGAGCTTTCTGGCCTTCTGCTTCGGTCACGCGCTGATCGATCCGGCGCGTCCGGTGATCGGCGCGGCGGCGATGTTCTCCTTCTCGGCGGTGTGGGCCTTGGCCGCTAGCCAGCGCGAGCTGCTGCGGCTCTACAACTTGGCTACCCGCGACGGGCTCACGGGCCTCTATGTGGTCGCGCATTTTCGGACCCTGATGAGCGAGGCGGTGAGCGACGCGGTCCACAAGCGGCGCAACCTCTGCGTGCTGATGGTGGACGTCGACCACTTCAAGCGGCTCAACGACACCTACGGGCACGCCGCAGGAGATGAGGTCCTGCGCTGGGTGGCGATCACCTTCGAGGAGTTCGTGCGCACGCAGCGGGCGCACCACTGGGGGCGGGATCAGGTGGGGCGCTACGGCGGAGAGGAGTTCATCGCGCTGCTCGACGACGTCTCCTTGATCGGCGCCTTGGCCGAGGCCGAGCGCCTGCGGGCCAGCGTGGAGGCGCTGGAGATCCAGTGGGAGGGCTCGTCCTTGTCGGTGACGGTCAGCGTCGGCGTCGCGACCTTGGCCGCGGGTGAGACCACGCCCGATCCGATGGTGCGGCGCGCCGACGCCGCCCTGTACGTCGCCAAAAAAAGCGGCCGAAACCAGGTGGCCTCCGAGGAGGACATCGAGGGCGTGTGAAGCTTAGCCGGTGAAGGTCCTCCCGCTCAAAGCCTCGAATCGAAGCTCCCCCCGCGCGTCTTCGCGCGTAGTGGCTGGCGCGCGAAGCGTGCCTGGTGCCACCCGGACAGAATGCCCACGCCGGCGACACGTACAGAGCACAAAATGCCCTACAGACCTAAGTGACCGGCACCGACGCCGAGGCAGTCACGACCGTCTCGGCGTCGGTGCGCTCGTGCTTCAGGCAGGGCAGGTTCTTTCGGAGCTGCTGCTGCCGGGACAGATCGATCTCGGCAAATGCCAGGCCGATCTGGTCCGGCGCGGTGGCCAGGACCGTCCCCCAGGGATCGATGATCATCGACCGTCCGTAGGTGCGGCGGGTCTCGCTGTGGGCCCCGAACTGGCCGGGGGCCAGGACGTAGCAGAGGTTCTCGATGGCCCGGGCTCGCAGCAGCACCTCCCAGTGGTCCTTCCCGGTCGGTACGGTGAAGGCGGCCGGCACCATCAGGATCTCCGCCCCGGCCTGGGCCAAGGCGCGATACAGCGTCGGGAAGCGCACGTCGTAGCAGACGCTGAGGCCGATCTTCCCGAGCGCCGTCTCGGCCAGGACCGCGTTCTCTCCGCCCTCGACCGAGGAGGATTCCCGGTGCGTCGCCCCTTCACCCAGCTCCACGTCGAACAGGTGGATCTTGCGATAGGCCGCGACCAAGCGCCCGTCCGGGGCCCATAGGGTCGAGGTGTTGTAGGCCTTCTTGGCCGATTTGGGGCTGCGCTCGGGGAGCGTGCCGCCCAGGAGCCAGACCTGGTGCCTCCGCGCCGCCTGCGACAGCTGGGTGAAGCTCGGCCCGTCGAGGGGTTCGGCCAGGGCGAGCTTCTCCTCTTCACTGCCCATGAAGGAGACGTTCTCCGGCAGCGCGATGAGCTTGGCTCCCAGCGCCGCGGCCCGCTCGATCAGGCCGAGGGCCGTGGCCAGCGAGGCCTTGGGATCCGAGGTCGTGGTGAGCTGAGCCACCGCAGCGAGGAAGGGCATCGGCGAATGTTGGAATAGCCGGCCCGCCCCGGCAAGGAGAGACGCACACCCCAGAAAGACCCAATTGCAGAAAGTCGCCGAGGGCTCTACGTTCCTGCGCCGCATGGTCTTCGAGAAGGTCGAATCGCTCCCCAACTTCCCCGAGCTGGAGCAGAAAATTCTGGGGCTCTGGAAGTCGCGCGAGGTCTTCAAGCGATCGCTCGAGGAGTCCGAGGGTCGCCCGGAGTTCGTCTTCTACGAGGGGCCGCCCACCGCCAACGGCTTGCCGCACAACGGGCACGTCCTGACGCGAGTCATGAAGGACCTCTTCCCGCGCTACCGCACCATGCGCGGCTACCATGTCTCCCGCATCGCCGGCTGGGACACCCACGGCCTACCGGTCGAGGTGGAGGTCGAGAAGGAGCTTCGGATCCGGGGCAAAGAGGCGATCTTGGCCTACGGCGTGGAAGCCTTCTCGCGCCGCTGCCTCGAGTCTGTGTTTCGCTACACCTCCGAGTGGGAGCACCTGACCGAGCGCATCGGCTTTTGGGTCGATCTGAAGCAGGCCTACGTGACCTATCACAAGGCCTACGTCGAATCGGTCTGGTGGGCGCTGGCCGAGCTCTTCAAAAAGGGGCTGCTTTATAAAGGCCACAAGGTCGTGTGGTGGTGGGCCCAAGGCGGCACCGCGCTCTCGGCGGGCGAGACCGGCTCGGCCTACAAGACGGTCGATGACCCCTCGGTCTACGTCCGCTTTCCGCTGATCGGGGAAGACGCCTCGCTCGTGGTGTGGACGACCACGCCCTGGACCCTCTCGTCGAACATGTTCGCTGCCGTCCATGGGGACCTCGAATACAGCTACGCCAAGGACGAGGAGAGCGGGCAGGTGCTGGTGGTGGCCGAGGGCCTGCGCGCCGCGCTCGAAGGCAAGCTCGGGCGACCGCTCACGGTGGTGAAGAAGGTCCTCGGGCGCGAGCTGATCGGCAAGCGCTACGTCCCGCCCTTTGACATCTATCAAAAGAAGGTCGGCGACGATCCGCGCTACTTCCGCATCGTGGCCGGCGATCGCTCGGCCGGCGGCCCGCCCCAGTGGTTCGTGACCCTCGACGCCGGCACTGGCATCGTCCACTGCGCCCCCGCCTTCGGTGAGGACGACTGGAAGGTCTGGCGCAACCAGGGCCGTGAGCACGGGTCCCTGGAGCTGTTCTGCGCCGTGAACCCCGACGGAAAATTCTCGGAGATCATGGGCGATCTGGCCGGGGTCTGGGTCAAGGACGCCGACAAGCCGCTGACCAAGATCCTCGGTGAAAAAGGCCTCCTCCTCCACGCGGAGACCTACCGCCACGACTACCCCTTCTGCTGGCGCTCGGAGAACGACCCGCTCATCCAGTACGCGCGCGAGGCCTGGTTCATCAAGACGACCTCGATCATCGATCGGGTCATCGACAACAACCAGCACGTGGCCTGGCTCCCCGAGCACATCCAAAACGGGCGCTACGGCGACTTTCTGGCCAACAACGTGGACTGGGCCCTGTCCCGCGAGCGCTTCTGGGGCACGCCGCTGCCGATCTGGACCTGCGAGGGCTGCCAGTCGATGGAGGCGATGACCTCGGTGGCGGAGATCGAGGCGCGCAACAAGGACGCCTTCGCCGGCTTCCGCGCCGCCAAGGAGAAGGAGCCGAGCCTCTCCGAGGATCTCATGGTGCACAAGCCGTGGATCGACGCGGTCACCGTGCCTTGTAAGAAGTGCGGCGCCTCGATGCGCCGCGTGCCCGAGGTCATCGACTGCTGGTTTGACTCGGGCTGCATGCCGTTTGCGCAGTTTGGCTATCCGAACGCGCCCGGCAGCAAGCAGGCCTTCAAGCAGGCCTTCCCGGCCGACTTCATCTCCGAGGCGATCGATCAGACCCGCGGCTGGTTCTACTCCTTGATGATGGTCTCGAGCCTGCTCTTCCCCGAGCAGAAGCACCCGCATCCGTACAAGCGGTGCATCGTGCTCGGGCACGTCTGCGACAAATACGGAAAGAAGGAGTCGAAGTCCTCCGGCAATTACACGCCGCCCGAGGTGATCCTGGATCGCGTGCGCATGGCCTTCGCGCCGGTGGCGGCCAAAGACGTGGCTCCAGAGGCCGGGGTGGCGCTGATCGGCCGAGAAGACCTGGAGGGCCTGGATCTGGTCGAAGGCCAGACCGTGAGCCTGTACCGGAATGATCGCGCCGAGGTGGTGGCCAAGCTCCCGCTCAAGGTCCACAAGAAGCTCCCTCGCCGCGTGCTGGTGCTGCCCGAGGCGACGATGCAGACGCTGGGGCTCTCCTTGGCGCCGAGCGATTGCCGCCCGGCCGAGGTCCCGGCGCTGAGCGTGGAGAAGAAGGTGTGGCTCGAGCCCGAGGGGGCCTTCGCGCCCGGCGCCGACGCGTTTCGCTGGTTCTTCTTCGCGTCCAACCCTCCTTGGTCGAACACCCGGCACTCGCTGGGTAACGTGCGCGGGCTCCAAAAGGAGCTGCCGATCAAGCTGCGGGCTGTCTACAGCTTCTTCGTCACCTACGCCAAGATCGACGGCTTCAACCCCAGCGCGCACGAGCCGCACCGGCGCGATGCCAAGGAGCGGCCGCTGCTCGATCGCTGGATCATCAGCGAGCTGGAGACCACCAAGAAGAAGGTGGTCGACTACATGGACGACTTCCGGAGCTTCGAGGCCGCGCAGGCTTTGTCGTCCTTCGTGGAAGGGCTCTCCAACTGGTACGTCCGCCGCTCGCGCTCGCGCTTTTGGGCGGAGGGCAAGAGCCAGGACAAGTTCGACGCCTATTGGACCCTGTACGGCTGCCTGCGCGAGCTCTCGCTGATCCTCGCGCCCTTCGTGCCCTTCATGGCCGAGGAGATGTACCAAAACCTGGTGGTCGGGCCCTATGGCAACACCGCCACGGACTCGGTGCACCTGGCCTCCTATCCCAGCGTGGATCAGAGCCGCATCGATGAGGCGCTCTCCCGCACCATGAGCTCCATCCGCGAGCTGGTCTCGCTCGGGCTCAAGGTGCGCACCGAGAACAAGCTGAAGATCCGCCAGCCGCTCGGGGTCGCCCAGATCGTCCTGGCGGACAAGGCGCTCGAGGCCGAGCTGCTCCCCCACGTGGCGGTGATGGCCGAAGAGCTCAACGTCAAGGAGGTGCGCTTCGCGGCCAACGCCGACGCCTTCGTGAACTACAAGGTGAAGCCCAACTTCTCGGTGCTGGGGAAGAAGCTCGGACCGCGGATGAAGGCTACGCAGGCGGCCATCGCGGCGGCGGCGCCCAACGCCCTCAAGGCGGCGCTCGACAAGGACGGCAAGGTCACGCTGACCGTGGACGGCGAACTCCTCACGCTCGGGCCGGAGGAGCTACAGGTGCTGGTGGAGCAGAAGGAAGGCTTCGCCGCGGCCTCCGCCGACATCGGCGTGGTCAGCCTGGACACCAAGCTGACGCCCGAGCTGGTCGAGGATGGCTGGTTTAGGGAGGTCCTCTCGAAGGTGCAGGCCACCCGGAAGGACCTCGATCTCGACTACACGGCGCGCATCAAGATCTCCGCCAGCGGCCCCGCCCGCGTGGTCAGCGCGATCAAGGCCCGTGAGGCCGCGCTCAAGCAAGAGGTCTTGGCCAAAGAGGTCAGCTACGATCAGAGCATCGGCGGCGAGAAGCGCGAGCTCTCCCTGGATGATCAGACGCTGGTCCTCGAGATCCTCGCCCTGTCCACCAAGCCCAAGCCGGCATGAGCTCGGCGGCGGGGGAGGGCGCGCTCCAGAAGAGCCTGGGGCCCGTCATGCTCTGGGGCCTCGGCGTCGGCTACGTCATCAGCGGGGAGTACTTTGGCTGGAACCTCGGCCTCCCGCTGGGCGGAACCTACGGGATGCTGGGGGCAACCCTCCTGGTCACGGTCCTCTATGTCGCCTTCATCCTGAGCTACGCCGAGCTGGCCTGCGCCATTCCCCGGGCCGGGGGTGCCTTCGTCTATGCCGAGCACGCGTTTGGGCCCTTCGTGGGCTTCTTGACGGGGCTGGCCCAGGTCATCGAGTTCGTCTTTGCGCCCCCGGCGATCGCGATGGCGATCGCGGCCTATGTCCACCAGCGCTACGACGGTATCGACGTCCGCGTCATCGCCACCTCGGCCTACGTCGTGTTCACCGCGCTCAACGTGTGGGGCGTGCGCCAAGCTGCGGCCTTCGAGCTCGTGGTCACGGTGCTGGCGGTGGTGGAGCTGCTCGTCTTCGTGGGGGTGGTGGGGCCTCATTTTTCGCTGGAGCGCTTCACCGCCGATCCCTGGCCAAACGGCTTCGCCGGCGCCGCGGCCGCCATCCCCTTTGCGGTGTGGTTCTACTTGGGCATCGAGGGCGTCGCCAACGCGGCGGAGGAGGCCCGCGATCCCTCGCGGGACATCGCGCGGGGATTTGGCGCCTCGATCCTCACCCTGGTCGGGCTGGCGCTCCTCGTCTTCTTCACGGCGGTCGGCGTCGACGGCTGGCGGTCGGTCGTCTACGCACCGGGGGCCACCGAGCCGAGCGACGCGCCGCTGCCGCTCGCGCTGGGGCACGTGGTGGACCCCTCGAGCCCGCTGTACACGCTGCTCCTCGGGATCGGGCTCCTCGGCCTCATCGCCTCCTTCCATGGCATCTTGATGGCGGCGGGCCGGGCGACGATGGAGCTGGGGCGGGAGCGCTACTTCCCGGCGATCGTGGGGCACATCGACCCTCGGACCCAGACGCCGGCCATCGCGCTCCTCGCCAACTCGGCCGTCGGGGTCATCGCGATCTGGGTGGAGGGGACGCAGACGATGATCACCATCTCCTGCTTCGGGGCCTTGATGCTCTACGCCGTCTCCATGGCCGCGCTCCTGCGGCTCCGCACGAGCGACCCGGACCGACCTCGGCCCTACCGGGTGCCGGGCTATCCGTGGTTGCCAGGGGTCGCGCTCGTCTTGGCCTTGCTCTGCTTCGGGGTCATGGCGGCGACCAATGTGCAGATCGCGCTCGCCTATGCTGGGCTGCTCGCGGCGGGCGCGCTCCTCTTTGCCCTGTTTTTCTCGAAGAAGAGGGCTGCTTAAAAGTCGAGAGCCCCGGGGCGTCACCGCCACGGGGCTCTCTTGAGCCATCCGCCGAATCGGATGTAGCGGCAATCTACCTGAGCTTCAGCGAAGATCCAAGCCTGCCGCCTTGGCCAGGCGCTCGCGGAGCTCGTCGAAGCAAGCCAAGCGGGCCCGGTAGTCCAAGGCCACGAGCCGCTTCACCCGGGGATCGGCCGCGCGCGTGGGGTCGCGGAGCACGAGGTGGAGCCCGGTCACCGCGCTTTGGACGTGCCAGCTCGGGATGGGGTGTTCGAAGCGATCGGCCAAGAGGCTAGAGCGCCGAACCGCTAATCAGACCGGCTGCGGCCCGATTGGCGGTTCGGTGCTCTAGCGGCGTCCGCCACCGCGGGCCGCGCCGTCTGGCCGGCGATCCGCCGGAGATCCTCGCCGCCGAGGAGCTCCCTTCGAACCCCGGGCAGGGCGCTGAAGTCGATGTCCGGGTGCCGCTCCATGATCCGGAGAATGTTCCCCTGCCACATGTTCACCCATCGGTCGCCGCGGGCCTCCGGGAGCCGCTGGGCCACGATGCGCTTCAGTCGCTCGGCGTGCGCAGCGTCGCTGATGATCCCCTTGTCGTAGAGGACCTCCAGCAGATCCAGCCGCTCGGCGAAGCGAAAGTACGTGGCTCCTCGAAAGGGCTCCGCCTCGAGCAACGTCCCCTCGCGCGCGGCCAGGTCGGCCAGCTCCGGCGCGCGACCTTGCTCGAGCCAACGATCGACGAGGCGCCCGACGACGGCTTGAAACTGCGTCGGGCCGGGTCCCTTGCTGTGCGCTGCGCCCAGCAGATAGCCGTGGGTCCAGCCCGGCTGCGCGGTGGTGTCGCGGAAGTAGACCAGCGCGTCGATCGTGCCCTCCACGCTCGAGACCCGGGTGTCGCGCTCCGGCAACGACTCGAGGTAGCGGCACAGGGCCGAGTAGTGCTGATCCGGAAAGGCCTTCGGTCCGCCGGTCACCCGTCGGCTCAGCTCGAAGTCGTCAAAGCGGCCTTGGGCGAGCATCTGGCATTGAGCCTGATTTCTGGCCTCCACCCGGCTCCGAAAGAGCGGGCGGAGCTCGGCCAGGGCCGCCGGGTCGAGCAGCGCCAGGAAGGCGGCACAGGCGTTGCCGCGCTGCTCGATCGCGGATCGCACCCCGCGAGCGATCTCGGCCAAGGCCGGTTCGCTCGGTGCCTGGTCGAGCCGGCTGACTGCGGCGCGGAGCGGGGCGTCCATCGCCCGGAGCAAGGCGGAGAGCCGCTCGGCTGCCGGACGGTCGAAGTAGGGAGCTTCGTTCAGCTCGGTCAGGAAGGCTCGCCCCAGGACCTGCTGCGCTTGGTCCGGCTCAAGGCCCCCGTGCTCCCGCTGGAGGGCGCTGAGCGCTGTCTCAAAGGCGGGCGGCGGCGGGCTGCGCCGGCCGCGATGGAGCAGGGCGAGCAGGTTTTGGCGCAGGGTCTTCGGTGCCGCGCCAAGGTCGAGGTCGATCTCGTGCTCTCCCATGCCTGCCGCGAGGAGCAGGGATTTCAAGGCGCCGAGCTGGCGCTCGAGTTCGCCGCGGCGGAGGGCGGGGCTCAAGGCGTTGAGCGGAGCGATCCCGCCCGCGGGCGGGTTCATCCCGCCGAAAGCGGGCCCAGACGCCTTCGGGTCGCCGAGCAGCGGGCCCTGGTCGACCCGCGGGCTCTGCTCCTGCCGAAGCCGATCCACCTGCCGCGCGGTGTCGAGCAGGCTGCTCCAGGCCTTGGTGGGGATCATGAGCGCCTCCGAGCGCCGCCCTTTTGCTCAGGCCCGCCCGCCCTCAGCGCGACCCCCGACTGCACGTCCGCCAAGGCCGCGATCAGCGGCGCCAGCGCTTCGGGATCGCCGAGGAGCTGGATGGTCTCCGCCTCGTCGATCGGAAATTCGGGGTCGAAGAAGAGCCGCACCAAGAACTCGGGTTTTGCGCGGATCCGTAGCGGCGCATCCGGCAAATCCTGGGGCTCAAAGCGCCGCAACGGGCGGCTCGGATCGAAGCTCCAGGCCTCGGGCGGCTCGCTGAGGAGGTCAAAGGCGATGGTCGCCGCTCCGGCCGGGCGCAGGGTACCCGAGAGAACGTGCTCAAATAGCTCGAAGACCAGCTGATTGGGGGTCACGCCGCGGCACAGCGCAAGAAGCAGACCGGCGAACATCCAAGCCCGATTACGCCGGCCTCGGATCCGCCCGATCCTAGGCTGGCTCCGGTGGGCGTCGAAAGTGGCGCCTCGGGGCGACGGAGCTCGGGCTCCGCTTCAGCCCCTCCAGCTCACCTTGTCCTGCCACGGCTTTCGCTCGCCCACGGGCCAAGGAGCGTTCGGCCAGCCGAGGTAAAAGAAGCCGAGGCAGCGGGCCGGCGGGCTAAGGCCGAGGAAGGCCGCCATCGAGGGATCGGTGGCCTTCTTCCCAGAGGTCCAAAAGCCGCCGAGCCCCAAGGCCCGCGCCGTCAGGTGAAGGTTTTGAACGGCCATCGCGGTGGAGGCGATCTCCTCGTGCTCCACGATCTTGGGGTTGGTGGAGCCGGCGCAGACGATCGCGATGGTCACCGGCGGCCCCAGGAACTTCTCGGCCGTCGAGGTCCGCCGCGCGTCACCGTCGGGGATCTTGGCCTCACCGGGGCTCCGCATCGTGTCGAGCACCGCCTCGAGCAGCGCGCGCCGCGACTCGCCCTCAAAGACGATGAAGCGCCAGGGCTCAGTCAGGCCGTGCGAAGGGGCCCAGTTGGCGGCCTCGAAGAGCCGCTCGAGCAGCGCGCGATCGACCGGGTCAGGCTTCAGTAGATTCGGCTTGAGAGAACGCCGCGTTCGGATCGCTTCGAAGACATCCATTGAGCCCCACCGCGAGCCCATACAAAAACGCTTGTCAACCAAAGGCAGCTCTGAGAGACACTCGAGTTGCCAAAACCTTCTTCCGGCGAAAGCCGAAAAAAGGTGGGCGCCCCGCGGCGACCCGCCTTTTTTTGTTTCTTTCGCCAGAGCTGGAAAAAAGCACATGGGTCAAACCAAGGGGAAAAACGAGCGGTTACGCGGGCTCATCGAGCCGGCGATCGCGCAGCTAGGCTTTGAGCTGGTCGAGCTCGAGCTGGTCAGCGAGCGCGGCGCCTCGATCCTCCGTTTGTACATCGACACCATCCCGCCCGGCACGAAGGAGCGGGGCGTCACCGTCGAGCAATGCTCGCTGGCCTCGCGCGCGGTGTCGGAGGTCCTCGACGCCGAGGAGGACGCCATCCCCGGCCAATTCACCCTGGAGGTCTCTTCTCCCGGGCTGTTTCGGCCGCTGACCAAGCCCGATCACTACGCACGCGCGGTCGGCCAGCGCGTGAAGGTCAAGACTTACGACAAGCACCACGATCGTCGCGCCTTCATCGGAGAGCTCCGAAAGGTCGGCGAAGGGAACATCACTGTCGACGTCGATGGCGTCGAGTATTCGATCGCGCTCGAGCAGGTGGCGAAGGCCAACCTCGAGCCGGAGCTTTGAGGATCCGGACCATGGAACGAGAGAGCGAGAACCTGAGCGAAATCTTGGACCGCGTGTCCAAAGACAAAGGCATCGGCAAGAAGATCCTGGTCGAGGCCTTGGAAGCCGCGATGTTGACGGCCGCCCGCAAGGTCTACGGGATGGAGAAGGACATCGAGGCCCACTTCAACGAGGCCACCGGCGACTGCGAGATCCACGAGTTCTTCATGGTGACCGACGCCGTGACGAACGCGGCGACGGAGTTGACGCCCCAGGCCGCGATGCTCCGCGCGGAGGCCTCGGGCGAGCCCCTGGCCGAGGAGCCGCAGGCCGGCGATTCGCTCGGCTTCAAGCTGGAGACCCGCGACATGGGCCGGATCGCCGCCCAGACCGCCAAGCAGGTCATCATTCAGCGCGTCCGCGAGGCCGAGCGCGAGAACATCTACAACGAGTACTCCGACCGCAAGGGCGAGCTGGTGACCGGTGAAGTGCTGCGCTTTGAGCGCGGCAACCTGATCGTCAACCTCGGCCGCGCGGAGGCCGTGCTGCCGATGCGCGAGCAGTGCCCCCGCGAGTCGTACCGCGTGCGCGACCGCATCCAGGCCTTCGTCATCGACGTCAACAAGCAGGCCCGCGGCTCGCAGATCGTCCTGTCCCGCACCTCACCCGGCCTGCTGATCAAGCTGTTCGAGATGGAGGTGCCCGAGATTTACGAGGGCATCGTCAAGATCGAGGCGGCGGCTCGTGAGCCGGGCGCGCGCAGCAAGGTGGCGGTCTCCTCGTCGGATCGCGACGTCGATCCGGTGGGCGCCTGCGTAGGCATGAAGGGATCGCGCGTTCAGGCCGTGGTCCAAGAGCTCCGCGGCGAGAAGGTCGACATCGTGCCCTACGATGAAGATCCGGCCCGCTTCGTCTGCAACGCGCTGGCGCCGGCCGAGGTGAGCCGCGTGCTCATCGACGACGCCAACCACGGCATGGAGATCATCGTCCCGGACGACCAGCTCTCCTTGGCGATCGGCCGCCGCGGCCAGAACGTGCGCCTCGCCTCGCAGCTGTCGGGCTGGAAGCTCGACATCATCTCGGAGTCGAAGATCAAAGAGGTCAAAGACCGGGCGTTCAAGTCGCTCGGCCGCTTGGCTGGCGTGAACGATATCCACATGCAGACCCTGTACAACTACGGGATCCGCTGCGCAGAGGACATCTTGAAGGCCGAGCCGGCCTTCTTGGCGAACATCCCGGGCATCGGCCCGGACATGGTCGAGCGCATCAAGAAGGACTCCGTCCGCGTGGTCGAGGAGGAGGCCAAAGAGATGGCCGCGCTCAAGGTCGAAGAAGGCCTCGAGGCGCGCCGCCAGGCCAAGGCGATGTTCGTCGACTCCGAGCACCGCCGGACCCTGCTCCCCGAGATCGATCGGATGCTCCGCGTCAAGGGCATCGGCCCGACCAACCTCGGGAAGCTCGAGGCGGCGGACATCCTGAGCGTCGAGGAGCTAGCGCGGGTTTCGACCCTGGACGCCCTGGTCGAGAAGACCCAGCTCAGCAAGGAGCGGCTCGACCAGCTGCGCCATGCGGCCTTGGCCTACTTGGCCAAGGAGGAGAAGGGGGTAGAGGTGTCGCCGTCGACCGATGACGCCGGCGCCGAGGATGGTTACCAGCCCTCCGAGCTCTTGGTCCCAAAAGAGCCGGTGGAGACGCGGGTCTGAGCCCTGAGCGGTTCGGCGTTGCGTTATCGGGAGCGGGGGACTAGAGGTGAGCGCCACGGCGGGATCGGGTCGAGCGCCGACGCGCCAGAGCGCCGTGTCAAAGCGGCGTGAAGACCGGAGCAAGTTGCTCCGGTTGACGCTCGGGCCGGACGGGCAGCCCTTCGTGGATGTGCTCGGGCGGGCACCAGGGCGCGGCGTATGGGTCGCGCCTGGGGAGCTGAGGGAAGCGCTCAGCGCCAAGGGTCTCGAGCGAGCCTTTCGGGGCAAAGCTCGGAAGCTGGCCCCGGATGCGATCGAAGCCTTGCTCGTCGAGGCTTCGGGAAGGCTCGAACAGCGCTTGCTCGACCTGGTCGGGCTGGCGAGGCGAGCTGGAGCATTGGCGTACGGAATGGATGCGGTGCTCGGGCGGCTCTCAGGCCGCGCCGAGGGGATCATAGTGCTGACGGCGGTGGATCTCTCCGACCGGTCGTCAGCCAAGGTCGAGGAAGCCGTGGGGGTGGGACGAGGGGTGGAATGGGTCCGAAGCTCCACGGTGGAGCGGCTCGGACGCGCGATCGGCAAGGAGACGGTGGGCGTCCTGGCGATCGAGCACCGGACTTTGGGTCCGCAGATTCTGGCTGAAGCACGCCGGATCGCGGAGCTCAAAGCGACGGCAGCACAGTGAGAGGCGAACGAGGCGAGGAACAGCGACGGATGGTCAAGAAGCGGGTACACGAGATCGCCAAGGATCTCGGCTATCAGAACCAAGATCTGATCGAGAAGCTGCGCAAGCTCGGCTTCGACGTGAAGACCCATTCGTCGACGGTCGACGAGGACGACGTGCGCCGTGCTCTCCGCAAGGAAGAGGACGAACGTCGCCAGCGGACGGACGAGCAACGCGTCAGCGGCTCCATCATCCGCCGTCGCCCCAAAAACGAGACCGCCCCCGCTGCGGCCGCGTCGGTCGTCGTTCGGCGCGCGGCCCAGCCGGCCGCTGAACCCGTGGTCGCGGCCTCCGAGAAGGCGGTCCCCGCGACCCCGGCTGTCCGCGAAAGCCCGGAGACGGCAGTCGAGGCCCAGCGCCATTCGGTGGCTGAGGAGCCCCGGGAAGACGCCGCGGTGGCGCGCGCCCAGGAAGAGGGTGCAGACGCCGAGGACCACGCGAGCGCCGCAGTCGTGGCCGCTCCCGTCACCAGCGAGCCAGAGGCGACCTCTGCAGTGGTCACGGCGCAGACCGCCGAGCCGGTGGAGCCTGTCGCTGCAGCGAGCGCGGTCGAGGCCCCCAAGCCTGCAGAAACCGAAGAGTCCAAGCAGGATCGCCGAGCGGCGGTCCGGGCCGATGGGCGCAAACGAGACGAGGACGACGAAGAGGACGAGGAGGACGACAAGGCTCATATGGAGCTGGAGTCCCTCGGAATCTCCGAGGACGACTTCGCAGAGATGGCGGCCGAGCGGGCCAACGATCGGATCGGTGCGCGCGTGGCTCCTCCTCCTCCCTCCTCAAAACCAGTGACTTTGCAAAAAGAAGAAGAGCCTGCAGCACGCGTCGTGCGCAGCATCGACCCCGAGGTCTTGAAGGCCCGGCTGGGTGGCGCCAAGCGCCCCGAGCCGCCCAAAGACTGGGGCAAAGAGCGACCGGATGTAGCGGCTTCGCCCGTCACCGAGCTCGTCGTTCGCACCGATGCCAGCGGCAAGCGCAAGGAGTTGGTGGACGTCCGCAAGGAAGCCGCCAAGGGCAAGGCCGGTCTTAAGGGCCAGCGTCGCCGCGAGGAGATGAGCGCCAAGGACCTCCTCGAGCACCGCCGAGGTCAGGTCTACTACCCGACCCCAGGTCGAAAGCGCGTCAAGGCCCGCAAGGGGGCCAAGCGACCGGACGGTCCGCAGGTCACGAAGAACACGATCGAGCTCGGTGAGATGATCACCGTCGCCGATCTGGCCAAGCAGATGGGCAGGAAGGCCACGGAAGTGATCTCCTGGCTCCTGCGCAACGGCGTCATGGCCAGCATCAATCAGCCGATCTCGGCCGATGTGGCGCAAATGGTCGCGGACGAGTTTGGTTATGAGACCAGCTCGGTCGTCTTCGACGAGGATTCACGCCTAGAAGGGGTGGTCGAGGTCGACAAAGACGATCCCGACGCCGTCCTTCGGGCTCCGGTCGTGACGGTCATGGGCCACGTCGACCACGGCAAGACGACCCTTCTCGACCGGATCCGCAAGACGAACGTTGCGGGCGGCGAGGCGGGTGGAATCACGCAGGCCATCGCTGGCTACCAGGTGAAGACGCCCAAGGGCTTCGTCACCTTCCTCGACACTCCGGGTCATGCGGCGTTTACCGCCATGCGCGCCCGTGGTGCCAAGATTACGGACATCGTGATCCTGGTGGTCGCGGCCGACGACGGCGTCATGCCGCAGACGGTGGAGGCGATCGAGCACGCCAAAGCGGCGGGCGTTCCGATCATCGTGGCGGTCAACAAGATCGACAAGCCGGAGTCCAGCCCTGACCGCGTACTGCAGCAGCTGACCAAGCACGGGATCGTGGTCGAAGAGTGGGGCGGCGACGCTCTGTCTCGGAAGATCTCCGCGAAGACGGGCGAGGGCATCGATGACCTCCTCGAACTCTTGGCCCTCCAGGCCGAGATCCTCGAGCTCAAGGCCAACCCCAACGTTCCCGCTCGTGGAACGGTGGTCGAGGCCGAGGTGCACAAGGGCCGTGGTCCGGTCGCTACCGTGCTCGTCCAAGAAGGTACGCTCCGCGTCGGTGATGCGGTCGTGGTGGGCGAGTCGATCGGCAAGGTGAGGGCGCTCATGGCCGATGGCGGCCGGCGCATTACCGAGGCGGGTCCGTCCACACCGGTGCAGATCCTCGGTCTCGACAACGTCCCGCAGCCCGCCGACGAGCTGCGCGTCGCCAAGAGCCTGGAAGATGCTCGCGAGATCGCGGCCTATCGAAAAGAGACGCGACGCGCCGTCGAGCAAGCTGGCAACGCCCGGGTCTCGCTGCAGGAGCTGTTCGCGCGCCTCAATGCCGGCGAGCAAAAGGAGCTCAAGGTCATCATCAAGGCGGACGTTCAAGGATCGGTGGAGGCTCTTCGCGAGGCTCTGTCGGCCCTGACCACCGCCAAGGTGAAGGTCTCCGTGATTCAAGGTGGCGTGGGCGCAGTGGCCGAGTCGGACGTGGAGTTCGCCAAGGCCTCCGAGGCCGTCATCGTCGGCTTCGGCGTCCGCCCGGACACCAAGGCCCTCAAGGCCGCTCGGGCCATGGGCGTCGACATCCGCAGCCACTCGATCATCTACGAGTGCGTGGAAGAGGTTAAGCTCGCGATGGAAGGCCTGCTGGCCCCCGTCCAAAAGGAGCAGTACCTCGGTCGCGCGGAGGTCCGTCAGACCTTCAGCGTCCCCAAGATCGGGACGATCGCGGGCTGTATGGTGGTCGACGGTATGCTCAATCGTTCGGCGCAGATCCGTCTGCTCCGCGACAGCAAGCCGATCTACGAAGGCAAGCTGTCGAGCCTCAAGCGCTTCAAGGACGATGTCCGCGAGGTGAAGGAAGGCTTCGAGTGCGGCATGGCGATCGAACGCTTCAACGACGTGAAGGTCGGCGACATCATCGAGGCCTTCGAAATCGTGTCGGTGAAGGCCAACCTCGACGAGCCCACGGCGAAGACGCCTGAGGCCCGGGCCTAAGCGCGACCCATGGTCGTCGGCTGCCTCGAGATCACGCTCCGCATCCCTGAAGCGCACTCGCTCAAGGAGAAGCGGAGCGTGGTCCGTCGCTGCATCGATCGCACGAAGAACAAGTTCGACGTGGCGGTGGCGGAGGTCGGGCTCAACGACGTTCACCAAACCGCCCAGATCGGCATCGCCGCCGTGGCCAACGACCACAGCTTCGTCAACTCGGTGCTCGACAAGGTGGTCGCGTTCATCGAGGACGACCTGCTCGGTAGGGCCGAGGTCGAGAGCAAGCGGATGGAGCTCATCCACTTTTGAGAGTCGAGTGAGGCAGCCGTGACGCGAGGAAGAAAGAACGCAACCGGGGGCGGCTCGAGGGCCAGCAAGGTCGGCGAGGTCATCCGCCAGGAGCTGAGCGATATCTTGATGAACGGGGCCGTGAAGGACCCGCGCTACGCCAGCGGCGGCTTGGTCACCATCACCGAGGTGAAGATGAGCCCTGATCTCTCGTACGCCACCGCCTACGTCTCGGTGTTCAGCGACGATCCCAAGGCGCCCGAGGGCGTGATGGCGGCGCTGGCCGAGGCCAAGTGGGAGCTGCGCAAGGAGGTCGGTTCGCGGCTGACGATCCGGCACACCCCTGACCTCCGCTTCTCGCTGGATACCAGCGCGGCCTACGGGCAAAAGATCGAGACCCTCCTCAAGGAGATCGGGTCCTCGGGCAGCAGCAAGGGCTGAGCGTCCGCTCTGATGGCTCGCGCTGACCGTCTCCGCCAGCACGGCTTTCTCTTGCTGGACAAGCCGAGCGGCATCACCAGCCACGACGCGGTCTCGGCGATCCGCCGAATCTTCGGCCAGCGAGAGGTCGGGCACGCCGGCACCCTCGATCCCATGGCCACCGGCCTCTTGGTGCTGGGGCTGGGCGACGCCACCCGCCTCTTGCGCTTCGTAGAAGGGGCCCAGAAGCGCTACCTCGGAACGGTCCGCCTCGGGACCGCGACCACCACCTTCGACGCGGAGGGGGAGGTCACCGAGTCGCGCGCGATCGATCCCCCGAGCCCCGCGGCGATAGAGGCCGCACTGAACGGCCTTCGGGGCCTCATCCAGCAGCGCGTGCCGGCGTACTCCGCGATCAAGGTCGGAGGCGAGCGGCTCTACGCCAAGGCCCGCCGCGGCGAGGAGGTGGAGGCCCCGATCCGCAGCATCGAGGTCCATGCCCTCGGTCTCCTCGAGCAACGAGGCCTGGATCTCGACCTCGATCTCGTCGTCAGCAAGGGAACCTACGTGCGCTCCCTGGCCGTGGATCTCGGCCTGGCGCTCGGCGCTCCCGCGCACTTGGCGGCCCTTCGCCGCACGGAGATCGGTCATTTCAGCGTGGCAGAGGGGCACCGCCTAGACGCGCTCCAAGGCTTGCCGGAGGAGCTGGTCCCGGCGCCGGCTGCGGTCGAGCACCTGCCGGCGATCGTCGCGACTGAGACCGAAGCCCTGGGGATCAGGGTTGGGCGGGCGCTCACTGCGGAGCGCGTGCTCGCGGCCTTGCCCGGGCTGCGGCCGGAGGATCCGTTCCGGATCGTCGCCGAGTCTGGGGAACTGCTCGCGATGGCGACCCCCAAGGCGGACCGCGAGACCCTGGCGGCGGGCCCTCCCCAGGACCCGGGTCTCCGCTTCTACTGCGTGCTCGTGCGCCCGGACGTAGCGTAGGCGCGTAGACGTTGACACCTCGATCCCAGACGCCTATACGCCACCACCAATCGAAAGAGAGAAGGACGGCGACGCCGAGCGGGCGCTGCCAACAAAGAACACATGCCTTTGCTGAAGACTCAGAAGACAGATCTCATCACGAAGTACGGAAAACACCCCACGGACACCGGCAGTCCGGAGGTCCAGATCGCGCTCCTCACCGAGCGGATCAACGGCCTCTCTGGCCACTTCAAGGGCCACAACAAGGACCACCACAGCCGCCGTGGTCTCCTCAAGCTGGTCGGTCAACGACGTCGAATGCTGGAATACCTGAAGACGACGAACGAGGACCGTTACAAGCACCTGATCGGCGAGCTCGGGCTTCGTAAGTAGCTCGACTCTAAGACTTTTTAGGGCTCGTGCGCCGCGGCGCTATTTGTCTAAGAGCAGGCTGGACCCGGGAAAGCGGATGGACAATGATGCCTTTCGCTTACCGATTCCACGTAGGAGGTTGGTAGGTCGGGCAATGGGCTGAGTGGTGGTCGTCTTCTTTGAGCCATCCGAACCGCTTTCTTGCATCACTCAGCCCATTGCTCGACATACCGACCCCCTCTCCCGCACCTGAACGCCCCGCCTCGCAGTGAGCCCTTTCGACGGACGAATGACGTCCCGCGCGCGCCAAAGCGGCCGCGCCGAGAGGAATCCACATGAGCAGCACCCAAAAGAGCGTTCGATTCGGCGAGCGCGAAATCCAGTTCGAGTTCGGGCACATCGCCAAGCAGGCCCACGGCTCGATCCTCGTCAGCTTCGGGGACACCCGCGTGCTTTGCACCGTCTGCGCCGGCAAAGAGCCGCGCCCGGGCATCGACTTCATGCCCCTGACCTGTGACTACATCGAGAAGACCTTCGCCGCAGGCAAGATCCCCGGCGGTTTCTACAAGCGTGAAGGCCGCCCCCGCGACAGCGAGACCCTGACCTCACGCATCATCGACCGCTCGATTCGCCCGCTCTTCCCTGAGACCTGGCGGATCGAGACCCAGGTCATCGCCACGGTGATGTCCTTTGATGCCGATGGTCCGTCCGATGTGTGCGGCCTCAACGGCACCAGCTTGGCCCTCTCGATCAGCAACATCCCCTTCGCGGGCCCCATCGGCGCGGTCCGCGTGGGACGCGTGGGCGGCAAGCTGATCGCCAACCCGACCCAGGCTGAGCGGGCCGAGTCTGATCTCGACCTCTTCGTGGCCTGCAGCGAGACCGCGATTACGATGGTGGAAGGCGGGGGCGACGAGGTCTCTGAGGCCACGGTCGTCGACGCGCTCTTGTTCGCGCACCAGTCGGTGCAGCCCTTCATCCAGCTCCAAAAGCAGCTCCAGGCCGAGGTCGGCCAGAAGAAGCGCCCCGTCCCCGTGGCTCCCCACGACGAGGCCCTGGCCGAGCAGATCAAGAGCCTGATCGGCGTCGAGCTGAAGGCGGCCTTCAACATCCGCGAGAAGGCCGCGCGCTACGCGGCCCGCGACGTGGTGAAGAAGAAGATGCTGAGCACCCTGGCCGAGAAGCACGGCGCGGAGTGGGCGGCCAAGGAGTCCTTGGCCAAGAAGCTCTTCGATGACCTCGAGTACATCACCATGCGGCGCCAGATCGTGGACGACAAGGTCCGCATCGACGGCCGCGCCAGCACCGACATCCGGGCGATCCTCTGCGAAGTGGGGCTCCTCCCCCGGGTCCATGGTTCGGCGCTGTTTCAGCGGGGCGAGACCCAGGGCATCGTCACTGCGACCCTCGGCACCAAGACCGATGAGCAGCGCATGGAGGCCCTCGAAGGCGAGAGCTTCAAGCGCTTCATGCTTCACTATAACTTCCCGCCCTACTCGGTCGGAGAGACGAAGCCTTTGCGCTCCCCGGGCCGCCGCGAGATCGGCCACGGCGCCTTGGCGCAGCGGGCGGTCGAGCGTTTGGTGCCCACCGACGGCGAGTTCCCGTACGTCATCCGCATCGTCTCTGAGATCACCGAGTCCAACGGCTCCTCGTCGATGGCCACGGTGTGCGGATCGACCTTGGCGATGATGGACGCCGGCGTGCCGATGAAGGCCATGGCGGCCGGCATCGCGATGGGGCTCATCGAAGAGGGCGGAAAGATCGCCATTCTCTCCGATATCTTGGGCGACGAAGATCACCTTGGCGACATGGACTTCAAGGTCTGCGGAACCAAGAAGGGCGTCACCGCGGTGCAGATGGACATCAAGCTGACCGGCGTCAGCCGCGACACCCTCGAGCGCGCGCTCGAGCAGGCGCGCGTCGGCCGGCTCCACATCCTGGAGCGCATGGAGGCGACGCTGCCGGTGGCGCGTCCCGAGATCTCCAAGTGGGCCCCGCGGATCACGACCTACAAGATCAAGCAGGAGCGCATCAAGGACGTCATCGGACCGGGCGGCAAGGTCATCAAGGACATCGTGGCCAAGACGAACGTGGCGATCGATGTCGGCGACGACGGCACGATCCAGATCGCGTCCTCCAACTCGGCGATGGTCGAGAAGGCTCTGCGCATGATCAAGGACCTGACCCGCGAGCCGGAGGTCGGCAAGATCTACCTCGGCAACGTGCGTAAGGTGGCCGAGTTCGGCGCCTTCGTGGAGATCTTCCCGGGCACCGACGGACTGCTGCACATCTCCGAGCTGTCCGATAAGCGCGTGGCCAACGTCGAGGACATCGTCCGCGAAGGCGACGAGGTCTTGGTGAAGGTGGTCAGCGTGGACCGCATGGGCAAGATCCGCCTCTCCCGCAAAGAGGCGCTGGGTCAGCAGGTCAGCGACTGAGCCGCTCCGATCCCATCGTGATCCGGGTGCGTCCGCTCCCAGGACGTCCGGCGCTGCCGCTGCCCCTGCAGCAGAGCCCCGGCGCCTCTGGGATGGACGTGGTCGCCTCCGAAGGTCTGATCCTCGAGCCGGGCGCCTGGGCCGCCGTCCCGACCGGGCTGGCGCTCGAGATCCCGCTCGGCTTTGAGGTGCAGGTTCGGCCGCGCTCGGGCCTCGCGCTCAAGTACGGCATCACCGTGCTCAACGCGCCGGGAACCATCGACGCCGACTACCGTGGTGAGCTCAAGGTTATACTGGTGAATCACGGTAAAACCCCGTACAAGGTCGAGCCGGGGGATCGGATCGCGCAGTTGGTCGTTGGGGAGGTTGTCCCGGCGATCGTCGTGGAGGCCGAGGCGCTCGGCGCCAGCGTACGAGGTGAAGGTGGGTTCGGGTCGACGGGGCGGTGAAGCGCAGGTGGACGCGCTAGACGACCGATGGTCGAGAGACGGCCTGTGCCCATATAACCCCGCGAACGCCGACCGGCGGCTGCCTGGTCGCGCCCGCGAAGGAGTGGAGATTGCTTTGCTATCGGTGCGGTAGCCACGTCCAGGACGGGGCGGAGACTTGCTGGAACTGCAGCACCCGACTTGCGGGCGGAGGCAGCAAGGCTGGAGCTACGCTCGAAGAGCTGCGCGAACGCCAGCGGACCAAGAGTCGGCTCTCGGGCGTCGTCTACAAGATCGGCGACGTCATCGCCACGCGCTACAAGGTCCGCGACATCGGCGGATCGGGCGGTGTGGGCGTGGTGTACCGCGCGCATGACCAGGAGATCGACGTCGACGTCGCGCTCAAGGTCGTCAACGCCAAGCTCCTGCAAACGGCCGACGAAAAGCGCCTGTTTTCTCGGGAGATCAAGACCGCCAAGAAGCTCAACCACCAGAACATCGTCCGCATCTACGACGAAGGCAAAGACGGCGAGCGTTCGTTCGTCACGATGCAGTTTCTGGAGGGGCTCTCGCTGCGCAAGATCATCGATCTGCGCAAGGAGAAGCGGCAGCACTTCGCGCTGTCCGAGATCGAGCCCATCTACAACCAGCTCTGCCAAGCGCTCGACTACGCGCATCGCACGACGTTTCACGGCAGCTTGAAGCCGGACAACATCCTGGTGCTCCCAGACCTCCTCAAGGTCACGGACTTCGGGCTGCTGCGAGGCCTGCCGCGCAAGCCCTTCCTGGCGATCCAGAAGTCGCGCATGCCGAACTTCCAGTACCTCGCGCCCGAGGTGCGCCTAGAGGTCGAGGACCTCACCCCGGCCGTCGATATCTACAGTCTCGGCGTGATCCTGGCGGAGATGCTCACCGGGCAACTGGTGGACGAGGCCAAGCCCGAGCTGCTCTCGGTGGCCAAGACCGGCCTCGACACCGGGATCCTGAAGGTCGTGCGGCGCTGCTTGCTGCGGGCCCCCAAGGAGCGCTACCCGACGGCGGGCGAGCTGTACGAGGACCTGCGGACCATCCTGGCCAAGGGTGATGTGGTCGCCAGGCCGTCGCTGGCCGCGGGCGAGGGCAAGTCGTCAGAGGCCGAAGCCGAGCAGATCTCCGAAGCCCCCCGCGCCGAGGCCGTCATGGCCGCCGATCGCGCGGCGGAAGCGGCGGCGATCGTACCGGCGGTCGTAGCGGGCCCGGTCGAGGCCGAGACCGAGGCCCCCACCCAGCGGCTCGACATCAGCAAACACGGGGCGCGCCCCGTCCCGGAGGAGCCCGGCGCCGTCCGCCGCGTCACGCTCCCCGTGCCAGCGCTCGAGGCCAACGAACCCGAGGGAGGCACGGGCACCTTCGCGGCGATCGATGACGACATGATCGAGTCGGCCGCTTCGCGCGCGCCGAGCACCATCGAGGTCCCCAAGGATCCCAAGCTGCCCGTCCCGCCGCTGGCCGAGGAAGAGGTCGAAGGCGAGGAGGCCACCGAGGCCGTCGAGAACATGCAGGAGCTCTCGGCCTCCGAAATCGTCCTGGTCGCCGATCCCCGGGCGACCAACGTCATCGAGGTGGATCACAACACCGGCCAAGCCCACATCAAGGTGGGGCCGGCACCGGTGCCCGATGGGGCCTTCGCCCGCGGGGCTTCGACCGCGTCGGACAGCACGCAGGCGGGACGGCTCGACGTGCCCGCGGCGCCTTCGGTGATCGTCGATCTGCCCGAGGCCAAGGTCCCTCCGACCAAGCCAGAGGAGCCCAAGAAGGAGCCTCCCAAGGAGGAGAAGAAACCTCCGAAGAAGCCGGCCCCGCCGCCGACCGAGCACGTCATCCGCGGCGTGCCCCCGGAGGAGCTGCCGCGCGCGGCCAAGAGCCGAGAGTCTGAGGTGACGGTCGCGCCAGCGGGCGAGCTCGCGGAGCCGAAGATCATCCCGCGCAGCCCGACGACGGCGATGCCGCCGCCGGCGCACGCCAACGGCACGAACGGATCGGCGGTCAACGGGCGCTCGCTCCGATCGCGTCCGATGACGCGCCCCCGGATGGCGGCGCTGCGGCCGGGGGAGGCTCCCTCGGCTACCGGGCTCTTCAAGGAGATCTCACCCAAGGATGAGTCGCGGGATCCGACGGGATCGCGCCCGCTCATGGTGGGCAGCGATGGCATTCAGCCCAAGCCGCCGACGATGGTCGGGGTCCAAGCCGCCACCCCCGGAACTCCTGCCAACAACCGGACGATGCTGTTTGTGGTCGGCGGCGTGGTGGCCATCGTCTTGGCGCTGGTGATCGTCGGTGGCCTCTTGGTGAAGAGCTATCTGGATCAACAGGCGCAGCAGATCGCGGTGCTCACGGATCAGATCAAGCAGAGCCAGACCGTGGCGCGCACCGCCGGCGAGAACGAGGCCCAAGCCGCTCAGGAGAAGGAGCGCGCCGCGCGCGAGGCCAAGGCCGCAGACACGGCCGCTCAAGAGGCTGCCAAGCAGGCCGAGGAAGAGAACAAGAAGAAGCTCGCCGCGCTGGAAGAGGCCAAGACGCTGGAGAAGGCCGCCAAGGCCAAAGAGGCCGAAGAGAAGCGGCGCCAAGCCGACGACGCGGACAAGAAGCAAAAGGAAGCGCTGGCCAAGTCGCAGTCCGAAGAGAAGCGGCGGGCCCAAGAGGAGGCCAAGCGGACCGAAGCCGAGGCCCGTGAGGCGCGAGAGCGCCAGGCCAAGGCGGACGCTGAGGCCCGTGCGTTGCGGCTGAAGGATCAGCAGGACGCCATCGCCAAGAAGGACGCCGAGCGCGCTGATCGCCTGCGCGCCGCCGAAGAGGTCGCGGCCAAGAAGGCGGCCGAGCAAGAGGCCAAGAAGGCGGCGGCTGAGGAGGCGGCGGCTAAGAAGAAGGCCGACGATGAGGCCAAGAAGCTGGCCGCGGAGGAGGCCAAGAAGGCCGCCGAGGAGAAGAAGAAGGGCGGAGCCGAGGAGGGTGCGGAGGCGGCGGGACTGGCCGCCGGCGGTGCTCCGGGCAAAGGCTGCCCCAAGGGCATGGTCTTCATCGACAGCGGCTCGTTCATGATCGGCGCCCCGCGCAACGACCCCGAGCGCAACTTCGGCGACAAGACCTATGCCTCGGTGGAGGTCCCGGCTTACTGCATCGACTACTACGAGGCGCCCAACGGCCGCGGTCGCTTACCGATCACGAAGGTCACCTTCGCGGGTGCCGAGAAGGCCTGCAAAGAGAAGCAAAAGCGCCTCTGCTCCGAGGAGGAGTGGGAGAAGGCTTGTAAGGGCCCCAGCGGTCTGCGCTACCCCTACGGCAATCAGTGGGATCCTTCGCTGTGCGCGACCGAGGACGACGAGGGCAACGATCGCGAGATCGCCAAGTCGGGGACCTTCGAGAAGTGCCGCTCTGGCTTCACCGTGCTCGACATGTCCGGCAACGTCGCGGAGTGGACCGCCACCAAGTGGGAAGGCGGAGATGGCTACGTGGTCAAGGGCGGCTCAGCGGACCGACCTGGCTATGACGCCCGCTGCGCCGCGCGCAAGAAGCGCCCGGGCGCTCAGGGCGCAGACTTCCTCGGCTACCGCTGCTGCGCTGATCCCAAATGATCCCTCGCTATACCCCCGAAGACATCGGCGCGCTGTGGACCGACGCGGCGCGCTTTCAGCGTTGGCTCAAGGTCGAGCTGGTGGTGCTGGACGTGCTCGCCGATCGCGGTGAGGTGCCCCGCGCCGACCAGGCAGCGGTGCACGCCGTGGCCGCGCGCTGTGACTTTCAGGCCTTGGCGGCGCGCGCGCTGGAGATCGAGAAGACGACCCACCACGACGTGATCGCCTTCTTGAGCGCCTTTGAGGAGCTGGCCGGCCCACCCGCGCGTCACGTGCACTTTGGGCTCACGTCCTCGGATGTGGTCGACACCGCGCTGGCGCTGACCCTGGTCGAGGCCGCCGAGCTCGTCTTCGCAGAGCTCGGGGGGCTCAAGCGGGCGCTGCGGGGCCGCATCGAAGAGCACCGCCACACGCCGATGATGGGCCGCACCCACGGGATCCACGCCGAGCCCATCAGCTTTGGCTTGGTCCTGGCGGGACATTACGCGGAGGCCACCCGCAACGAGCGGCGCCTTCGTCAGGCGATCGAGACCATCGGGGTCGGCAAGCTCTCGGGCGCGGTGGGCACGAGCGCGCATCTCAGTCCGGAAATTGAGGCCGAGGCGCTGGCCAAGCTGGGGCTCAAGACCGAGAGCCTCGCGACCCAGGTCGTGCCGCGCGATCGCCACGCCGAGCTGTTCAGCACGCTGGCGATCCTGGGCGCGTCCATCGAGCGCCTGGCCCTAGAGATCCGCCACCTGCAGCGCACCGAGGTCTATGAGGCCGAAGAGCCCTTCGCCAAAGGCCAAAAAGGCTCGAGCGCGATGCCTCATAAGCGCAACCCCATCCTCAGCGAGAACCTCACCGGGCTCGCTCGTCTGCTCCGGGCCTGGGCCGGCGCGGCGCTCGAGGACGTGGCGCTGTGGCATGAGCGGGACATCTCGCACTCCTCCGTGGAGCGGGTGATCGGCCCCGACGCCACCATCACCGCGGTCTTCATGCTGCGGCGGATGAAGCGGCTCATCGAGGGCCTGAACGTGTACCCGGCGAACATGCGGGCCAACCTGGAGAAGATGCGCGGCCTGGTGTTCTCGCAGGGCGTGCTCCTCGAGCTGGCCAAGAAGGGCCTGCCGCGCCAGCAGGCCTACGTGCTGGTCCAGCGAAACGCGATGCGGGTGTGGAGCGAGCCGGGCGTGGGCCTGCTCGAGGCGTTGTCGGCTGACCCCGAGATCGCGGCCCAGCTGAGCCCCGCCGAGCTGGCGGCCTGCTTCGATCTCGACCGGCAGCTGCGCCACGCCGATGTCTTGATCGATCGCGTCCTGAGCGAGCCGTAGGCGTTGGTGCTGCTCAGCTCGGCCGGTAGGGCATCTGTTTCTCTGTACTTGTTCTAGGCGTGGGCATTCTGTCCGAGTGGCACCAGTCGCGCTTCGCGCGCCAGCCACTACGCGCGAAGACGCGCGGGGGGGGAGCTTCGACTGGAGCCTGTTGGCCCCGCGATTGCGCGGACTGAACAGCATGGCCCCTAAGGCGTCGTCGTCGAGGTGGTGGTTCTCGGGGACGGCTGAAAGAGGAGGGGGCTCGGGGTCCCGGCCTCGTGCGCCTTCATTGCCTGCACC
>Ga0154020_10001707_pt1 | contig 27049 bp, 22 predicted proteins | sample Klosneuvirus_201_FD_109709 | JGI IMG/M metagenome (GOLD analysis project Ga0154020, IMG submission 109709) | Active sludge microbial communities from wastewater, Klosterneuburg, Austria - Klosneuvirus_20160825_MG | ecosystem: Engineered > WWTP > Aerobic digester > Activated sludge | place...
AAACACGCCGCTGCGAGCGGCGTCTACGGAAGGAATCGGCGGTCGTCGGTTGGCGGGTGCGGCTCGCAGCCGCACGGTCTCATGGACGAACGGACGTTATCGGTGGGCGAGAGGCACGCCGCTACGAGCGGCGTCTACGGGAGGAATCGGCGGTCGTCGGTTGGCGTAGGTGCGGCTCGCAGCCGCACGGTCTCATGGACGAACGGACGTTGTTGGTGGGCGAGAAACACGCCGCTGCGAGCGGCGTCTATGGTGGGGAGCGGAAGCGGGAGTTTTTGCGACGGGAGTTGGGGGTGGGGTTTGGGAGTTGAGTCCCATGACAGGGGTTATGAATGCGGGTACAGTGGAATGAAGCGCCGCGTCACCTGCACTTCCCTCTATGCAGGTGACGCGGCGGATCAAACATATGGTCTCGCCAGCCTGCTCCTTGAGGAATACAAACGCGTTGGTGCGACGCTGGAAGCATTGACGTATTACCAATGGCATCGATCTGAAGGAGGACGAAAAAGAGTAGATGATTATGATTCCGCCAGAGGTGAAGAGTCAACATTTGTTCGTGTTGGTGGGCGGCAATCCGCTGCCCAATTATGTGGCAATTCGTCTGTTGCGCCGTGACGGCGCGCATGTGTATTTGGTGCATACCCCACAAACTACCTTGATTGCCGATAGAATCTGCCAGGTTGCAGGCCTCGTGCTCGGCAAGGACGCCACGAAGATTCTGGTGAAGGATGGCGACGCGCGGGGGATGCGGCAGGCTGTCTCCCGTTTTGCCAAGGGCAAGCCTGCACTCGGGCTGAACTACACTGGCGGCACCAAACATATGGCATTACATGTGTTTCAGGGCATGGTGGTGGCCAACCCGCACGTGACCTTGAGCTACCTCGATGCAGATGCGCTGAGTCTGCGCATCGAGCAAGGGGAGGAGAACACGCAAGACTGGCCGGTGAGCCTTGCGCTACAACTGACCTTCCAGGATCTGCTTGCGTTGCACGGCCACAAGGTGCAGAGCATTGAAAAAGAGCTCATCTGTCCAGAGGTCTACCGGTCGCTGCCTGATGCACCCTACGAACAATGGGGCGAATGGTGGGGCAGGGCAAGCCGCGGCATGTCTGGAAAGACTGGCGACATTTTGTTGCCGACCGAGGCGGCCTTCGATCCCATTCGACCCTACTTCGGCGCGGCCACCACAGTGGGTGAGTTGGCAAACCAGTGGGGCGCCTCTGTAAGTGATCTCTCGAAATGGTTTGGTGAGGCCGGGTTGGAATCCTATGTCCTGTGGTCGATGCGTGAAGTTGCCGCCGAGGCGCAATTGGTCGAGACGGCCAAAAATGTGATGCCGCAAGGCATCAAGTTTGAGTTTGATGTAGTGGCGATGCGCGGGTATCAATTGTTTGCCGTTTCGTGCGCCAACAACCGCGATAAGGGGAAAGCCAAACTCAAGTTGATGGAGGCGTATGTGCGGTCGCGGCAGATGGGCGGCGATGAGGCGCGCGTTGCGGTGGTCTGCCGGATTCCGCCCCACGATGCGGAAAGCAATCCAAAGCTGATTGAGCGCGAAATGGCAGAACAGCTTGGCGTGGAGGGCAAGATTCGCATTTTTGGCGCGGAGCATCTCCCTGCGCTGCCCAAGCATTTGCTGGCATGGTTCACGACTAGATGATGCAGATAGATGATGCAAAAGGAGGAAACAAATGGGCCAACGAGCACGCCCACTTGTGTTGACAGTGGTCGACACTACGGGCATTCAGGAGTACATCTTCAACAGCAACAAATTACAACACAGCATCGGCGCCTCCTACCTGGTGGACTGGGCGACCCACGGCGCGGTGTATGAAAGCCTGCGCCAGCTTGAAGAAGGAAGCGCCACCAATGTGGATGGCAACGGCGCCATTGACGCTGCCAAAGAAGTAGGCGTCAACGGCGTCACTTCCGAACTCATCTATGCCGGCGGCGGCAACGCCGCCATGCTCTTTCGTGACAGTCCTCTGGCGCATCAATTCGCCCGTACGCTCACGCGCAGGGTGCTGGACAAGGCGCCCGGATTGAACCTGGTGCTTGTCCATTATGAACTTGCCAGCGAACCATTGGCGATTGCCGTACAGCAAGCGCTGAAACAACTGGCCAGGAAGAAGCTGAACCGTCGCCACGCCACCCCGCTGCTGGGGCTGGGCGTCACGGCGGCCTGTAACTACACGGGACTGCCCGCTGTCGCCGAAGATGACGGCAGACTGCTTTCCGCAGAGATCGAAGCCAAGGCAAAGGTCATCGGCGACGCCAACCGGCGGCTGAGCGACGCAGTAGGAACCCTGCTCCTCGGCGCCCAACTGGACTTCATCTACGATTTTGACCAGTTGGGCAGCAAGGGCGAGTCCAGCTACATGGCTGTCGTCCACATCGATGGCAACGGGATGGGGCGGCGCGTGGAAGGCCTGGTTCGCGAGTATGGCAAAGACGATGATGCCTATATCCATGCGATGCGCAGCTTTGCGGCCTCTGTTCACAGCGTTGCCGATAGAGCATTACAGGAGTCGGTGCGTCTGCTGCAAATCGCTATCGAACGCGACGGTGATGATCAAAAAAGGGGCGATGGTAAAGAACGCATCGGAGGCGTCGTACCTGTCAACGACGATCGGCTACCTTTCCGGCCAATTGTCTTTGGCGGCGACGACATTACGTTTGTTTGCGATGGGCGTCTGGGGCTGACGTTGGCCGAATTTTACCTCCGCATGTTAGAGCAGGAGCTGTGGTACGGTGGAAAACTTTATGCGCGGGCTGGCGTGGCGGTGGTCAAAAGCCACTATCCCTTTGCGCGCGCCTACGAGCTGGCGGAGGAGTTGGCGGGATCTGCAAAACAGTTGATTCGCGAACAGCCGGCGGTCTCTGAGGAGCATGGATATTCCGCGATGGATTGGCACTTTGGCGTGAACGGGCTGGTGCTGGGTCTGAACGCTTTACGAGCACGTGATTACCAACACCCCACCAGCGGCGCTCTGCACATGCGACCGCTGCTGGCCGGCAGCGCAGAAGCGCCCGGCGTATGGCGCACCTGGTCTACATTCGAAGCGATTATCGACGGCTTCTGCGACGAAAATGGAGAATGGGTGCAAAATCGCAGCAAGCTGAAACGCCTGCGCCGGGCTCTACGCGATGGCCCCGATGCTACAGAGCAGTTCCTGCGCGTTGCGACGCCAGGCAGACGCTTGTATGAAGTGCCGGGAATGCCTGACACCGCCGAAACTGGTTGGATCGACGGCGACCGCTCCACCTCTTTTGATGCGGTGGAAGCGCTGGATTTCTATGTGCCATTGGCACGCGCCACGGCGCCAGGAGGTGTGTGATGGCTGATCTGATGCTCAAGATTACCTTGCTCAGTGACACAACCTTTGGCCGCGGCGACGGCGTCGCCGGTCTGGTCGACGCCGAGGTGCAGCATGACGCGACGGGATGTCCATTTGTTTTTGGACGCACCGTCAAGGGCATGATCCGCGAGGAATGCGCCAATCTACTGTTTGCGCTTGAGGGCGCCGACACGCCACATGCGGAGCGCTGGCAGCGCGTTGGACAGGCCCTGCTTGGTGCGCCGGGCAGCGGTGAGCAGCAACGCGCTGCGCTGATCGTCGGCGATGCCGCCTTGCCTGAAGAATTGCGTCATGCGATTGGCTGGCAGGTCGAGCACAGACAGATCCAACGCCATGAAGTGCTCGACGCCTTCACCGCCATCCGGCAGCAAACGGCAGTCAACCCGGAGACGGGCGCGCCGCAGGATGAAACACTGCGCGCCGCGCGTGTAATCCTGCGGGGTACGGTCTTTTGGGCGCCTTTGCACATCAACGAGGCGAGGTTGTGCGCGCATCAGGTCAAGCTGGCGGAGGCGCTGATGTTGTTGGCGGCCCTTGTCAGCGGCTGGCAGCGGGCAGGCACTGGCCGCAACCGTGGGCGGGGTCTGATCCAAGCGGCGTTGATCGAGCGCCAGGCTACAGAGCTGGTCGAGTGCACCGCCGCATATCTGGCTCGATTTGCAAAGGAGATGTTGCCATCATGAAAGCCATAGAATTGTTGCTGACCACCCTCACGCCCGTTTTGGTGACAGATGTGAGCGGTGGGGATATTAACAGCGAAGTGACGCTTGCCTACATTCCCGGCAGCACGCTGCGCGGCGCGCTGGTCGGTCGCTGGCTCGCCGCACGCAAGGCGGACAGCGACTTCGACGCCGCCCAAGATCCCGATTTCCGGCGTCTTTTCCTCGACGGCGCGGTGTGCTACCTCAATGCCTATCCTGCGACGGAAACCGGTGCGAGGATGTTGCCAACGCCTACTTCCTGGCGCACCGAAAAGGATGGCGACCCGGCGAGCCTCACCGATTTTGTATTCGAGAAACCGATGGCTGCGCCTGGTGTTCACCAGCGTGTCTGGCAGGCGCCCAAAAAAGGTGCGTATGCTGCGCTGATCCAAGCCACCCCTGACGCCAGTGACGTGGCGTTATGGTCCCCGGAAGAGTCGATTGCCATCCATACGGCCAGAGAGAACCGGCAGAAAGTGACCAGCAACGCCACTGTCTTTCGCTACGATGCTCTCGCCGCAGGGCAGACCTTTGCGTTTGCAATCGTGGCGGAGCACGCACACGATCTGGACGAATGTTTATGCCTGCTGCCGAACGGCGCACAGTTCCATTTGGGCCGATCGCAAAATGCGGGGTATGGCCTGGTTGAGATCAGCCACCCTGTTGACGAAAATGGCCGTCCACGGCCGGCCCTGCACGAAGAGTGGTGTGAGTGGTGCAGGGCCGGCGTCAAGCCCCCCGCGCCGCCGGACGATTGGCCCATTGTCGTGACATTGTTGAGCCACGCCATCATTCGAGATCCGCTGACCGGCGCCGAGGTGAGTGACATCGCTCCGGCGATCAGCCTAACGCCTGAAGAGCCGGTGCAGGCAATAGACGCCTATGTGAATACCTCGGTGGTGGGTGGCTTTAACCGCCGCTGGAACTTGCCTTTGCCGCAGGCCACTGCGATCCGGGCGGGCAGCGTTTTTGTCTATCCGCGCGAACAGACGCTCGTCGACCATCTGAACCACCTGGCCGCGCACGGGATCGGCGAACGGCGCGCCGAAGGATTTGGCCGCATTGCCGTCGATTGGCAACACTCGGCTGAACTGACGCGGCGCGACCGAGAGCCGCAGGACAGGCGCAACGAAGATGTGATGCTGGCTGGGGAGAACGTCGCGATGGCGCTGACCATTGCGAAGCGCATCCTGCGCACGCGGCTGGATACACAATTGCTGACGGCGATCAACAACAATGAGCTGCAAGGGCGTGGCATCAGCAAATCGCAACTTTCGCGGCTGCGCGTCGTTATCCAGCGTGCGCTGGAGGAGCATCGCATGTCGCAAGCCGCCCAATCCTCCATGCCAGCGCTTGCTCAACACCTCAAGGATCTGAAAAAGCCGGCGCGCGACCAGCTCTCGAAGGCGTCTTGTGGAGCAAAGCCACTGCTGCGCTGGCTGGCGGATTTGGTGGACAAGCCAGCTCAGAGAAGTCAGGCGCTGAGCCTGAGCGGGAATAAGATTTCGGTCACCATTGGCGGGCAGACTGCGACCGTGACGGCCAGCCTGCAAATTGAGTATGTTTTGCGGCTGATCGACGGTGTGATTCTGTTGGCGACAAAAAAAGGAGAGGCAAGCTCATGAGCGACCGATTATCGGACGGCAGCCGCCGGATTGTCGAGCGGATCGTCGTCACGGGCGAATTGTTGCTGGAGACGCCGGCTCATTTTGGCGGCGACGACCAGCTTGGTTTTGTCGATATGGCGCTGGTGCGCGACCCGCTGACTGGTGATGCGCTGTTGCCCGGCGCTTCGATTGCGGGGGCGCTGCGCAGCTATCTGCGCACCTGCCGGCACGGCTATTCCCAGGCGGAACGCAAGGGAAACAAGACACGCACGGATGACCTGGCGCTGCTGTTTGGCTATCAACAGGACACCGACGGATCACAAAGCTCTCTGTTGACGGCAGATGCCTACAGCCACCCGCGCGCAATCGAGTTGCGCGACAACGTGGCGATCAACCCGGTGACGCGCACCGCTGACGACAAGAAGAAGTTCAATATCGAACTGTTGGCAGCCGGAACTGTCTTTGATTTGCGGATCGAACTGCTCGTCCGTGAGTCGGCCCCTGCTGCGGGCGGCAGGCAGGCGCCGGACGAGCAGGCAGCGCGCATGGTGCGCGCCTTTGCTCAGGCGCTGCAAGGCTTTGAGCGCGGCGAAATTGCGCTAGGCGCACGCAAGCGCCGCGGCTTTGGCCAGTGTCGCGTCGCCGCGTGGCAGGTCAAGCGCTACGATCTGCGCCAGCCGGGCGCGCTGCTCGCCTGGTTGAGCGGCGACCGTCATGGCAAGGCGACTTTTGATAGCAAAAGTCAGGACAGCGAAAGATCAATTGTCGATCTTCTACCTGGCGCCGCTAACCCAAATCTCGACGATAAGCGTGCGTTCTGCACATTGACGGCGACCTTTCAGTTAGAGGGCTCGCTGCTCATTCGATCGGGTGGCGATCAGCCGAACGCGCCAGACATGGTTCACCTGAAGTCTTTGCGCGGTTCAGGCGCCGTCCCTGTCCTCAGCGGCTCCAGTTTAGCCGGCGCCCTGCGTGCGCGTGCGCTGCGCATTGCCAAGACGGTGGGGGACCCGGTGCAAGCCGAAAAAGTGATAGCTTGTTTGTTCGGCGCACTGGAGACAGCCAGCCGCATCTGGGTGGAAGAATCTGAAATTCATGATCCCATCGAACGCGTCGTTACGCGTCTTAAGATCGATCGATTCACCGGCGGCGCATATCCGAATGCGTTGTTCAGCCAACAGCCTTTGTACAGTGGGGAGGAAACACGAACCACCATCAAGCTTAGGGTGGAAGATCCCAATGATGCCGACATCGGGATCATCCTGCTCCTCCTGAAAGATTTGTGGACGGGCGATTTGGCAGTCGGCGGTGAAGCAAGTGTGGGACGCGGTCGGTTGTGCGGCAAACATGCTGAACTTCACTTGACGCGCCCAAAGAGCGGTCAAGCAGAGAATATGGCTGACATCGCCGCAGAAGGCGCTGATCAATCGTCACCTACTTCATGGAGTTGGGTTTTCCGTCGCTCATCAACCGGCGGCCTCAATTTACCTGACGATGCTGCCAGATTACAGAAGTTTGTAAATACGTTCTTAAATGAGGTGCAAGATGAACACGCATAAGAACGACAGCGCATTTCAGACAGACGGATTAAAAACACCTGAGCGCATCGACCTTGAATGGCTGGGGAAACAGGCTGATGAACGCAATCTGCGCTGGATGTTGCTGCACGCCGACGATGGCGTCAACTGGGGAGAACGGCGCGCAACAAAATGGGTGATCTCCCATGATGTTGCGCCAGAGATTGCACCGGCGTTTGTGCCCGAACACCTGCAACAGGTGCGGTTGTTTGGTGAAGCAGGCGAACTGCTGCTTTGGCGAGCTGGAGAAAGATGGCGGGGACGTTGGCTTGGGAAGGCATCAGACGGTGAGATCAAAGAGGAGTTGTATCTTCTATGGGGTACAGAAGCAAAGCAGTTACCAGACAATTTTCTGTTATTGAACGAGGGCGCCGAAGGGCTGCGCCATGTCCCACCTGCTGTACAGGAGCACTTTAATCCAGCAAAAGAACGGATGGCGCTGCGCATCCATCACTACCTGGGTTATGACAAAGATGGACAGGTCTTTGTGCAGGCAAGCCGGCTGGTGAATTTAAATGTTCAAACGCGCAAAGGAGGCTGAACCATGTGGCCAAAACACGACAACCCACAGATTAAACGACGGGCGCGAAGTGGCGAGGAATTCGGTTCGACAGCGCCCTATAACTTTGTGCCTTTGCCAGAGACTGTGCGTCTGGTGGCGCAGCCGATTCCAGGTCATGACACCTTTCGAGAGGGGCATACCGGCTATTTTGACTGCACATTGACGACGCTCACGCCGCTCTACACGCGGACGGCGCTCGACCCGGAATTCTTTGAGAAATGGGGGGATACGATCCGTGAAATGATGAGAAATAGCGAAGCAAGGTCGACCTATGCGCAGTTCTTTCATGTAGAGAATATCGAAAAGCCCGTAATACCCGGCAGTACAGTGCGCGGCATGGTTCGTTCGCTCATCGAGATTGCCGGTGCAGGCAAAATGGTCTGGGTGAGTGATGAAAAACTCTTTTACCGCACTGTAGACAACTCGACGATCGGCAAAGAGTATGGCGGACGAATGACCGGCAACGTGAAAGGTGGGCTTTTACGCAAACATGACGACCACTATTTCATCGAAGAATGCACCGTCCTGCGCGTGCGGCGTGACCTGCTTGGCGACTATCAGGAACTATATGATGGCCGTGCGCCGAACAGACACCCCAAATGGACAAACTCCGTAGGAAAACCCTACCAATATGCGCCGGTCTGGGTGAAAGTCGCCGCAAATGGATGGGCGGTTGACGAGATCAAGTTCAGCAAAACAACTGGTTACCAGTCAGGACGCCTTGTCATCACGGGGGACATCCCCAAAAAACAAAAGGAGTTTGTTTTTCTGGACCCTGTGCGGGGTGCATCGTCCATTGTCGTCCCGGAGGAGTTGATCCACCAGTTGCAGAGCGAGCACCAAATCACGAACTGGCAGGAGCACGCGTTTCCAGTGGAGAAACCGCTTCCGGACAGTCGCCCGCGCTCAGGGATGCTGCGCCGCGATGATTTTCTCGGCAAGGAAGGCGATCCTATTTTCTATCTCGTTGAAAAGGGAAATCTAGTCTTTTTGGGTCGTGCGCAGATGTTCCGTCTTCCGTACAATCATAGTCCGTTGGACATGGTTCCACGTCCGTTGCGCAATCATCTGAACAAAGAGGGCCAGGAGGTGTTCGATCTGGCTGAGGCGATCTTTGGCTATGTGCCGGAAAAGGGCGCCAATGGTGAGCGCAAGAGCAGTCGCGCCGGACGCGTGTACTTCTGCGATGCCTGTCTCGATAAGACGACGAATGGCCTGTGGTTAGGCAGCAACCCAACGACGCCCAATATACTTGGGTCGCCAAAACCGACGGCATTTCAGCATTATCTTGTGCAAAGTCGCCAGCACAGCCATGACCCTGACATAAAAGATCGTCTGGCTCACTACGGCATGGCGCCCGTCTCGGAAACGGTGGCGCGCGGCCATAAGCTGTATTGGCATAAACGCTCAGCAGAAGGCGCCGAAGCGGATTTCAAAGAAAGCGACAGCGTCAACTGGGAGAACGACACCCAGCACACCCAAATCCGCCCAGTGAAAGAGGGCGTCACCTTCAAGTTCCGCGTTTACTTCGAGAATCTGCGCGATTTTGAGCTGGGCGCCTTGTGGTGGGCATTGGCGTTGCCGAGTGCGTCGGATCTGAAATATCGACACAAGCTTGGCATGGGAAAAGCGTTGGGCCTGGGTTCGGTAGAGATTACAACACAGTTGTTTCTGACGAAACGCTCCATAGTAAGCTCGATTGAAGATACACCAACCGATCCTGAAGAACTAGGTCGCTACCAACAATTGTTCGTTGGGAACGATTGGCATCGCGCCGAAGAGAAAATGAGCCAAACAGACTGCAAGACCTATCTTGAAGCATTTACCGAGTTCGCCGTTGGCTCGCGCAATCTGGATGTATTCATGACGGATACGCGCATCCAGTTGCTCTTGACCATGCTGAAGTGGCCGGGGCCGGATGCGGAGTTCACGCGCACCCTGTCGCTGGAGAAGTTCAAAGAACGGCCTGTGTTGCCAACACCGGACCACATTACCGCACCTCTGCAGCCGTATGCCGGCGGTGATCAGCGCCACGGCGCCAACAGGCCACAGACGAACCAGCCAAGACGTGACGGCGACCGGGCGCCCAGCCGTGATCGCCGTGATCAGCAGCCAGCGCGTACACAGCAGTCGTTATCGTTAGAACGGCGCAAGCCACTTGACACGCCTTCTGCTAAGAGTATCGAACCAGGGACGCAGGGTCGACAACTTGAGGCAGACCTGAAGGCGAGATTTGCAAACGAGCAGACAACCGACCAGTCCAGTACACCTGCCAATCTAACCCCGACTCCCTCTAGCGAGGCGGCGCCCGTTATCAGCGATCCAACCTCTGTCAACGCCGTGGAAGAGGGAATGCGGGTACGCGCAACTGTGACGGAAGTACGCTCTGACGCCATCCGCTTTGAGATTGGCAGCGCCAAGCTTTCCGGAACACTGCTTGAATCGCGTGTCATACCGCCAACGGCGGGTCAAGAGGAGTTGAATGAACGATTCCCGGCTGGAAATGTCTTGGATCTGTGGGTGTTGAAGGTTAACAAGAAAGGGAATATCCAGTTGACTATGCAGAAACCGTAGCTGGATGCGCCAGACCGTTACATCATGATTCTACTCAACTTTTCTCACCCGATCACCGAATCGCAGCGCGGACAGATTGAGGCGTTGGCCGGCGAGCCAGTCGCCGATCTGCGCGAGTACTCCATTCACTTTGACGAGCAGCAGCCCTTCGGCGCACAGCTTGACGCACTGATGGCCGGCATCGATCTGAGGCCGGCGCAGTGGCAGGGCGAGCCGATCCTGGTCGTGCTGCCTTCGCTCAACTTTATTGCGGCTGCCTTGCTGGCAGAGTTGCACGGGCGTATGGGTTACTTCCCGCCGGTGGTGCGCACACGACCGGCGGCAGGAAGCGGGCCGCGCCGCTATGAGGTTGCAGAGATGCTGGACTTGCAGAGTATTCGAGAAAGTGCGCGCCGCAGCCGGGAATGACTCATTCATATTTTTGGAGGGGAAATGAACTGACCACAAGTTCTGCAGGATGTCGTCGGATGGATTGCAAATATTATCCAGATAAGATTGCAGAGATGCTGAATTAGCAGAATATTCGTCACTATTTTTGCACTTACTCAGGTGACGGGCGCTTTGAAAATGACCGCCACCTCTGATATGCGCCAAAAAGTGCAAAGGTAATGTATTCGTGAAGTAGCCCGCAAAGAGGTGAGAAATGCGACAATGGTGGGATGAATGGGTAAATCGTCCGGTCTTGCGTGTAATGGTTGAGGTGGTTTGGTTTGGGCCGGTCGTGACTGCTCTCCTGGTGGCCCTCTTGGTCAATATGCTTACCGAGGCATTGACGACTTGGTTTGGGATTGCCTTTGGTTTTGCTACGTGGGGAATGCTTGCGATCGCAACAGTATTGTTTGTCTACATCTATGATTGGGTGGGTAAGCGACGTCGACATGGTAGCCTGGGTACACCAGCCGATCGCACACACCCTCCCAAATACAAGGGGCTGATCTTTTTATTTAGCCGAGAAGACACACTGCGGGAGGCGATTCGATACCATCAACCAATATTGATGCACTGCTGGCTGATTGTTACACCACAGATGCAACCAGCCGCACTCGAAGCGGCCAGTCACTATGCCGAAGTTCAATTTTCTATCGAACCGGTGAACGATCTCTATGATACGCGTGCGTGTTTTGACATTGCCCAAAACATTTTTCAACAAAAAGCAGCGTTGATGCATATCAAGCTTGAGAAGATTGTGGCAGATATTACCGGCGGTACAAAACCAATGACGGTCGGCTTGATGCTGGCCAGTATTGAACATAGTGTGGCGATCCAGCATATTCCGACTGCCTATGACGTCACCGGCAGACACCAAGGGCCGTTACCGCCAATTGCCATTGAGCTATCAAATGAAGGGTAACCTATGCTGCTCTCTATTATTCTCGAACTCACCTCCCAACGCGCGGCCGTGTTGCCGCCTCACCTGGGGCGCGCCCATCACAGTGTCTTTCTGGACTGGGTGGCCGGCTTTGCGCCTGACCTGGCGACTGCGTTGCACGACTACGACGGCGCCAAACCCTTCACCTGCTCCTCGCTGCTGGGGATGACGCCGACAGGCGATGGTCTCGCGCTGCGCACGGGCGAGGTGGTCAGCGTACGCATCACCAGTCTGGACGCGCGGTTGAGCAGCCAACTCGAGGCGCATCTGACGCAGGCGGCGCCGGCGCAGTGGAATCTGCACAACCATCCTTTCGCCTTATCGGCTGTGATCTGCGACGCGCAGCGCAATGCATGGAGTGGCAGCACAACCTGTGAGGAGCTGGCGGCGCACTATCTGGCGGCAGGCGCAACGCCCAGCCCAACCATGACGCTGGAATTTGCCGCGCCCACGGCCTTCAAATCGCGCGAGATGCAGATGCCCATGCCGTTGCCGGGGCTGGTCTTTGGCAGCCTGTTGGACCGCTGGAACGCACTTAGTCCTGTGCAATTGCCGGACGATCTGCGCGCGTTTGCTGAAGAGGCTGTTGCCATCAGCCAGTACAATCTGCGCTCAGCCGCCGTGCGTCACAAGCAAGGCAGCGTATTGATCGGCGGCCTGGGAACCGTCACCTATCGCGCATTGGGTGGGGACCGCTACTGGCTGGCCTGTTTGAATCTACTGGCCGATTTTGCCCTCTACAGCGGCGTGGGGGTGAAGACGGCAACCGGCATGGGGCAAGTGCGGCGCATCGCGCAAACGCGAAGAAAAGAGTCGCCGCTCACCAGGTGACCCTTCTCTTCATTCGAGCAAAGTGGAAAGAAGACGCGTGAATGCATGGAACGCATTGACTTGTCCTCTCTGGCGTATTGTGGTGAGCCTACGCCATCTCACCGGGGTCGGTGCTCGCCAAGCCCGGCTACCAACATCAAGCATACCACACAGAACAGGAGGCGGCAATGACCGCACTGCCAAGCCCCTTTGAGCAAAGCGAACCATATCCAATCCCCATGGCGTGGCTGGCACACATTCGCAACCCAACCGCGCTGGATGTATTGGAAGTCCTGTTGCTGCACAGCTATGACGGCGACGTGATCTTTGGCAACCTTAATGAGGAAAGGTGGCCGCAACAGGACGACCACACCCGCCGCCTGCGCGCCCTGTTTGGTCGCCAGCATTACTCGAAAAGCAAAACTGATTTGATCGACAGCGGGTTGTTGCGGCCATTTAGCCGGGAAGATCAGCGCCTGGGCAAAACGCAGCAGGCGCGCCGTGAGCTGGCGCAAGGGTTCAAATATAGGTGGACGCGCTGGCAGCGCACGGCAAACGCTTTGCATCGGCCGCGGCCCTACCTGCGCGAACGCTGGCCGGCGTGGCTGGGCGACAGAGATCTGGGGTCGCGCCTGGTGCTGCTGGCGCTGCTGACGCCGATGCTGTGCGGGCGGCTGTGCGACCGGGTGACGCCGCCGGCGGTCATCCGGCGCGGCCGCTGCGAGATCTATCAATTTGCGGAAACCCATTTTGAGCATCTTCACGATCTGGCCTACCGGCAGGGCAAGGTGAACAAAGGTCTGCGAGAACTGTCCATGCTTGGCCTTGTTGAGCAGGAAGGCAATGACTGCGTCCTGCGCCTGGCCGACCTGGAGCAGCGCCCAACCTGGCCGGCGGCCTTGGTGGCGCGGGCCTGCCAGATGGAAAAACCCAGCGACGCACCACTCGTGGAGCTGCTGCGTGACCTAATGGATGCCTGCTGCGAGCCAGTGACCACGCTGCGGCCGGCAGCGGAAGATTTGCGGAGCGCGTCCAAGAGTCACTTCTTTGGGGAGCAGGAGCGGCGGGCATTGCGCAAGCGCGTGCGGCTAAGCACACGCCCAGGCCGCCTGCCCCATGTACGCGAGGCGATCTATTCGTATAAAGCCGACCTGGGCCGCCATGCCGGACGCCAGTTAAGCGGTGAATTTGTGCTGCCGCTGCAAGAGACGGCGCTCGCCACAGTCACGATCGACGGCAAGCCGTTGGCGATGCCGGTCAAACACGCGCATGGCATCAACGCCACGCAACTGCTGATTCAGCCGATTTTCAAAGACGATATTCCCCTGGATGAGGTGCGGGCATGCGTGGCTGCCCTCGAAGTGCTGATCTGGCAACGCGATGTGCACGGCGCACCGCGCGTTGTGCTGCTGCCGGCAAGCGCGCCTGGGCGTCTTGGTGTTGAATTTGGATATATAGTGCGGGCAAACGATCTGCATCCCTGGCTTGACTACGCTCGTCCTTTCGAAGTGATTGTCAAGTGTGAGCGTGCTGAGCCACGCGTGCATTTGCACTGCGTCTTTCGGCTGTTGATGTCGAAGTAATGGGTCGATCACCTACGCACCTTCCAGAAAGCGCTGCACTTACCGGGAGGGTGCGCAGGTGGCGGGCAAGGGCGACGCGGCAATGTCAGGCTGCCAGCCTGCTTACGGCGGTGGGGTGGAGGAAACGGCGCGCAGGTCGCGAGCAAGGTCGACGCTGCGGTCGAGCAGACCGCCCAGGTCGTCGGGCGCAACTGGTTCCAGGCTCAGTCCGTTCTCCAGACGCTGGCGCGCCTCTGCAATGCGCTGATTGCGCAGCAGTTCCACTGACAGCCGCGCATTGAGTTGGCGCACATTCTGGCTGGCGGCGCTGTCAGGGTCGCGTGTGCGCTCCAGCGTCAACGTCGCGTCGATCAAGGCCAGATGCGCATGCAACACCTTGACATTCTGGCGCGCCTCCATCCACAGCGTGCGCGCCTGCAGCGCCGCATCCACATAGGCGCGATGGCTCTGCTGATAGAGCGCCAACTGCTCCTGAAGCACCGAGAACTCCAGCATCCTCTGCGTCGCATAGGTTTCGATCTGCGCGCCGTGCAGGGTGGCGCCGTCGACCACCAGCGCGGCGGGCCGGCTCTCCATGATTGCGGCAAGCTGCGTCAAGCCGGCGCGCGTGCTTTCGAGGTTTCGCTCCAGCCCAGCTAGCTTTGTCTCTAACGCCGCCGCCCACGTCGCGGCCTGCGCCTCGAGCCACTGTAGCTGCTCGAGCTCGTGCTCTAGCTGGGCGATGGTCTGCTCGGCGCGCCAGCGCAGCACGGTCTGATCGCCCCAGATGCGGACGGTGACCGCTTCAGCCCAGCCGCCCGCTTTTTGCAACACGATGCGACCGACAAAGTAGTGAGCGGGATCGACCTCTACGCCAGGGATCGCGTCGACAGCCAGCAGGACGGCAAAGTAGAGCGCGGCCATCAGCGCGCCTGTCCAAATTACTCGACGTAGCAACACAAACGTCAGATGCAATGCGCGAGTGGCCATAGTGGGCGCCTCCTTTGAGGTCTGGTTTTAAGATAGGCTGCGAACAGACCTTCCTGGAAGCTGCGAGCTTCCAGGAAGGTAAGAGCGATGCTTACTGGGCTGCCTCGCGTTCGACGCCAGAAAGAGCGTAGAGGCGATTGACCAGTTCGGCGTCGCTGATCTCGGGCAGCGGCTCGTCAAGACCAGATGCTGCCTGTACGTGGAGTTGACTACGCTCATCGGCAATGCGAATCTCGCGCTCGACTTCGCCCAGCAGATTGCTCACGAGGGTCTCAGCATCGCTGAGTACGATGTCAACACGCCCACCCTGGCCCGGCATAGCGGCCGGCTGGCTGCGCAGCAAGCGCAACAGGGCAAACTTAGCGTCAAGCAAGTCAAGGGATGCACGCATATTGGCGACATTCTGCCGCGCTAGCCCCAGCGAGGTTTCGGCGCGATCCGCCGTCTCCAGTTGGATGCGCCGGCTTTCCTCCAACACACGCAGCCGCTCTTGAATCGCGGCGTACTCGGTGATCTTGCCCTGGGCATAGGCCTTGAGATCGACCGGCTGCCAGGTCTTGCCGCTCAGCGTGAGCGGTTGGCCAGCATCGACCATCTCCGCCAACTGGCCCAACTGTTGCCGGGCCAGGGCTTCGACGGCTTGCAGCGCGCTCAGCTTCTCGTCCAGCAGCTTTGCATCGACGCGACTGCTGACCGCCAGTTCTTCCAGACGCACGATGTCGTTTTCCGCCATGCGAATTGCATCGAGCGCCTGCTGGCGGAGCACCATCTCCTTGCCGAGCAATGCATCGATGCGATCCTCTACAGCAACGGCGACGACGCCTGCCCGGGCTGCCCACTTCGCTACGGCGTCCGGCGGCATCAGCGCGACGCCGACCATGATCAGCAGCGTCACGACCATCAAGGCGAGTAGGGTTCTGGATAGTGTTTCCATAGGGTTGTGTGTCCTCGTTCTGAACGTTGAAATTCCGACAATTTTGGTCGATATTTGGCGTAGGTCGCGCGACCTACGCAGACGAACCACTACGCAGCGGCGGGCCGGCCGCCAGCTTGCGTCTGATCGTGCGCATGCCGTGACGCCGGTTGCGCCAGACGGTAATGACGTTTGGCTGCGCCTGCGACAGAATCACGCCCACACCACGTAGGCGGCCTGCATTGCGTTCTTCTGCGCACGGCAGGTCGCGATCGCCCAGAAAGTAAATTTCAGCGTCGGCGGCAAAGAAGCGGCGCCCATAACGCAACACCAGCGCCACGTCCTCTGGCGACAACCCACGCTGGTGAATGCGAAGCCAGGCGTGCGCTGATAAGCGCAGCGTCGCATCATCTGCGCGGTGGGCTGACTGTCTCTGCTGGGTGCTGTGTGTGCGCCGATCCCAGCCCAATGCGGCTTCGGCCAGCCTTTCCGCGGCCTCCTCCCAGTCGGCGCCGGTGTTCCACAAGGCGACCATTTCATTGAGAAGTTGCTTGACCACAGCGAGTGTCCTTTCCGCCGGTCTTGGCCGGTCGTATCAATCTTGTCCTGACGCCTATCAGCATCGCGCTGTTGCGGCGGATGACGCGCCATTTGTCGCCGTGTTTGCAAAATGGCCGTTTTGCCAATTGAGGCAACACGACGACAAGCGCCGTCGATTCCCGATGCTTCCATGCTTCAATGGAACAAAGGCGAGATAAAACAAATGCAAAATAGAGTAAAGCTAAGGTGGCAAGCTGATAGAAGGAGCGGACCAATGAAATGGATGCGACGCTGGGTAATCAGACTGCTGGTGTTGATTGTGCTGGCCAGTGCGGTGCGGCAGGTGTACATCGCCGGCATCGCAGCCTCGACCCTGCATACGGTCGAGCAGATGGCGCTGCGCCAGAGCTTTGCCATCCTCACGACGACGGAGATAGAGCCTTGGCAGGCGACCCTCTGGCAAAGACCTGCACGCCAGGTGTTTGATTGGCTGTGGGAACGGAGCACAACGCTCGATCGAGAAGCCATGCAACGGTATTGGCGACTGCGCCAGTTGGATGCTCAGGCCTCTGGTGCATTGACTTCGTCTGGCCTGGAAAGCATCCCAATGATCGAGGACGCGCCACCGTTGCCCGCCTTGGAAGATGGGGATCCCTTGCTGTTGCCGCCGCTGGGGAGATAAAGGAAGAGAGACATGTGCGCGAGCGCAAAGCCATGCGTAGGTCGGGCTAGTACACAGCGGCGGCAATATGCTAGCAGCCAGAAACCGAATTTTTTGGCAAGACTCGGTTTCTCCGCATGTGCAGGCCACTCGCCCGGAATGCTGATATAGACGCCGCGAACGTGGTCTGATGCTGGACTAGGAAAAGGGAGAGGGTATGGAATCAAGGCTTTCTTCAAAACAGGATGCAGTGCTGCGGCGCACGCCTGTGCTGCTGGCATGGCTTTTGGCGCTGGCGCGTGTGGCGACGCTCGTGCTCTTTGTGACGCAGCGCCGGGGCGCCCTGCTGCAGTTGCTGCGGCCACTGTTCACATGCTTGACGCTGGTTGTGATCGCCATGCTGCTGCTCGCGGGCGCGCTGCTGTGGGGCGTCTGGCAAGGGCTGGCAGGCTGGTTCTGAGGCAAATAGCTTTGACGCTGAGAGGCAGAGGTGCGCATTTCATTCATGTAAAGGATGAGAGGCAGGGAAACGCAATGGAAATGGGTCCGACGGCAATGGCTGATAGAGTTGCGGGCGCCGTGCGCGGCATGGTCGAAGCGGTGGCCGGTGAGATGGGGTGGGCAGTTAACGGCCACACCACAATGGGGCGCGGGATGTCATCGCTGGGCGAGATGGGGTCTGGATTTGACGAAGCACACGAGCCGGCGGTGCATCTGATCGTGTGCAGCCAGGACGAACGCCTGCTGCGCCGCTTTCTGGCTGCCCTGCGCGGTCAGCCGTTGCTGGCGCCGGCCAGCGCGGCGATTCGCCATGAAGGGCTGTTTACGCTGGTGTGGCTGAGGCCACCGCCAGGATGGATGGCTGCCGCCGCCCCGGCGGTGGCCCCAGGCTGCGATTTGGGGTGTGACAACGGCGCCGGTTGGTGTGAAGATCCGCCCTGGAATGATTCTTCGACATGGAATGACCCCCCTGCGGAGGATTGGAGTGAGTGCGATCCCGACGCGCATCTGCGACCCTTCTGGCAGGAGGCGGCGTGCGCGCTCTATCTGGCGCCGGCGGCTGGTGGGTGGGACGCAGCGGACGCACAGGCGTTTGCGCGGCTGCGCTCGCTAGGTCCCCCGCTGCTTCCAGTCGTAACCTGCGGCACGGCGACGGAGTTGGCGGCGACAACGACCACCGCCCTTGTGCAGCGGTTGAGCCGCGCGCTTGGAGTGGCGCCCCTGACGGTAATGACGCCGGCGCAGAGCGACGACGCAGAGGATGCGCCCGCTGGCGTAAGCGACAGCTATGCAACGCTGCTGCGCCGCCTGCTGGCCTATGCGCCGGCGCTGGCGGGTGCGTTAGGGTGCGAAGCGCCTCATCTGCGCCGGCAGGTGGCCGCCGATAGGATCCGCACGACCGTCTGGTTGGCGGCCTGCGTTGGGCTGGAGCCGCTGCCGATAGTAGATCTCCCCGTACAACTACTGCTGCAACGGCGCATGGCGCACACCATTGCAGCGATCTACGGCCAGCCACCACCCGGGCTGGTCAGTGGCGAAGGCGTGGGGCTGCTGACGGCAGGGCTGACCGTGCGCTATGTGACCCAGCAACTCGTGCGGCTGGCGCCCGGCATCGGCTGGCTGTTGAGCGGAGCGTTGAGTGGGGTGAGCACCTGGCTGCTTGGCCGCACGCTGGTGCTGCATTACAGCCAGAGAGCGCCTTCTGGCGTTGTCGTCGAGCAGATGCTGGCTGCGTGCCGACGGCGCTTGCGCAGCATGAAGCCTTCCAAAATCCTACGCTCCTTCTGGAAGAAAAGCGCTGCCGCACCCGATCGCACAGCAGAGGCTCTCAGTTCCCATCCAGATCGCGACGGCGCACCAGGAGGTGAACGTTGAACCGGATATGGGGATGGCTGCGCACGAAAACAGGCGCCGATGCAGCGTCGCACCTGGTGCAGTATGCACCAGACAAAGCAGCGCAACGCGCCGAGTTGCTGGACGCCGCGCCCGCCCATACCAGCGTAGCGACGTCATCCGTCCGCCGTTCACAGCCGCCAGAGCGCCTGTTCACCTCCTATGCACTACAGCAGGCGTGGCTCTCCGTCAAGCAAGCCAAGGGCGGGCCGGGCGTCGATGGCATAACGATCGCGCGATTCGAGAGCAATCTGGAGGAAGAGCTGGCTATGTTGCAGGCGGAATTGATGGCAGGGCGCTATCAACCGCGCCCGCTGCGCCAAGTGCTCGTGCCCAAGGCAGGCGAGGGGATGCGCGAGCTGGCGATCTGGGCGCTGCGCGACCGCGTGGCGCAACGGGTGGTCTACGATCTGCTGGCGCCTGTTTTTGAGGCGCGTTTTATGCCCTGCAGCTTTGGCTTCCGGGCAGGGTTAGGGACGGCGCAGGCCGTGCAGCAGGTGATCGCCCACCGCGAGGCAAACCTGCGTTGGGTGGTGGATGCCGACATCGTGCGCTGTTTCGACACGATCGACAGCCGGCGGCTGCTTGGCCTGGTGCGCCGGCAAGTGCGCGATCGGCTGGTGCTGCGCTACGTCGAGCAATGGCTGCACGCGCGGTTGTTGAGCAGCCTGGACGGCAAGCCGCGGCAGGCAGGGGCCAGCCAGGGCAACGTCCTCTCGCCGCTATTGGCGAATCTCTATCTGGATCAAATGGATCGGGCGCTGACCGCGCAGGGGCTGGCGCTGGTGCGCTACGCCGACGATTTTGTGATCTGCTGCAAGCGGCGCGCCGATGCACAGGATGCCCTGACGCAGACAAAGACGACGCTGGCGAGCCTGGGGCTGGAGTTGCATGCGCAGAAGACGCAGATTGTACATTTCGACCAAGGCTTCGCCTGGCTCGGCTATTTCTTTATCCGGCGCGAGTGTCACCGGCTGACGAGAGGGTAAGCGTTCGTCTAACCGCAATTTTTCGATTGCGGCCTTCCTGGAAGCTCCAAGCTTCCAGGAAAGAGAGAGCAGAGCATGAGTTCAACAAGATTATTTTGAGGGGGGGGTAAGCGAGGTAGACCCTATGACGATCCTTTATGTACGCGAACCAGGCGCGGTGGTGCGTCGCGACGCCGAGCGGGTGGAAGTTACCCGCACCGACCCCAAGACGCGCCGTGCGCAAGTGCTGAGCGCACTGCCGATCCGGGAAATCGAACAAGTTGTGCTCTTTGGCAACGTGCAATTGACCACGCAGGCGGCCGCACTGCTGCTTCAGCATCAGATCGACGTCATCTTTTTGAGCCAGAGCGGCGGCTATCGCGGCCGTCTGCAAAAGGACGGGTCGCGGCTGGCGCAGTTGCGCCACAAGCAGTTGTTGACCACCGGCGACGTACGCGCGTCGCTGCGGCTGGCAATCTGGATCGTGCAAGCAAAGCTCCACCATCAGCGCCTGCTCCTGCGCCTGCTGGAACGGCAGGTGGAAGTTAAAGCGGCGAAGACGTGCGCGGCCGCGGCCCAAGGCGTGGAACAGATGCGGCAGGCGGTCAGCGGCGCCAACACGCTCGACGCGGCGCGCGGTTTTGAAGGCAAGGGCAGCGCGTTCTACTTTGGCGCCTTGCGGATACTGCTGGCGCCGGCATGGGGCTTTGAAGGACGCAAGTACTATCCGCCGCCCGATCCATTCAACGCGCTGTTGAGCTTTGGCTATGCGCTGCTGCAGAAGGATATTGAAAGCACCGTGCAGCGGGTGGGGCTGGACCCCTATGTGGGCTGTCTGCACGCACTGGAACCCGCCCGGCCGTCGCTGGTGCTCGACCTGATGGAGGAATTCCGTCCGCTTGTCGTCGATTACGCCATGCTCGATCTGGTGCTGGGCGGCAAGCTCACCGCGCCGGAGTTCACCTTTACCGGGCGCAGCGAGCGCCCGGTCGAGATCGGCGAGCGGCTGCTGCCACGTGTGGTGGAAGCGTATGCAGCACGCACCGAGGATGTGGTGGCGCATAAATCCAGCGCAACGCAACAGCGGCTGCGGGCCTGTTACGAACTGCAGGTGCGCGCCTATGCGCGCGTAATTGCCGGCGACCAGCCAGAGTTTGCAGGGGTGCTGGCATGAGATGGCGACTCACCGACGCACGCCTGCCGCGCATCTGGGTTTTCTGTGACGGCGGACTCGGCGCGCTGCCCGAAACGAACCCGGCGGCGCCACAGCCACTTGCGGTGCGCATGGGCGCCGGTTGTGGCGCGGTGGTGCGCCGCGAGGACGGCGCCATCATCGACTGGGCGTGGCGCGCCCTGACGCCAATGACCAACAACGAGGCAGAATATGCCGGTTTGTGGTTGGGCGCCGAGCTGGCGCTGCGCCACCGCGCCGACTTGACTATCTTCGTGCTGGACAGCGAGGTCGTCGTCGGCCAGATGACCGGGCGCTTTCTGGTGCATAGCGCCGCGCTGCGCCCATGGCATCGGCGCGCCACACAGCGCATTGCGGCGCTGCCGGCGGTCAAGTATCGCCTGGCGCCGCGGGCGTGGAACGTGCTGGCGGATGCACTGGCGCGGCAGGCCGGTCTGCCGTGGGAGGCGGTGCGAGCCTATCTGGAGGAAGGGCGCGCGGTAAAGGACGCGCCGGGCGCAGGAAAGATCAACAGGAGTGAGCCATGACTGGCGGAGCAACCGAGTTTTTTCAAAAAACTCGGTTGCTTGCTACTGGCTTATTTACGCCGTCGTGTATTAAAAGGAGCGCGTGGCAACGGACGCGCCGAACGCAGGAGCGATCGAGTGGAGTGAGCCATGACCAAGCAAAAAGCAGGGCAGAAGAGCGGAAAGCCGCGCGGTGCGGTGAATCCAGAGGAGGAGTTGAGTGTACGCAACCGCCGGCGCTGGCTCGTCGTCAGCTATGATATTCCCAATGACAAGCGGCGCACCAAGGTGATGAAGACGCTGGCTGGCTTTGGACAGCGTGTGCAGTACAGCGTCTTTGAATGCGAGCTGCGGTCGGCGGATGTCGAAAAGCTGCGCAGCGCCTTGCAGCGTCTGATCGACGACAAACAGGATGACGTGCGCATCTACGGTTTCTGTGACGCGTGCGCCGCCAAGGTGGAGATGCTGGGGCTGGCGCAGCGCCATATGTCGCGCGCCTACGTGGTGATCTGACTTATGGAAAACGCAAGTTAACACCGCACCTGCGATCATCAGTTTCCATTTGCGCTGTCTATAAATAGCCTTGACGCAGAAGCGAGCAGAGAAAGGCTACTTCAGTGTTTCCAACGCCTGGATGCGGTCGAGGCGAAAGGTAAGGACGCGGCCGGCGCTGTGGCAATAGGCGCGCAGGAAGCGCGCGCCGCGATGATCTTCCACCCAGTAGGGGTCGACGCGGCGCCGCGTCGTGAGATTGCGGCCGGCGCTGAAGTAGGTGATCTGGAGCGAATGTCGCTGGGTGATGGCCGTTTCGATGACGTCGCGCCACTGCGCGGGGTCGGTCGGGTGCGGCGGCGGCATAAAGGGCAGCGCGTCGAGCAGATCGGTGATATGTTCGACAAGCCGGGCCAACTGGGCCTGGAGCAGCGCTTGCTGCAAGTCGCTCTGGCCGGCCAGCAGCGTCTGTAACGCGGCTGTGTCCAGCGGCGCTGGCAGGGGCAGATAGCGCCCCAGATATTGATAAAGCTCTCCAGCCAGCCAGAAGAGCGCGACGTCGGTGGGCTGTGGAGCCAAGGGCTGTGGGGCCGGCGTCTGATCGACAGCGGCGGGCAGGCCGGCCTCGCGCAGGCAGGCGCGCAGGCTCGCCAGGTCACCTGTCCAGATGGCGGTGGTCGGCGAAATGACTTCGGCCAGGAAAGGCTGCAGGGCAGGGTGTTGCGCGAGGTGGGCAAGCTGTGCGGGCTGACGCGTGCGCAGGATGGGCAGCCAGGAAACCGTCACCTGGTCGCCCGCCTCCCACCAGGCGCGGAGGCGCGTGGCGTAGGCGTCATGCAGCGGCAGATCCAGCGCGGCCAGGGCCTGAAAGAGCGCGGCCACGCCATCACCGTGGGCCGCGGCGCGCGCCAGGCTGGCAGGGGTGAAGCAGAAGCCGTGCTGGGAGGGGGGAACAGGCGTCTCGTCTTTGGGAAAGGCAGTGGGGTCAAAAGCCGCGGGGGGCGCCTCCGCGTCGCTGTAGCGGGCCAGCGTCAATGGAATAATGGGGGACGCGTCCCACGGCAGAGAGAGACAGAGTGCGGCCGCGTGTTCGGCGCCGTCTGGCTGAGAACCCACCCACTGCGCCTGACAGGTTGCACCCGTCTTCCAAGCAGGCAATGTGGGGGAAGCTTCGCCTGTAGTGTTCAGGTGGCGGCCAAGCGGCGTGACAACATGGTGTGTATCGTCCAGCGCGGCGACGAGATGCAGCGGCGTAAAGAGAGTATCGAGCAGACAGGCCATGGCGGCGTCCACGTCCGCCAATGTCGAAAAGTGAGCGGTGAAAAAGGCGACCGGCAGCGTTTCATCCACCAACAGAGCGTTCGCCAGCTCCGAGGTCATGAAGGGCGTCGTGCGCCTGGCGAGAAACGCGGCGCAGCGCTGGCGGGCGGCCTCACCCCAGGCCGCATCGGGCTGGTGATAGGCGTGGCGGAGGATGGCGGCCTCACCGGCGCCAAGCCATGCCTGCCAGAGCACGGCAAGCTGTTCAACAGGGGGCAGGGCGGCCCACGCCCAGGCAAGGCTGGTGAGCTTTGCCCCGTACAGCAGGCGGCTCTGCGCGGCGAGAAACCAGAGGGTGCGCAAGGGAATGGCCTGTTTGTGGGTGGTGTGGGGCGTCAACGGCGCTGGCGTGCGCAACTGCTGGTTGATGGCGCGCAGCGCGGTGCGGGGAAGCCAGCGGGCGTGCTGCAGGCGCAACGCAGGATGGCGGACGAGGTAGATAAGCATCTGGACAAGATCATGTACGATCTCTGGAGGGCCGGCGATGGTCGGTGCATGATCGGGAGAAGGTGCAAGCGGAGGAAGTCGCGCCGCCTGCGGCAGAGCAGGTGCAACAAGGGCGCACAGACGGGACGCCGTGTGGGGCGCGCCGCCGCCGGACGCATGGAGCAGGCCATTGAGGAAGAGAATTTCGCTCACTGAAAATGGCGCACGCAGCGTGGAGCTGGTGCGTAGCGCGCCATAGTGGGCGAAAAATAGAGGGGCAGGCAGCGCGGGCGCGACGCGGAGACGGTCGTAGGCGGTGCGCGCGTCGGCTGGGAGTTGCGCGACGCGCTGCGTTGCCACAGCCGGATCGTTCCAGTAGGCAGCCAGCGCCGTAACCCAACCTTCTTTCTGGTGCCGTTGCGCGCCGCGCAGGTGGAGCTTCAGGAAGGCGCCGATGCGGCGCAGCGCATCGTAGGGCAGTGCGGCGAACAGTGCGGATGGTGAAGCGGGTAGGGACATGGCAAATTTTATCCATTGACCTGGCGAACCAAAGTCATTATAATACGTGTATCAAGCAATTTTTGCTACTTAAAAGGAAGGGAAAGTGCAATTTGGGGCGCATAAGTGCAAGTGGTCGAAAAAGTGAGTGGGGGCGGACGAACGCAAGGTTGTCTCTGGCAGGCAGCACAGCGACGCCGTACAGGATGGGGATTTGGGGCAAATGAGGGGAAGAACCACAATGATCCTCGTCAGGGGACTGTGACTCACATTTTAGGCATTTTCGCTTCACCACCACGTGTTGGAAGAACCACAATGATCCTCGTCAGGGGACTGTGACATCAGCGTTACTTGCAACATTATTTCCTCCTGTTGCGGGAAGAACCACAATGATCCTCGTCAGGGGACTGTGACGCACGGCGCTTGTTGTACTCAATGACAGCCTGCCCCGGAAGAACCACAATGATCCTCGTCAGGGGACTGTGACAAGTGTGTTCGCGCCGCTCCAAGCTTCGCCGGTAATGCGGAAGAACCACAATGATCCTCGTCAGGGGACTGTGACAGGTTACGACGACGTCGTATACTACGACCTGCTGTCGGAAGAACCACAATGATCCTCGTCAGGGGACTGTGACACGAACCACATCTAGTCTCCAGCCTTGACCGCTTTCTGGGAAGAACCACAATGATCCTCGTCAGGGGACTGTGACGAAAGCGGACTGCTTTGTGGCGAACTCATTCTCCAACTGGAAGAACCACAATGATCCTCGTCAGGGGACTGTGACATTCTACTGGTTGATGTTACTATGCGGAAAGCTCAGTGGGAAGAACCACAATGATCCTCGTCAGGGGACTGTGACACACGGTTAAGTGTGTTCGCGCCGCTCCAAGCTTCGCCGGAAGAACCACAATGATCCTCGTCAGGGGACTGTGACAAACCCAGTCGACAGGAGGAATTGGCGTCTCCATGTAGGAAGAACCACAATGATCCTCGTCAGGGGACTGTGACTTGCGCAAGGAATGCTAACGTCTTACCTACGATTTGTAGGAAGAACCACAATGATCCTCGTCAGGGGACTGTGACCTGTCGCCTCCGCGTTTGCCTGGCCGGTGAAGGCCAGCATGGAAGAACCACAATGATCCTCGTCAGGGGACTGTGACTTGCTGACGGTCCAGTACTCAGTGGCATAATTCTGCCGGAAGAACCACAATGATCCTCGTCAGGGGACTGTGACGCGCACTGTGCGCACAATACCGAATTGTGTACCCGGTGGGAAGAACCACAATGATCCTCGTCAGGGGACTGTGACTCGACGGTGTTGTCCTTGCTGACGGTCCAGTACTCAGTGGAAGAACCACAATGATCCTCGTCAGGGGACTGTGACTAGTAGCACATCCGTTGGAAAGTCCGCAATGGCCAGGATTGGAAGAACCACAATGATCCTCGTCAGGGGACTGTGACTTGACTCCAGATTCCCGAAAGGATCTCCGGTAGCTACCTGGAAGAACCACAATGATCCTCGTCAGGGGACTGTGACCTAATCCACAACTGCCGAGATCGCCATAGCGATTCATGGAAGAACCACAATGATCCTCGTCAGGGGACTGTGACAACAAGCATGGTCTGAAGGCCGATACCCGCACCAATCGGAAGAACCACAATGATCCTCGTCAGGGGACTGTGACTCCCAGGCTACGCCACCAGCACAAAAACTCGCATTCGGAAGAACCACAATGATCCTCGTCAGGGGACTGTGACAAGCTCCCCGTATGTGAGAAGGGATCCTTCCCAGAGATCTGCGGAAGAACCACAATGATCCTCGTCAGGGGACTGTGACGAGCATAACCTCCGCGAGTGCGCGGAGAGCAACGACGCTGGAAGAACCACAATGATCCTCGTCAGGGGACTGTGACTATAAACCGTCGTTTGCTGCTGATAATGCTAAAGCGAGGAAGAACCACAATGATCCTCGTCAGGGGACTGTGACTTAACACACGAACAAGCATGGTCTGAAGGCCGATACCGGAAGAACCACAATGATCCTCGTCAGGGGACTGTGACACTCCATAGCTGCTGACAAGAATGATCAGAATACCGGCAAGGAAGAACCACAATGATCCTCGTCAGGGGACTGTGACATGCACCGAATAGGCATTACCTACGAGGATTTCCCGGAAGAACCACAATGATCCTCGTCAGGGGACTGTGACATCACCACCTGCTGGCGCCTGATGGTAGAAAACTACGCGGAAGAACCACAATGATCCTCGTCAGGGGACTGTGACGAGCATGCCCAGCGTCCAGCTGACAGTCTCGGTCTGCGTGGAAGAACCACAATGATCCTCGTCAGGGGACTGTGACCAGATGTAGACGGGAGGCGGTGGCGGTTCGGTAGCTATGAGGAAGAACCACAATGATCCTCGTCAGGGGACTGTGACCACAGCATGGACAGGGCTCCCAACTTCCATAATACGGAAGAACCACAATGATCCTCGTCAGGGGACTGTGACCACAGCATGGACAGGGCT
>Ga0154020_10001708_pt1 | contig 27045 bp, 27 predicted proteins | sample Klosneuvirus_201_FD_109709 | JGI IMG/M metagenome (GOLD analysis project Ga0154020, IMG submission 109709) | Active sludge microbial communities from wastewater, Klosterneuburg, Austria - Klosneuvirus_20160825_MG | ecosystem: Engineered > WWTP > Aerobic digester > Activated sludge | place...
CGCCGCGTCGAGATCGCCCGGACCGTCGACCTGCGCCCACGCCGCCTGCGGCATGCCGATGCGATCGAGGAACTGCTTCTGGACCAGGCGATCCTGGATCGTCCGCAAGACATCGGCGCCCGGCCGCACCGGCGCGATCTTCGCGATCTCGTCGAGCACCTCGGCCGGCACGTGCTCCGTATCGAGCGTGATCACGTCGACCTGCCGCGCGAGGTGGGTCGCCGCCGCCACGTCGTCGAGCGCGCCGACGACAAAGCCATCGCTGACCTGGGCGGTCGGGCAGCGCGAGCTCGGGTCGAGCACGACGATGCGATAGCCCATCTTGCGCGCCTCGATCGCCATCATGCGACCGAGCTGACCGCCACCGAGGATGCCGATCGTCGAGCCGACGCCGAACACCGTCGACGATCGATCGCGAATGTACCCACTGTCGCGATGCGTGCGGTCTCGGGTCACGGGAGCTTCTCGGCGAGCACCTTGTCCGTCTGCGCCTTGCGATATTCGTCGAGCTTTCCCGCCACAACCGGATCGTGCAGCCCGATGATCGCCGCCGCGAGCAACCCCGCGTTGACCGCGCCGGCCTCGCCGATCGCCAACGTGCCGACGGGGATCCCCTTCGGCATCTGCACGATCGACAGCAGCGAGTCCATCCCGCTGAGCGCCTTGCTCTGCACGGGCACGCCGAGCACCGGCAACCGCGTCTTCGCGGCGGTCATCCCGGGCAGGTGCGCCGCTCCACCCGCGCCCGCGATGATGACCCAGATGCCGCGACTCTCTGCATTCTCGGCATACTCGAACAACAGATCCGGCGTGCGATGCGCACTGACGATCTTGGTCTCGTGCGCGACGCCGAGATGACTCAGCACGTCCGCGGCGTGACGCATCGTCTCCCAGTCCGAATGCGAGCCCATGATGATGCCGACGCGAGGTGTGGTCATGGCTTGTCTCGGGGCCCGGCCGCTCGAAGCAACCGATCGCCGACAGCTTCGCCCAGCCCTGCGGCCGGTGGCAACGCGGCGATCACGACATCGACGCCGCTCGCGTCGAGATCTCGCAGCGCCGCGTACAGGTCCCGCGCCATCCCCGCGGCATCGTCGGGAAGTGCGCGTTGTTCGGTGTGCGCTAACGCCTCGCCCGGCCACAGCGAGAACACCGCCGCCGGGGCTAACACCGCCACCCGTGCACGCGGATCACGCGCCCGCACCTCCGCGATCACCCGCGGCACATCCACGACGCCCACCGCGAACACCGTCGCGCGCGGCGCATAATGACTGGCGAGCGTGCCCGGCGCAGCGGGTGCCTTCGCGTCCGCGCTCGCGAGCGGACCGATCACGCGCTCGATCTCCTCGCGCGCCAACCCACCCGGCCGCAGCAGCACGGCATGGCCGCGCGACAGATCCACGATCGTGGACTCGACGCCGACATCGCTCGCGCCACCGTCGAGGATGTAGTCGACATCGGTGCCGAGATCGTGAACCACGTGATCCGCGGTCGTCGGGCTCACGGCGCCGAACCGATTCGCGCTCGGCGCCGCGACTCCTCCACCGAACGCTCGCAACAGCGCGAGTGCCATCGGATGCGCGGGCACGCGCAGCCCCACCGTGTCCGCGCCACCTGTCGTGGCATCGGCGACCTTCGGTCCGCGCTTCAGGATGATGGTCAGCGGCCCGGGCCAGAACGCGCTCGCCAGCCGTCGCGCGGTATCGGGGATCTCGCGCGCCCAGCCCTCGAGCGCGGGCTCTGCGAGGTGAACGATCAACGGATGCGCGCGCGGTCGCCCCTTGACCGCGAAGATCTTCGCGACGGCCTCACTCGAGGACGCATCCGCGCCGAGGCCGTACACGGTCTCCGTCGGAAATGCGACGAGGCCTCCTCGGCGGAGGACGTCCGCCGCCCGGGCGATGTCGGTGCCTCGCGTGGTCATCGGGTTGGCTCTCGGTTCGGGGTCATCGTGCGCGCCGCGTGCAGCAGTCTCGCAAATGCCACCATCGGCGCCTAGTCGCCCGTGTCCTCGTCGTCTTCCTCGAGACCGTCGGTGTGCTCCTCGTCGATGTCGCCGGTCTGATCGTCGTTCGTCGCCTCGGGGTCGCGCAGGTCGAACGGATCGCGCGTGGAGCACGACGTCGGGATCTCGATCTTCGCGAGTGTCGGTCCGGGTGACATCGCCGCGCGGAAGGCGGCGAAGTCCACGAGCGCGAGTCGCCCGTCTCGCAGCGAGATCACCGCGTGGCGACGATCGGGCGAGATGCGCATCTCGAACGCATCGCGGAACGGGAGCTGGCGCGTGGAGCTCGTCGCCAGATTCCACAGGAGGATTCGGTCTTCGAGGCGGACGAGGATCGATGACTCGTGCGGAACGAACGTCGTCGTGTTGATCGTCGTGTCGAAGTGCGCGGACGCGATCGCGCGCCCCGTGTGGCGATCGTAGAGGATCGCGTCTTTGTCATCGATGGTGATGACGCGATCGCCATCGCGCTCGAGCTCGGCGAGCCCGTACTCGGCACAGTGCGGGTTGTAGACCTCGTGCGTCTTGGCGCCCGTGGTGGTGTCGAGGAGCGTGTTGGTTCCGCCGAGGCTGACGGCGGCGAGGTTGCCGTCGACATCGACGTCGTCGATCGATACGTCCGTGTTGTACGCGGCGATGTCGAAGATCTTCGTGCCGTGGATCCGGACGAGCCTCGGGGCCGCGTCGACTTCCCATTTGTAGGCCGCGATCACCCTCCCGTCGTCGCCGATCCAGGCGGAGTCGGTCTCGCGCGGGAGCGTGAAGTCGCGGATCGTGCGGCCCTCGAGCGTCTTGACCACGATGGTCGAGGGAAACTTCGCGCGTGTGAGGCCGGGCTCGTACGGACGCGAGCTGCGCGTCGCGAAGCGCGTGAGCGGGTTACCGTTGACGAGCGCGGTGGCCTTGCCGAGCGAGGCGGTGCTGGTGATCGCGCCGTCGTGAAAGCGCCAGACCTCGGCACCGATCGCGGTCACCGTGCCGGCGTTATCGACGGCGAGCTGCGCGTAGGGACCGTAGGGCTCGGGGATCGAGGTGAGCGAGCCGGTGGCGAGGTCACCGACGCGGAGCGTGCCGCCGCTCGCGATGACGAGGCGGTCGCCGGCGAACACGAGCTTCGCGCCGTACATCATCTGCGGGGTGAGGTCGAAGCGGCCGAGCACGGAGCCGTCAGCGGTGGAGTAGACGGTGACGACGCCGGTGCGCAGCGACGCGACGCGCGCTCCGGTGTCGTCGAGGGAGGCGCTGAAGCCGAGCGTCGACGGGAGGTCGCGCGTGGCGGTGCCATCGACGACGCGGAACTTGATCTGCCCCTTCTCGTAGGTGCGCTCGACGACGACGTTGCCCGCGGCGTCCATCATCGTCGTCGGCGGCGTGGTGGTCTTGCCCGTCGCGAGGTCGAGCTTGATCACTCCCGCGGTGGTGCTGCGACGCGCGTAGATCGTGCTCGTGGATGCGGCGACATCGGTCCAGCTCGCGTCGGATTGGAGGATGCGCGACTGCTTCAGCGTGCTCGGATCGTAGACCGCGAGCGCGAGATCGATGCCCGTGATCAGGATCGAGTGATCCGCGAGCTCGAGCGCACGTGCAGTGGCGTAGCTGTCGTCGTGGGGAAGACGTTGGAGATCGAACCACGTGGGAGCGAACGTGGTGGGATCGACGATGGCCGCGTGCACCTGCTCGTCGAGCGTGCCCGCGAGGAGATAGCGACCGTCGGACAGGCGCGCGAACGATTGTACGGACAGCGGCTTGCCGAGCGAGTGAACGCGCCCGCGGTTGCCCGTGGTCAGATCGATCTCTTCGATCTCGCCACGCGTGACACCGGCGGCGAGCGCGGTGTTGCCGGCGACGACGATCCCGCCCGCACCGTCGGCGAGGTGCCACGGCAACACGGGGGTGATCCATCGCGTGCCCGGGGGCGCGTCACGCGCGATCGCGGGCTGCGCCCGTGGCGTCGTATTAGCGCCACATGCAGCGACGATCACGACCAGCGCGCACCGCATCACGCCGTAGCGTAGCTCACGCATGCGGTCGGGTCGCGACGACGGTGGCTCGGTCGGCCCACGCTGCGCGTACGCCCGCGAGGTTGCTCGCGCGCTCGGTCGGGTACGCCTGCCGAAACTCCATCCACTCGAGCGTGCAGATCAGCGACAGCTCGGCGAGACCGAACCCACCGCCGAAGCTGCGCCCGTCGGCGGCGAGCTGCGTCCCGAGCCACGCGAAGATCGAATCGGCGCGTTCGATCTGCCGCGTCGCGAACGTGCTCGCGCTCGCGGCGACGTTGTCGTCGCGCTTGAGATAGAACGTCTGGATCACCGAGTCGAGCGCGCCGTCGATCGCGTTGACGAGGTTCGCCTGGTGCCACCGATCGCGCGGCGGCGTCATCTCGCCCCAGCCGCGCGTCGTGACGAGCCAGTCGATGATCACGCGCGAATCGAACAGGGTGCGGCCATCGATCACGGCGACCGGCACCTTGCGGATCGGCGATATCTCGCGGAGCTGCGCCTGACCTGCCGCGGGTGCCGTATCGATGCGGTCGATCGCTTCCCCGACTTCGGCGGCCACCACGCGGACGCGGCGGACGTACGGCGACGTCGTCGTGCCATAGAGCTTCATGCGCGCGACGGTATACTAGGAACGTGCAGGTGTTCTTGATCCGCCACGCCGAAGCCGTCGACGAGACGGTCGAGCTTCGCGATCCGTACCGCCACCTCACCCCCCACGGTCGCGCACAGGCGCGAGCGCTCGGCGAGCGCTTGCGGTGGCACGACTGCGGCCCCACGCACCTGTACGCGAGCCCACTCGTTCGCGCGTTGCAGACCGCCGAGCTCGTGTGCGCGGCGATCGGCGGCGACACCAGCGTCGAGGTGATGCCGGCGCTCGCGCCCGACGGAGCGCCCCGCGAGGTCGTCGCGAAGGTGCGCGCGCTGCCGGCGGACGCTGAAGTCATGCTCGTCGGCCACGAGCCGGGGATCTCCGCGATCGCGGCGCTGCTCGCGAACCGATCAGATTTTCCCGCGCTCGCGAAAGCGGAGGCCGTGCGCCTCGACGATGGCGTCATGCGCTGGCGTTTCGCGTGGAATGCGGAAGCGCCTGCGAAAGGCTGATCGGATCTCCGGACACGGCTGAGCTCCGTGGTCCCACATCTGCACTTGTTCTCGTCGGCAAACCACCGAAAGGGAACCACCATGGGTACGAAGTCTTCCGTCGAACAATTGAACAGCTTTCTCCGCGGCGAGATGTCCGCCGTCGAGACCTATCAACAAGCGATCGAGAAGCTCGAGGCGTTCAGCACCTCGCGCGATCAGCTGCTCGTGAATCTCAAGTCGCATCAGGATCGCGTGATGATGTTGCGCGATGCGATCGTCCAGCTCGGCGGCGAACCGGCCGAGGGATCGGGCGCATGGGGCGCGTTCGCGAAGGTGATCGAGGGCGGCGCGAAAGCGTTCGGCGAAAAGGCCGCGGTCGCTGCGCTCGAGGAGGGCGAGGATCACGGCCTCGCCGACTACAAGCGCGGACTCGAGGACAAGGATCTCGATGCCGAGGCACGCTTGCTCGTGACGAGCAAGCTCTTGCCCGAGCAGGAGCTGCCCCACAAGCGCTTGTCGAACGTCAAGCACCGCATGTAGTGCCAACGTGGCTATGTCCTGCTTGGAATCTCGACACGGTGTCGGGGTTCTGGGCGGAGCAGCGCGCGCAGGATCTCGCGCGCCTCGATCACCGCGGCGGTCGCTCGCGCCAAGGCGTTCGGCGAACTCGGTGTCGTCTCTCGCACTTGCGTCAGCAGCTCTTCCGTCTCGACCATGGAGTCGAGAGCGGCGTGCAGGCGCGCGAGGGTCATCATGTCTGTCGTCGGAGGCATCGCTCGGATACGGAGCAAGCCCGAGGCCACGAACAAGTAGAACCGCGTGGGCTGCGTGACGAAATATTGCGGCGCGCGATCTGCGAGCACGGGATTGCCTATCCGCGATCGCAGGCAACCGCTCACGGACCGATGTGTCGTCGACGCGAAGCACACGGGCGGGTCGCGATGCGTCGACGATGCACGCACGGGCAACCGCTCACGGCGGCGAGACGTCGTCGATGCGAGCGCGGAACACGCTGCGTGGATAGTCGCGACGGAACGCGTTCGCTTTCGCCCGCGCGCCGTCGAGATCGCCCTTCGCCACCGCGAGCTCGATCGAGAGCACGCGCTGTTCTTCGACGAGCACGCCATGTGGAAACCGCATGCCGTGCTCGACCAGCGATTTCGCGGCGAGCTGAAGATCGCCACCGCGCAGCGCGGAGCGCGCGACATCGATCAGCTGCCGTTCGCGCGCGAGCTCGTCGGCCGTCATCGTCGCGGCGTCGACGCGCGACGCGCCTGCATCGCGAGAGTGCGGTGCGGCGTCGCTCGCGCCATCGTTCGGCACGAGCCGAGCGTCGCTCGCCACGTCGCTCGGCGCGCGCGCAGCATCGCTCCGAGCGATCGGGGCGTCGTTGGACGCGTTCGCACCATCGTTCAGCGTGTTCGCACCGTTTCGCGGGTTCGCATCATCGTTCAGCGTGTTCGCGCCATCGTTCGGCGCGTTCGGCGCGTTCGCATCATCGTTCAGCGTGTTCGCGCCATCGTTCGGCGCGTTCGGCGCGTTCGGCGCGTTCGCGCGATCAGCGGCTACGTTCGCCCCATCGCCCGCGTCGCTTCGCGCATCCGCATCGTTGCGCGCGACCACGGGCTTCGATCGCGGGCGCAGCTCGCTGATCGCCGCGCCGATGCCACCGCCGGCGAGCAACGCGCCGACGACGAGCGCCGCGGTCTTGCCCGCGATGGTCGTCCCCGCCACAGCGCCTGCACCCGCTGCACTCGCACCAACACCGCTGCTGCCACCAGCACCGCTGCCGCCACCGCTGCCACCCGCACCGCCGTCGCCAACGCCGCCACCATCATTGCCACCACCGCCACCACCACCGCCATCGCCACCACCATCGCCACTACCGCCATCGCCGGTGCCACCGCTGCCGCTGCCGAGCAATGCGGCAGCCGACAGCCCGATCGCCGCTGCGAGCTTTCCGGCCATGCGCGCGCGCTGCGCCTCCGTCGGTCCTCCATCGAGGCCCTCGGCGAGGAGCGCGGCGCGAACCCATGGATCGAGCGGCTGGTCCTGCTCGCTCATGGCGTTCCTCCGTGGGTCGGGTTGATCGCGTTCGCGATCGCGAGGCGCGCGCGACGAAGCCGCGTGTACGCGGTGTTGACCGGAATCGACAGCGACTCCGCGACGTCGGTGACCGCGACGCCGTCGAGCTCGGCGAGCACGAACACGGCGCGCGCTTCTTCGTCGATCGAATCGAGCGCCTTGCGCGCCAACGCGATCGCTTCGCGCTTCACGGTCTGTCGCTCGGGCGAGCTGCTGTCACTCGCAGCGAGCTCGTCCTCGAGCTCCTCCTGCGCACGTCGCGCCGTCTTGCGCCGATGTTCGCTCGCGACGCGATACGCGATCCCGAACAGCCACGGACGCAGCGGCCGCGCGCGATCGTACTCGCCGAGCTTGCGATGCACGACGAGGAACACCTCGTGCGCGATGTCCTCGAGGTCGCTCGCCGGTGCACCGAGACGCCGCAGCGATGCCCACACGTAGTCGAGGTGTGCGCGATAGATCGAGGCGACGTCGATCGCGACCTCTGCGGTCACCAGCGATATCCCAGCGCCAGATCGAACCCGACCTGGCCGAACCCGACTCGATAGCGCTCCACGCCCTGCGACTCGATCTTCACCGCCGGCAACGGCAACGCGAGCTCGACGGTCGGGCGCAAGAACGCGCGGCCGAGCGGAATCTCGAGGGCCGCCGAAAACGCGGTCTCGAAGAAGGGCTCGGAGTACTCCGCGTCGCGCGGCATTCCGACGCCGTCCCAGTTGTAGTCCCCGATCTCGACGTCCTTGCTGCCCACGCCGATCGCGGCGCACAACAGAAAGAAGCCCTGACGGCGGCACCCTTCCGCGAGCAGCTCGACCTGATTCGCGCGAAGCGTCAGTTCGTCCTCGACGCCCGTTCCGCTCGACATCCGCGCGAGCACGCCGATCCGCCACGCCGGCAACAGATACGCCGCGCGCAGCATGAACGCGGTCGCCACCTCCGGGTGCTGACTCGTCAGGCCGCCGACCGCGATCGCGATCTCGTGTTTCGGCGGCGCCGGCGGTGCGGCGGCTATCGGTGGAGGAAGTCCTCGCCATCCGGGCGGCTCGTAGGTGCGCTTGGTCTCGGGATACGGAGCGGGACGGACGTATGGTTGCGGTAGCGGGTCTGGCGCGGTCGACGGTGCGCCGTAGGCGGGATCGATGATCACGGCGAGCGCGAGCTCGAGTGCATTGACCGCGTCTTCACACTTCGAGGTCGGCCCGATCGCGCGCCGCGAGGCACCGCGTCCCGACTCGCGCAGCTCGATCGCCGCGACGTAGCCCGCCGCGGTCTGCTTCACGTCGATGAACGCCTTGCGATCGGAGTCGCCGAAGAACGGATCGCGCCCCAAGCGCGCGACCACACCCGCGCGCACGCTGATCTCGTCGGGGCAGTTCGCCGGAGCGATGTACTCGATCGCGATCGATCGCGCCGGGGCCTGCGCGATGCGAATCGGAGCGGCCGTGCGAACATCGGTATCCGAATCCGCACTCGCATCGGCATCGACACCGGCATCCGCATCGGCACCGGTATCCGCGTCGGCATCCGCACCCGTGCTCGCGACGAGCGTCAACGCGATCGCGACGATCGCGATCACGAAGCCACGCGCCAGACGGACGGTCACGACGCGTGGATATCACGAGGCTCGCGGACAATCGCCACCGATTATCGGCACGAGGCTCGCGGACAATCGCATCGATCACCGGCGCGCCGACGCGCCCACGCCCTCGGGATGCCATTGCACGCCGGAGCCCGGTTGCTCCTCGACCACCGAGCCGTAGACCAGCCATCCGCCGAGCGCGGTGACGCCGATCGCGGCGCCGGTGCCGATGATCTCGTCGGTGCCGACATCCGCACCACCGGCGACGGCGGAGACGATGGCGATGTCCGCGAGGACACCGAACACGAGCAACGGCCAGCCGATGACGCCCTTCCATCGCGCGCTGCGCTGGATGCCGACCGAGTGGCGATACGCGGAGACCTTCGTGTCGACGTTCACGAAGCCCGTGCTCGTGCGCTCCTCGTCGTCGACGAGCGTGAAGCGCAGCTGCTTGTTGCCGGGCGTCGTATCCATGATGCACGGCGTGACGCAGACCTTCGTCGAGATCTCGAGCGAGCCGCCGAATGCTTTCGCGCCGACGTTGCCGCCCATCGATCCGCCGCGCACTTCTTCGACGACCGCGGGTCCATCGGCCGCGTCGAGCACGACGCGCGTGAGTCCGGGACCCGGATCCCCTTCGAGCGAGACGTTCGGCAATACCGGCGGCGGCGCCATCGGTGCGGGGTGATGGATCGTGCGCCAACAACCGGTGGCGGACAGCGCGAGGACGAGGATCGAGATGCGTGCGTTCATGCCTCGGGATTGGCGGTTTCTCGTCGGTCCGTTTCGGATCCGCGAAGAAAGATCGAAAAAAGATCAGTCGCCGAAACGGAAACGGAATCCGGTGCCAATAGCCAATAGAGGCACCACGTCGATCTACGTCAGGGCCGCGAGAATGCCGAGCGCGCGCTCCGCGTAGAGGATCGAGAACACGACCACGAGATCGACCAGCGTGATCACGCTGCCGTAGCGGAGGAAGCGCAGAAACCCGATCTCGCCGCGTGGGCCGGCACCTTCCATCACGATGATGTTCGCGACGCTGCCGAACAACGTGAGGTTGCCCGCGACCGTGGAGCCGACCGCGAGCATCACGAAGCCCCATGCGGGATGCGGCATCTGCGGCACCCACGCCACGGCGACGAGCACGAGCGGCACGTTGGAGACGATGTTCGACACGACGATCACGAACGCGAGGAACGCGAGGTCGCCCCAGATGTCACCGCGCGCGACGACCGGCGCGACGTAGCCGAAGATCTCGTCGAGCACGCCCGCATGCGCGACGCCCGCGACCACGATGAACAGCCCCGCGAAGAACACGAGGAGCTGCCAGTCGACGAGGACGAACGCCTTCTTCGGTGGCGTCCGTGCGACGACCATCAGCGCCGCCGCGGCGACCATCGCGGCGCCGGCGAGCGAGACACCGCACGCGGCGAGTACCGCGAACAGCACGAGCGCGCCCACGCCCTTGAGCGCGAGCGGCGTGTCGAGCGCGGGCTTCGGCGGCGAGCGTTGCGCGAGCGGCTCCGCCGGGAGCTCCTTGCGGAACAACCACGCGATGACGGCTGCGTTCGCCGCGAGGCACGCGATGCCCGCCGGCAGCGTGAACACGAAGTACGGCAGGAAGCCGATCGTGTCGTGCGCGGCCGCACCGACGATCATGTTCTGGGGGTTCCCCGAGAAGCTGACGAGGCCGCCGACGTTCGCCGCACTCGCGAGCGCGAGCAAGTACGGCAACGCGGGCAAGCGCGCCTCGACGATCACCGACATCACGAGCGGCGTGAGCAGCACGCACACGGTGTCGTTGAGCAGCAGCGCCGAGAGTCCACCGACGACAAACGTCAGGCCGAACAACAGCGAGCGCGCGGAGCGAGCGCGTACGAGCACGTGATACGCGGTGAACTTGAAGAACCGCGCTTCGGCGAGATAGGCGGCGATCAGCAGCACGCCGAACAGCAAGATGACGACGTGCATGTCGATCGCCGCGATCGCGCGATCCATGGGCAGCCCGCCGACCAGCACCATCGCGGTCGCGCCGACGACCGCTCCCGCCGGCCGATCGAGCCCGATCCAGTGCAGCTGCCGACTCGCGATCACGAGGTACGTCAAGCAAAAGACAACCAGGGAGCCGACCACTGCGACACCTACGATACGCCGAGTCCACAGCGCACCAGCGGTTGCGAGTTCACGAGATAGACCCGTTCGACGAGGATGACGTTGGGGGGTCTATGTCCCGTCGCTACCTCATCATCGTGTCCGTCGCCGCCCACGCCGCTCTCGGTGTCGGCATCTTCGTCTCCGGCATCTGGAAGATCGAGCGCCTCGACTACCAGCACCGCGCGAGTCTCACCCTGGGCGCCCTGATGCCACCGGGCGAGGCCGGCGGTGGCGAGGGCGAGAAACAGGAAGCGAAGCAGGAGAAGAAGAAGGACCAGAAGAAGACGAAGACGAAGGTGAAGGAGCCGCGCCAGATCGAGAAGCTCGAGCGCGACGAGGTCGACGAGGTCGCCCTCGACACGACCGGCGGCGGCGGTGGCGAAGGTGACGGCGAAGGTCCGGGCGTGGGCCCGTCGACCGGCGGCGGTGGCGGCGGCACCTGCGACCCGCTCGTCGATCCGAACCAGTGCCAGGGCCCGCCCGCCGTGCCGCAGACCGCCTGCGGAAACCACATCGTCGAAGCGAAGGAGGAGTGCGACGACGGCAACCTCCTCGACGGCGACAAGTGCTCGGCGAGGTGCACCGTCGAGCAGCTCAACGTTCCGCCGCAGATCCTGACGGGGTTGCGCAGGTCCGGCGAGACGCAGATCGTCCCGCCCGATCCGGTCAAGACGGAGATGCTGCGCAGTGGCAAGGACCGCACGGTCGGCTCGTTCAAGCTGTGCATCGATCGCGCCGGCACGATCTCGGCCATCGCGCCGATCGGTGGCGGAACGAAGTTCCCCGCGTACGATTCGAAGATCGTGTCTGCGATGCGCGCGTGGCGCTACGACGCGTACACCGTGAACGGCCGCCCTGTCCCGGTCTGCTCGGTCGTCACGTTCGTCTACACGATCAAGTAAGCTCCGGCCCCAGTGGCCGCCGACCTCGCGATCGAAGTGAAGGACCTCCGGAAGACATTCCGGACGCCGTTCGCCAGGCGCAAGGTCGAGGCGCTGCGCGGCGTCTCGTTCTCCGTCGAGAAAGGCCACCTCTTCGGGTTCGTCGGCCCCAACGGCGCCGGCAAGACCACGACGATCCGCACGCTCATGGGCCTGATCCGCCCGACGAGCGGCTCGGCCACGATCCTCGGCCACGCGATCCCGAGCCGCGCCGCGCGGTTTCGCGTCGGCTTTCTCCCCGAGGCGCCGTACTTCTACGACTACCTCACCGTCGGCGAGCTCCTCGATCTCGCGGGGCGCTTGTTCGGTGTCCCGTCGGAGCTGCGCAAGAAGCGCGCGGACGAGTTGATCGAGCGCGTCGGGCTCGCACACGCGCGAGGACAGAGCCTCAAGAAGTTCAGCAAGGGCATGCTGCAGCGCGCGGGTCTCGCGCAGGCGTTGATGAACGATCCGGACCTCGTGGTCCTCGACGAGCCGATGTCCGGCCTCGATCCGATCGGGCGCAAAGAGGTCCGCGAGCTGATGCTCTCGTTGCGCGACGCGGGCAAGACGGTGTTCTTCTCGACGCACATCCTGTCCGACGTCGAGGCGATCACGGATCGCGTGGCGATCGTCGCGCGCGGCACGCTCGTGGCGAGCGGTACACCGCAGGAGCTCGTGTCGCGCACGCTGCTCGGCGTCGACATCATCGTCCGCATTCCGGACAGCACCAACGTCGACGATCTCACCGCCGGTGCCTCGCGCGTCCGGCGAGCCGGCGAGGAGCTCTCGCTGTCGCTCGGTGTCTCCGATGACGTCGACGCGTGGCTCGATCGCGCGCACGCGGCGGGCGCGAAGATCACGTCGGTGGTTCCGCGCCACGAGACCCTCGAGGATCTGTTCCTCCGCGAGGTCGCCGGCGCGAACGCGAAGGCGCCGAAAGAGGCCGCGTCGTGATCGGCCGGATCTGGGCGATCGCGCTCAACACGTTCCGCGAGGCGGCGCGCATCCGCGTGCTCTACGGCATCCTCGTGCTCGTCGGTGGCGCGAACCTGTTCGCCGTCGTCCTCGGCCAGATGGCCACGCACGAAGAAGCGCGCGTCGCTCGCGATGTCGGGCTCGCAGGCATCTCGCTGTTCGGATCGCTGACCGCGATCTTCCTCGGCGTGTTCCTCCTGTACACCGAGGTCCAGCGCCGCACGATCCACGCGATCGTCTCCAAGCCGATCGAGCGGTGGGAGTTCGTGGTCGGCAAGTACCTCGGCATGGCGCTCGTGCTCACGGTGCTCGTCGTGCTGTTCGCGCTCGCGATGATCGCGATGCTCGCGGTGCAAGGCGTCGGGGTCACCGATGCGGTCGCGAAGGCCGTGGTCCTCGCGTGGTTCGAGGTGCTCACGGTCGCCGCGATCGCGATCTTCTTCTCGTCGTTCTCGACGCCGTTCATGTCGGGGATCTTCGCGCTCGCCATGTGGGTCATCGGCCGGGTCACCCCGGACGTCGAAGCGGCCACCCGAGACGCGGCGACGTGGATCCGCACGGCCGCGCGGATCGCCCTGGAGATCGTCCCGGATCTCCACCTGTTCTCGATATCTGGCCGGACGCTCGATGGCGCCCATGTCTCGGTCCACGCGGACTTCGTTTCGTGGGGCTACGTCGCGATGTCGAGTCTGCACGGACTGGGCTGGATCGTGGGCCTCCTGGCCCTAGCGGCCCTCTTGTTCCACCGACGGGACTTCGCGTAGGTTCGCGCCCGTATGGGCAAGAACTTGGGCGGAGACATCATCGACCTGCTGGAGTCGGAGCGCGTCGAGCTTCGCGTAGCTGCCGCGACCGTGCTGTCCGCGGTCGGCAAGGGCGACAAGGCGGTCGTGAGCGCGTTGACCGAATCGCTCGCCGACAAGGACGGCGTGGTCCGCCGCATCGCGCTCGAGGGTCTCGCCGACATGGGCGCGAGCGGTATCGCCGCGAACCTCGTGCCCCTGCTCCACGCGGGCGATGACGGTCTCGCCGAGCGCGCCGCGCAAGTGCTCGCGCAACAAGGCGCGGCCGCGGAGTCCACGCTGCGCAAGGAAGTCTCGTCGGGTCCGATCAGCGCGCGCCGCGTGATGGCGCAGCTGCTGCTTCGCCGGCAGACGCAGCCCGCGATCGATGCGGTGCTCGATCAGCTCCCCGACAACGAGTTCGGCGAGCAAGCGCTGCAGCTGATCCGCCACGAGCTCGATCAGGGCAACGAGCGCCTCGCGAATCAGATCGAGAAGTCCGCCACCGAGCGCGCGAGCGAAGCGAACAAGGAGCTCGGCAAGGCGTGGACGCGCGCCGTCAAAGCCGCGGAAGCCGCGCAGAAGGAAGCCGAGAAGGCGGCGAAGGCGAAGGCGGCCAAAGCAAAGAAGACCAACGGCACCGCGATCAACGGCCACGTCCCGTCATCGCATGACCCGACGCGCGACACCGAGGTCGCCCGCGGCATCGTCGAGCTCGGCGCGTTGCTGCGCCTGATCGGCTATCTGTCGCGCCCGTCGACGCAGAGCATGTTGCTCAAGTACGCCGACGACGTCGATCAGCCGCGTCCGATCCGTCTCGCCGCGATCGCAGGTCTGCGCCGCATCGTCGCGTCGAGCGAAGCGAAGGGCACCGAGAAGGTGATCGCCGCGCTGATCGATCTCGCGGAGAACGAGGACCTCGCGGTCGCGCAGTCCGCCGTCGACACGCTCCGCGGCGCGCGCATCCCCGAATCACTCGCGAAGGCGTTCGCCAATCTCGCGAAGTCGAAGAACACCTCCGCGCAAAAGCTCGCGATGGAGCGCATGCCCGCTGGCGGTGGTGCCTCGGCGGTGAAGGCGCTCGTCGAGACGCTCGCCGGCGACGATCCGTCCGCACGTGATGCGGCCGCCCGCGGTCTATCGAAGGCGCCCGAGGCGGTGCTGCCCGTCACGCGCGCTCTCCTCGCGACCACCGACGAGCAAGTCGCGCGTCGCTACGCGGGCGTGTTGCGCTCGCATCGCGGGAACATCTCGAACCAAGCGATCGACGAGCTCGTCGAGCAGGTCCGCGAGTACATGGACCTTCACTTCAAGAACAAGGCGACCGCCGACAAGATCGTCCTCGAGCGCGTGCTCGCGGAGCTCGTGGCCGATGTCGCGCCGGCCAAGCACGTCGAGCTGCTATTCGATCGCGCACAGCGCCTCCGCAAGCAGGGCAAGTCGGTCGAAGCGTTCGGCAGCCTCAAGCCTCTGCTCCGCTCGCGCGCGGACATCGACACCGCGATCGACGACGAACAGCGCTTCCTGATGGCGCTGCTCTCGCTCGAGGCCGCGGGCGAAGGTCTGATCCGCACGACGCGCACCGACGATCCGGTGTTCGAGCAGTTCTCGCGGCTCGCGGCGAAGGGCTACCCCGTCGCGAAGAAGCTCGCGCGCGAGAAGGATCTCTCCGACGAAGCGCTGTACGCGCTCGGCTTTCGCTTGCTCGAATCGCACGATGGCTCGAACGAAGAGCTCGGCGCGGATCTCCTCCAGGGCATCATCGACGAGCGGCCACGGAGCAAGCTCGCGAAGTCGGCGAAGAACAAGCTCAAGCTGACCGGTCACCTCGACGAGGACTAGGGTCCGAGCGGTGGCGAGACCTGGCCGGTGACGTTCGGTGCGCCGTAGATCTTGATGTAGCCCGCGCCGCCACCACCGCCACCGCCGCCCGTGGTGATGACGTCGCGATTCGAGCCGGCGCCGCCCGTCAGCATCACGCCGAGTGATCCACGACCGCCGCGTCCTGCACCGGCTGCATTGACGCCGCCATCCGGCATCTCCTGCGCGCTCGGGGGATCGTCGCCGCTACCACCGTTCTCGACGCCGCTGCTTCCGCCGCCGCCACCGCCGCCGTTCGCGAACAGCTCGCCACCGATGACGACCGTGGGTGCGTCGAGGACGATCATGCCGCCCGAGCCGCCACCGCCACCACCACCACCACCCGCGACGACGCTGAGCGTACCGCCGCGTCCACCCTCGCCCGACGCGTTGACCTTGCCCATGACGGACAGCGACATGCCGGCGATCGCGTAGAACCCACCGCCGCCGTGACCACCGTCGCCGCCGATGCCGAACGGACCACCACCACCCTGCCCGCGACATCCTCCGCGCAGCGAGGTGGGCGTGGTCAGCGCCGGGCCGGCGTCGCCACCGTTGTCGTTGCCGCCGATGCCGCCCTGCCCCGACAGGCTCCCGCCGGCGCCACCGCCGAGGCCACTCGGTCCCGCACCGTTCGCGCACACGGAGGTCGAGACGCCTGCACCCTGACTATCGCGGTGGCTCGCGACGTCGATCGAGCCCGTGATCGTGAGCTCCTTCGTCGCAACGAGCACGATCGGCCGCGGACCGATGCCACGTACGTTGCTCGAGATGTCGATCGTCTCCGCGATGATCACGCACGTGCCGGTGACGTTCGTGCCGTTGACGGTGGTGCAGTTGCCGCCGACGTTCGTGTCGAGCGGCGTCGGGACGGTGATGGTGTACGACGGCGGTGGTGGGGCGAGCGGGCAGACCACGACGAGCCCGGTGCCGTAGCAGCCGAGGCCCGCGTCTCCCACCGCCGAGCCACTGTCCGTGTCGGCGCCGCCGTCCCCGACGCCGCCGTTGATCGCGAGATCGAAGCCGCAGCCACTCGCGAGGCACGCGAGAACGATGGCCCTTCCACGCATCGGAGCCGATTGTCGCGACGACCTCCCGCGACGTCAATCACCATTTCCCCGACGGAAGATGTGCAATCCTTTGGTCGGGTGCGCATCGCGATCCACATGGTTGTCGTCGGCATCGCGTACATCGCGTCCGTCGCATGCATCCAGCCCACGTTGGTCGAGTGCGGTGACCTCGCATGTGCACCGACCCAGGTCTGCCACGATGGGCGCTGCCTCGAACCGTCGCAGCTCGAGAGCTGCGAGGCGCCGATCGAGGAAGGCACGGACTGCGACGCGTTCGGCGAGCCGGGCCACTGTACGACTGGCGTTTGTGAAGCTGCTACGTGTGGGGATGGCTACGTCGACACCGAGCTTCGCGAAGCGTGCGACGCCTCGGTCCCGGCGACACACTGCATCGATATCGGCTACGACCTCGGCCGGCCGGCGTGCACGGAGTGCCAGGCGGACCCGTCGATCGGTTGTACGCGCTTCGGCTGGCAGCGCATCGTCGACGCAGCATCGACGTTCATGTGGACCGATGGAACGACGATGGCGTACCTCACCGTCGCGCCCGCCGCGCTCGAGGTCCACGCACCGTCGGGAGATGTCGTCGTGCCCGGTGCATTCTTCGGCGTGCACGGCGCGAACGGTCGCGTGGTGACGTGGAGCTCGAGCACGATCATCGAGGTCGCGAACGGTGTCATGCGCGCGCTGCCGCTGCTGCCGCCACCGGTCGGCCACGTGCGCATGGACGACAGCGGAACGATCTATTCGCTCGCCGGATGCACCGTGCGATCGATCGCGGTCGGCGCGTCGTCCTGGGTCACGCTCGGCACGCTGGTCGGCCCGACGTGTGGACGGATCGAGGTCGGCCCGGTCGTCAACGGCACCGCTCGCGTCCTCGTTACGTCCGGCGAGTCGACGACCAACGAGCTGTGGGAGCTCGACCGGACGGCGATGGCATGGAAGCTCGTGCGCACGTTGTCGGCGGCGATCGCGAACATGCGCATCCAGCCGACACCGACCGGTGACGTGCTGTGGTTCTCCACCGGCAACGCGATCAACGTGTTCCGGCTCGAGAACAACGTCTTTCAATCCATCCCGATCAACTTCGGCGCGACGACGATCGCGTTCCTCGGCAGCGACGTCTATTTCGGCGACACCGTCGGCAACGTCGCGCGCTTCCGGACCGGACGGTTCGCGCGCTTTCGCTCGCCGACGGGCGGCCTGATCATCACCGGTGGCGATTCGCTCTACGCGTATCGCGGCTCGATCCATCGCTTCACTGGCGTCACCCGCGGGACGCGCGCGCCGATCGTCCCGCCGACACCCGTCGAGATCGTCGGATCGCTCGTCGAGCCCGATGGGTCGATGCTCGCGATCTCGCGCTCGCAGATCCACACGCCGAACGCCGACGGCGCGAGCTGGACACACACCACCGTGCCGGGCATCACCGCGCACGCGATCGCCGGAGAAGCGCCCACGTACTTCATCTCGTCGTTCGACGACACCTCGACGCCGCAGCTGATCACGTCGACGAACGGCATCACGGGTCCCTGGTCGGAGGTCACCGTGCCCGGCGCACCGCGGCTCCACGGACTGTGGCGCGATCGCGATGGCGCGCTGTTCGCTGTCGGTGGCGACGGCGCGACCACGGCGGTGTTCGGCGTGCTCCGCGGGACCGCGTGGGAGATGCACTCGATCGCCGGGTGCACGGCACGTGCGGTCTCGGGCATCGACGCCGTGCATGTCGTCGCCGTGGGCGCGTGCGGTGGCGACGCGGTCGTCTGGCGCTACGACGGCACGCAGTGGACCGAGCTCGCTCGGCCCGCGCTGCCCGGTCCTCTCGACGCGGTCGTCCGCTTTTCGGACACCGCCATCATCGCGGCGGGTACGAGCGGCGCGACGTGGTTCGATGGCAGCTCGTGGCGCGTCGATCGCGACGCGGTCGGCCAGCGCCTGTCGGGGACCTCGGCGACCGACGTGTGGCTGTCGGGCGAGTTCACGACGATCCAGCGCTTCGACGGCATGGTGTGGTCCAAGCTCGCGACATCGTCGAGCGGACCGATCAGCGTCGCTGCGTCGCCCGATCGCGTGTTGTTCCCGGGCGCGACCGCGGACTTCGTCGAGCTCGTGCGCTAACGCGGGTTCACGGAACGAGCTTGTAGCCGAGGCCGTAGACCGTGAGGATGTGCCGCGGCGACTTCTGATCTTCCTCGAGCTTGCGGCGCAGCTTGACGATGAAGTTGTCGACGGTGCGGCTCGTCGGCGATGCCTGGATGCCCCACACCTTCTCGAGCAGCTCGTCGCGCGACACTGTCTCTTCCGAGCGCTCGCGCAACAGCTTCAGCACTTCGAGCTCGTAGAACGTCAGGCGCTTGCTCGTCCGACCCTTCGCCATCGTGTGCTTGCGCGCGTTGATCGTCCAGGTGCCGATCGTGAACGTCTCGTCGGTGTGCGAGACGAGGCGCGCTTGCCGGCGAAAGATCGCGTTGATGCGCGCGATCAGCTCGGCGACGGAGAACGGCTTCGTGACGTAGTCATCCGCGCCCGCGTCGAGCCCGCGGATCTTGTCGGTCTCCTGCGCCTTCGCGGTGAGGATGATGATCGGCACGGTCTCGTCGCGCTGCCGCAGCGTCTCGCACACGCGGTAGCCGTTGTCGTCCGGCAGCATGAGATCGAGCAGCACGCAGTCCGGTGCCCAATCCATCGCCGCCGCGAGTCCCTCCGCGCCCGTGCCCTTCGCCTCGACGTCGAAGCCCTCGAACTGCAGTGCATCGCGCAGGCCGCGAACGATGTCGGGCTCGTCCTCGATCACGAGGATCCGCTTGCGGGTGCTCTCTTCGTCCTCGGTCGCGGTCACGGCTACTTCTTACCACCAACGGGGATCGCGATGCTGAACGTGGCGCCCTCGCCGACCTTGCTCTCGACGAAGGCATCGCCACCATGCGCCTGCGCGATGTGCTGGACGAGCGCGAGCCCGATGCCCGATCCGCGGATCGGCTTGAGCCGGATCGCCTTGGCTCGATAGAAGCGCTCGAAGATGCGGTCCTGCTCCTCGAGCGCGATGCCCGGGCCCCAGTCCTTCACGGCGAGGATGATGCGCTCGCCATCGCGCTTGAGCGTGAGCCGGATCTTCTTGCCCTCGACGGCGTATTTGATCGCGTTGTCGATCAAGTTCAGCACCGCGAGCGTGAACGCGTTCGCGTCGAGCTCCACGGGCGGCAGATCCTCGGGCGATGCGAGATCGGTCTCGAGCGTCATGTCGGCGGCCTGCACGCGGCGCTGCGACAGCTCGATCGCGCGGTCGACGACCTCACCGAGATCCGTCTCGGCGAATTCGTACACGCCCATCCCGCGCTCGATCTTCGCGAAGTCGAGGACGTTGTCGATCAACCGTCCGAGCCGCACGCTCTCGCGCCAGATGATCTCCGCGTATTCGTGCGCCTGCTCCGGGCTCTTCGTGCGGCCCTCGGCGAGCATCTCGCCGAACATCGAGATGATCGACAGCGGCGTCTTCAGCTCGTGGCTCACGTTGGAGATGAACTCGCTCTTGAGCTCGCTCAGCCGGCGCTCGCGACGGATCGCGAACACGAGCACGCCGAGCCCGACGAGGATGATCGTCACGGCGCCGCCGATCAGCACCGAGTTGAGCACGCGCTTGCGCTGGAGCGCGCTCTCGTCGGGGACATCGCGCTGCGTGACCCGCAGCTTCCAGCCGACGACCGTCAGCGTGAACTCGCGCTCGACGACGAGCTCGTTCGGCGCGCCGGTGAACGGAGCGCCCCACTGCGCGATGCCGTTCTCGTCGACGACCTGATACAGGCGCGGGATCTGTGGCGACATCGCGAAGAACTGCGGGAACAGTCGACCGACGAGGTGGTTCGGATCGTCCTCGATGACGACGTAGAACGCCCTGTCCCCCGACAACCGCTTCATGAACGAGAACAGGTACCAACGCCCCGCGGGCTGACCGCTTCGCGTCGCCTCGCGCAGGTACTGCCAGCCGCGAACGCCGAGCCCCTCTTTGTCGAGATCGAGCTTCGGGAGGATCGTCTGCTTGAAGTACTCGGTGAACTCGTTGGCCTCTTTGCCCGATCGATTGCCGACGTTGCCGCCGGGGATCAGCTTCTTCTCGGCATCGAGCACGAACACGCTCGCGGCCGCCGCGCCGGTCGATCGCACGAGCGCTTGCAGGCGCGCCTGTAGGTCTGACATCGGCTCGATCTGCACCTCGCGCAGCAGCTTGCGGTCGGCCTCGTCGATGAGGGACTCGATGTTGAGGACCTTCTCGTCGGCCAGCTCGCGCATCAAGGCGAGCTCGCGTTCGCGCGAGTTGTCCTCGCTCGTGTAACTGAAGCTGTAATAGGCCAACGCGATCGCCGCGGCCAACACCGCGAAGATCAAGGCATTCAGCAGGAGGACGCGACGCACGCTCGAAAATCCTGCCATGTCCATAACACTAGTAAGGCCGCTAGGTTGCTAGCTCACAGGTTTACGTGTTAGACGGCAGGAGAGAGGTAGGTTCAATCCGGAATAGACGGATTGCGGCTATTTCCCGTTAGTTAGCTAGTGGACTCGTCCCGCGAAGAGGCGCCGATGGATTCGATCTTCGAAGAAGACGCAGATGAGGTGGGTGGAGAGATCGAGGCATATTGCCCGTCTCCGAGGTGCAAGGCGGACACGACCCACACGATCATCAGCATGTACGAGGACGAAGTCCGTCGCGTGCAGTGTGTCGTTTGTGGCGAGGTGCACGCGTACCGCAAACCCAGAGGTGATGGAGTAGAAGGCGACGGCGAGGGTGGAGCCAAGAAGGCTACTGCCAAGCGCGCGACGTGGGACGACGCCATGGCGCGTGCCACCGAGGGCGATCTCGCTAACTGCCGGCCCTACTCCATTCGAGATGCTTACGAGGAAGGCGACGTCGTGCACCACCCGGTGTTCGATATCGGCTTCGTCGTCGAGCTTCTCCCTGACAACAAGGTCGAGGTGATCTTCCGCGACGGCGGATCGCGCATCCTCGTCCATAACCGTGGCGACCTCGCCTCGCGCATGCCGGACATCTCCGAGATCCCGGTGCCGCGCGAAGCGAAGAAGAAGAAGCGCGCGAAGAAGCCCGATCCGGCTCCTGTCGCCGTCGCCGCGCGAACGAAGCAAGAGGTCGAAGCTGCCGTCCAGAAGGCCCGCGCCGCGGCGCAGGCACGCATGGACGAAGCCGGAAACATGGCCGAAGAGCGCAACAAGAAGCTCAAGGCCGATGCGAAGGCGATGAAGGGCAAGGGCAAGCCCGCGCCCGCGGCTCCCGCCAAGGGTGCCCCGGCGGCTCCGGCCAAGGCCGCGGCTCCAGCCAAGGCTGCGGCTCCGGCCAAGGCAGCGGCACCCGCGAAGGCAGCGAAGGCTCCAGCACCGGTGAAGGCAGCAGCCAAGCCGGCGGCGAAGGCAGTGGCCAAGCCCGTTGCCAAAGCAGCAGCCAAGGCGAAGCCGGCGGCCAAGCCAGCGAAGGCCGCAGCGAAGAAGCCGGCAGCGAAGCCGGCGAAGAAGCCGGCAGCGAAGCCGGCGAAGAAGCCCGCGAAAAAGAAGAAGTAGCTCGCCCCTGGAGCTGTGAAGGCTGTGATGAAGGCGCCCACGTGGCGCCTTCGTCCGTTTCGGCGGTCACATTCGACAAGGCCGGGTCTGCTCTCCATGTCGGAACATGACGAGTACGGTTTGGAGAAGCCCCATCAGACGTGGATGGAACGCGGAAACGAATGGATTCGTCCCAAAGAGGGAGCGGGTGCAGCCGAACAGATCGGGCGTGCGCTCGCTGCTGCGCCCGTTCTCATTGGTGGGCACGTCTTGGATTCCTACCCCGGACTCAACGGCGGCTACCTCCCGGGTGAAGCAGGCCATATCGACCATAGCTACAAGGTGGAGGAGTACCAGCGCCAGCGTCGTGACGCGGAGGCGCAGGCGAAGCAGGCGGAGCAGGCCCGCGAACAAGCCTCTGGCCCTGAAGGCGAGTGCAATCCCGATACGGGCGACGAGGTGCCTTACTATCTGAAGCGCGAGCCCACCTACGAGTGGATGGCGGACTAACCGAGTCGCGGGGGCGGCAGGATCAAGCCCGCCGCTTTGTCGCGGAGCAGGCGCAGCACGACATCGTTGATCGTGTCGCCGCGCTCGATGCTCTCGTAATAGCTGTTCACGAGCTCGGCGTGCTCGAGGTACGCGGGCGTGAACTCTTCGAACGAGAGCTTCTTGATGAGCTTTCCGCTCCACTTCGCGAAGGCGCCGACGGCGATGTCGCCGAGCTCCTTCGTGACGCGCTCCAGATACTCGTGGTAGCGCGCGGGCAGATCGTCGATCAACTCCGCACCGCCTTCGGCGCTGCTGCGCACCCGACGTTCGTCGTGTTTGCGATCACACGCGCAGTGTACGGCTACTGGCGCGGAGTCGGCAGCTTGTCGAGGTCGATCTGCGAGAGCGCGAGACGAATCAGCTGAGACTTGTTCGCCTTCGTCCAGCCGCGGCGCTTGAGCTCCGCGACCTTCGCGTCGAGCTCTTCGAGATCGCGCGTGTACATCGAGATGCAGATCACCTTGTAGTGCGTCGGGCGCTCCTTGGTCGGATCGGCCGTGCCGGCGCGCGCGCGCTTCCGCGGCTCGTCGAGCGATGTCCGAGTCCCTTGCGCCCGTCCGTAGTACTCCTTGGACAGAATCTCGTCGGTGTCGCTCAAAGGATCGTGTCCCATTAGCTTCTCTTCCTTCATTGGATGGCTCCTCATGCTGCCGGCGACGGCGCGGGCGCGGTGACGGTGTTGGTGATCGTCGCTTCGGTGTGCGTCGTCGTGGCGAGCACCCAATCGACAATGCGGTTGTAGTCAGCGGCGCCGTGAGACACGGGCGCGTACTCGAAGATGGTCTTCTTGTGGCTCGGTGCTTCGGCGAGGCGCGTGTTGTGGCGGATCGGCTCGAGGCACTTGTGCTTGAAGTGCCCCTGTAGCGTCTCGAGCACTTCGCGCGCGAGGCGCGTGCGGCCGTCGTAGAAGGTGGGCAGCACCGCGCTGATGCGAACGGCGTGACCGAGGTGGCGCTCGACGTCCTTGATCGTGCGCAGCACCTGCTTCACGCCGACGAGGGCGAGGTAGTCGCAGGTCACCGGGATGATGACCTCGTCGACGTACGACAGCGCGTTCTGGTTGAGCAGGTTGAGCGAGGGGCCGCAGTCGATCAGCACGAAGTCGTAGCGTCGCGAGATCGACATGAGGTTGAGGCGCTTCGTCAGCATCTTGCTGCGCGCTTCGACGGATTGCCGCGCGAGCCAGATCTCCGCGGCCGCGAGCGTCGAGTCCGACGTGATCACGTCGAGGTGCTGGCGCACCGGAACGCACGCATCCGTGGGATCCGCGCCCTCGACGAGCACGTGGTACAGCGACTTCTCGCCGTTGACGCCGAGCGAGACGCCGACGTTTCCCTGCGCGTCCGTATCGATCAGGAGGACGTCCTGCTCGCGCTCCGCGAGGCCCGCCGCCAGGTTCACCGCGGTCGTGGTTTTCCCGGTCCCACCCTTCTGGTTCAGGATCGCGACGCGTCGCGCCCGCTTCTGGCGGAACGACTCCGCACCGAGGGATTCCTTGCGGCACTCGAGCGAACAGAAGTGGCTTCGCTCCCCACTCGGCGCCACCGCGATCTGGAATACGAAGGCGGGCCGGAACATCTGCCCGCACGCGCTGCACGTCTTCTCCATGGCCTTATGGAAGAGGCATCGTCGGCAACCGGGCAAGTTTTCGGCGCTATAGTGGTCATCGCATGACGACGATCGCGCGGCAGGCGGTGGCGACGGGCATGGATGCGGCCTACGTCGCAGGGCAGATCGTCGAACAACTCGCCGCGCCCGATCTCAAGCTCGCGCTCGTGTTCAGCGATTGGCGGCTCGATCCGCGGCAGCTCGCCTCCACGTATCGCGCGTTGCGCGTGCCGGTGGTCGGCGGCACCACGGTCGGCGTGGTCGGTGCGAAGGCGCCGCTCGGCCAGGATGGCATCACGTCGATCGCGTGTGCGGTCGGCATCGGCTTTTACGGCGATTGGCTGCGCGTCGGGCTGGGCGTCGCGCCGGAGCTGTCGAAGTCCGCGCTGACGCGCAGTCGCGACGCGGTCAATCGTGCGGCGCAAGCGATCGGCACCACCGCGAGCTCGCTCGATCCCGCAAGGCACATCGCGGTCACCGTCCTCGATGGTACGTGCGGGCACGAGGAAGCGTTCTGTATCGGCTCGGCCGCCGCGGCGCCGCAGATCCGGTTCGTCGGCGGGTGCACGGGAACCGTGGGGCCGTCGCGCCGGGACACGGTGTGGGTCAACGGCGAAGCGATGCACGACGCCGGCGCGGTCCTCCTCCTCGAGAGCGCACTGCCGTTCACCGCGGTCACGTCGACGCACGTGGTCCCGACCGACACGAAGACTGTCGTCACCGCGGCGACGGGCCGCTTCATCGAAGAGCTCGACGGGTATCCCGCCGCCGCGCGCCTGCGCCAGCTCGTCGCCGCCCTCGGTGACAAGCTCGACGAGCCGCAACCGATGCACACGTTCGCGCGGTACATCGACAACGTGCCTTACGTCCGCTCGATCACGCGGATCGAGGATCGCGTGATCGAGGTGGCCGTGCCGATCGAAGTCGGTCGCGTGCTCCGCTTGATGCGCCCGGGCGATCTCATCGGCACCACGCGCCGCGATCTCGCGCTCGCCGCCGAACGCGTCGGTGGAACGATGGGCGCGTTCATCGCGTTCTCGTGTCACGGCCGTCACTGGGAAGCGCGCCAGCGTCACATCGAGCGCGAGCTCGTCGACTGCTACGCGCAGTACCCCACCATCGGTTACGAGACGGGCGGCGAGCAGTCCGGCATGCTGCTCGTGAACCACATGCTCGTCGGCGTCGCGATCGGTGCCCCGCCTGTCCCGCGAGCTCGCGAGAGTACGAATGAGCGATGACGAAGACACCGATCGCGCGCGCGTCGCGGAGCTCGAAGCCGAGCTGACCGCCGCGCAGCGCACGATCGAAGTCCTCGTCGCTCGCATCGAGCGCTCTAGCGTCGCCACGCCGCCCACGCAAGCCGAGCTGTTCGACGCCGCCGTCCGTCTCGGCAACGTCCTCGAAGAGCGTACGCGCGAGGTCGAAGACGCGCGCGCCGAGTTCCGCGCCCTACGCGCCAACCTCGACAGCATCGTCCGTCAACGCACGCGCGCGCTCGCCGAGTCCGAAGCGCAGCTCCGTACCAAGAACGTCGAGCTCGAGCGCCAGCACAAGACGAAGACACAGTTCATCACCATCGCCGCCCACGAGCTCCGCACGCCGCTCACGAGCATCGTCGGCTACCTCGATCTGTTCTCCGAAGGCCGGTTCGGCGAGCTCCCGCCGCTGCTCGCGCGTCCGCTCGCCTCCGTTCGGCGCAACGCTCATCGCCTCAATCGCCTCGTCAAAGACATGCTCGACGTCACTCGCCTCGAGGACGGTCGCATCACGCTGCGCCGCGAGCCGGTCGCGCTCGGCGATGTCGTCGACAACGTGGTCACCGAGCTGATGCCGCTCGCGAGCGCGCGCCATCAGCGCATCGATGTCCAGACCGAGAAGCTCTCCCCGATCGACGCCGACCGCGACAAGCTGCACCAAATCGTCGTCAACCTCGTCTCCAACGCGATCCGCTACACGCCGGAGCAAGGCCAGATCACGATCACCGTCGACGAAGCGCCGCGCGATCGCTATCCGGGCGGCTGGGCCCGACTCCGCGTTCGCGACAACGGCGTCGGTATCGCCGAGGAAGATCGCCAGCGCATCTTCGATCCGTTCATCCACGCCCAGCCGACGAAGCACCACACCTCGACGAGCCCGGACTCGGCGGGACTCGGGCTCTACATCGCGCGCGGGCTCATCGAGTTGCACGGCGGCCTGATCACCGTCGATTCGCAACCCGACGTGTTCACGGAGTTCACGGTGCTGTTGCCGTTCACGCACCAGGTCCGCCCGATCAGCGAACCTCCCCGCTAACAGCACTCGTACTCGTACTCGTACTCGTACTCGCCTCGCCTCGCGATCGAGTCTCGGACGCCACTACCTTCCGAGCCGATCGATCAGCCGTGTCGGCATCGAGCGACCAGAACGTCCAGGCACACCTCGTACTCGCCTCGCCTCGCCTCGCGATCGAGGCTCGGACGCCACTACCTTCCAAGCCGATCGATCAGCCTGGTCAGCATCGACACGATCCGCACGAGCATTTCCTTGCCATCCCCAACCTCGTCGATCCTCCGTCGAGCGACCAGAACATCCAGACACGCGGCGGCTTCGAGGGCAGAGCCCCGAGCGATGTCGAGGAAACGCGCCCGATCAGTGAGCGAGCGCTTCCCATTTCCCTCGGCGATGTTCAACGCGATGGATGCGCTCGCCTCGTCGAGATGACGACCCACGCTTGGTTTGGGCTTCGCGAGTCGGTCGAGCAAGGTCCCGACCCACGCCGTGAACTGGATCGCCAATCGATAGACGTCGAGCTTCTCGTGATCGAAGTCCGCCATGCCGCCGCC
>Ga0154020_10001709_pt1 | contig 27036 bp, 16 predicted proteins | sample Klosneuvirus_201_FD_109709 | JGI IMG/M metagenome (GOLD analysis project Ga0154020, IMG submission 109709) | Active sludge microbial communities from wastewater, Klosterneuburg, Austria - Klosneuvirus_20160825_MG | ecosystem: Engineered > WWTP > Aerobic digester > Activated sludge | place...
AATGGTCATTGTTCATTATTTTGATTCAGCATCCTATAATAAATTCCACTTCGTTGTATCAATTCTGTATGAGTACCACTCGGGTGTGGGTGTGTGTGTGGGTGTGGGTGGGGGTGTGGATGTGGGTGTGGGTGTGGGTGTGGGGGGGGGGTGTGGGGGTGGGGGGGGGGGGGGGGGGGGGGGGTCCTTGGGCCGGGGGGGGGGGGGGTCGAGAGGGCAAGTAGGAGGATGAGGAGGATTGGGTTTTGATTGGTACGTTTCATTTTATCGAATTTAGACGGGTTGTACACGATTGTTTAATTGCTGCTTTGGGATCAATAGGCCAAATATCCATTGTCACCATACAGAGTTTGACCTGCATAAAGCCCTGATATCGATCCTTGCCTGAAAAGCTTTAAATCAAAGCTTTCTTTTTCCTTATGGCACAGGACCAATATTGTGATAAATGCATGAAGGTTCCTATATAAAATATCAATATATTCTAAAGTGCTTTAATCTTGATTGAAAATTTGATTTTCGTGCCGCCTGACCCAAACTTAAAGTCTTGGACCTTACTTTGACCAGGATTTAGCTGATTTAATGGGATTTTCCACTCGGTAAATTCGGGCAAAAGTCTGTCGTCGCCATCAGTTCCAATCCTGCCGCCGCTTTTGTCATAAATCCAAGAATCATCATCCAGCATAGTTACGTTATTGTCCATGCTTTTGTCGTCTTCATCCAAATTAGCAAACACCGTGATGCTGGATCCTACCTCTGGAAGCGTGTAGACAAAGGATTTGTTGATTGTAATCGGTTTGTTTTTTTTCATTTTTTGAGGATTATTACCATCATCTAGTCTAGACCACAGTAAGGCCGTCTGTGAGTCGTCGGGCAAAACGTTTGCCTGAACAGGATATTGAGCATTTGAAGTAGCTCTTACTCCTATAAATCCAATCACTTCTTCTTCCGAATCTCCATCATCTACAGATGTACACACCATTTTTTGTAAGGTCACCTTGAACCTGCGGGGCTTTTCGATTTTCAAATTAGGGTTTTGCTCCCTTAGTGTCAGGAATAAATTTCCGGCGTAATCTCCAGCAGGGTCACCCAAACTAGTTTCGATTTTTATGAAGCCTTTCACGATACTGTCGGTTTGATCTCTTGTAAATGCATCTTTGTCCAACCCGACATTTACAAAGTCAATTTTTACAAAGTCACCCTTTGGCTCTTTTATAGTAAGAAGGTGGTGCGCATTATAAAAAAGTCGGTGCTCTAGACCGTCTGTGTAGCTCCCAGATATATTATTTTTGGACGTAGCTGCTAGATAGTATGAAACTTTTTGTCCCTTGAGAGAAAGCGAAAATGGGACATGAAAGGTATGTGTCATAGGATTCGTTTGCCACAAATTTTCCAGAACTCCATGGTCCTTGTCAAAATTTGAATGTTTATTAAAACGACCTGAATTATCATTGGCCGCATTCAGGTGGTAAATGCGCGAATTTCCTTTTTTTTCTGTCCACCAGAGTTGCTCTAAAGGGTGAAGTTCAATGTAGGTTCCGTGCTCACCTTTGAGTTTAGTGACCGGCCAGATTCGACCACCAGGATCGCTCACCCATGGACCATACATTCCAATGTAATCAATATATTTCTTTGGAGCATAATTCGAATACTTCATTAGGTGGTTCTTGTTTATCTGCTTTATATCAATTTCGCCATTGATCACATTGATAGCATATTTACGATCAGGTAAACGTTCTAATTTATCGCGATTAGCAACAAGTAAAGGATTTGTCATCTCCGTTTCCAATGTAATATTCCAATCATCATCCGATGCTGCACCATCGTTCAAATCCATACAAAATATCTCTCTATGTTTACCAACAAATGTGCGTTTGTACCCATCGATTGGAGTCCAGATATCTTTCACAGATAATGGTCCTTCAGCTGGTGCTTTTCCTATTTTCAATGACCCCATAAAGTCACTGCCGATGACTCCCAATTGCTCGTGAACTGCTAGGTCATATTTTCCATCGTTACTGTGAAAACCCAAGGACGTAATATTGCATCTTCTGTAGTGTTCTACTGGTTGATGTTTTTTGTCAGTCATCTTGATAAATTGCAACCTTGTTTGTGCACTTGCTTCAAATGACGGGCAAAAGAGAAAGTGAATTGTGATTAAGACAAAAAAGAATTTCATGAATTGTATATTTATTAATGATTAAAGTTTTCTTGGAGCATTGCACGATTTGAGGTCTTTGACTTTGGTGAAAACAACCTTTATTATTTCCAACTCTAACTACAAATCTTCTAGCATTTTAGTTCGCAATCTCTATTCGGCTACCCATCACCCACTTTAACGCCAGTGCTCTATTTGATGAAATTTTCGCAAAGTAGTATTTGCTACTTGTAAAAGCAATAGATCTTTCTGCCACTTCAATCATTACTTTTCCATCTACAAAGTTAGCATGAATAAAATAATGTTTGCCATCCTTTTTATAAAAATATCCAACATGATTGTCCAGGCCTACAAAATAAAGTCCACCTTTCAAAGCACTTAATAATTCTGCTAAGTTATTGAAGTTTTCACGTTCAAATTCATAAAAATTAGCTGTGTCAATAGCGTACGACTTTGCCTCCGTCAATGGATCGGCCTGAGCAAATCTATATCTATTCATCTTCAACCCCATATCCTTTAAGGTTGTCGAAACAAAATATCCACAAGCGATCTGCCCGATATTTGGAATTGATGTGTGCCCTTCAAAATCCCATTCGGTTCCATACCAATATGGTACAATTTCATTGAGCAGGTTTGCTGTAAAAACACCAGAAATACTATCGATAAATTTGACCTTTTCGTTGGGACTAACGATCAGAGCTTTTCTCTGATTCAGGCGTGAGCGCAATTTTACTAAATTTCTTTTGGTGGCTACATAGTTTGATCCGCCAAGAAAATTCAGACCGGTTTGTACGGAATCTAAAGTTCCAAATTCCGGTAATGAATCTTTCGCATCACTTTCAGAATTTTCTATTTGACTTAAACCAATACTATCTTTCCTATAATTTTGACCAAAATTGCAAGAAAAAAAGCCCAAAAAGCAAAGTATTAACAAAATCAATCTGTCACCTCTGTAGATTCTATGAATTATAACCCTATGCAACATTATTAACGTTTACCATCTGTCGGATCGAAATACTATGAACACTTTATAGTCTTTTTTTTCTGTTCAAGTTGCTTTAGCTCAACATTCAAAGATTTTAAAATTGAGTCATTTGCTAAAGTACCTGAAGGCAGATGCACATTGTCAAGTCCTTTTTCACTCCCGACTTTTGGAGTACCATCAGCATGAGTTGCAATCGTCTCGCCAATACTCTTGAGATAATCTTCTTTTATTTTTTTAGTCCTAGCTGTAATCTTATCTTTTATCTTATCAATATCTGCCAATAATTTGACACATTCTGGTGTTCTAAATGGCACACCCTTCCTGATATTATCTACAATGTATTTTTCTTCGCAAAAGGCAGGGATTTTTCGTTCTCTATTAATGTAGCAATTCTCAACTGCTTTTGCTTGTTGTTCAAACTTATAGCTCTTCCAATCTTGGCCACACTGAAAACTATATAAAATATTAGCAGGCACATTTTTCTGATCATCAAGGCTTGTTGCGACAAATTCTAAATTGTCCACATTTTTTATTTGCCATGCATGAGTTAACTCATGAATGAAAATTTGCCCCTCAATAGGGTATCCGGGACCAGTCCATTTTATAGCATTTTTAAAACCTTTAGCACCTAAGTGCATCGTAAGTTTCCCACAAGCAGGAAATACAAACGCTCGGCGATCTTGACCCAAAAGGTTGGAAATAATAATTTTTTCTCGAGGTGGCAAATTACCATTAAAGATTTTTTCATTAGCCCAATTGTACTCCAAGAACGTCATTTCGCGATTGCGCGGAATAATAACACCATCATCTTTCACTAGGGTCAACGAGAAAGTTGCAAACTTAACTAAGATGTCAGCTTCTCTAACAAAAAAGCAAGATAAACTATTAGTTCCCTCCCATGCCAATTCGGCTCCATCTTTTATTGGTTCAACTATTTTTTCTTTAATCCATGAAGCTACACCAAACTGTACAACCTCGCGTGATGAGAATACTGCAAGTTTATGATTTTTTGTTGATCTATCAATACTGACCATTCCCCACTTTCTATTTTGGATATTTGCCTTCTGTGCTACGTTCGATTGATACTCAACATTGGTTCGTTTAGAACCATCATTAGCATTATGATCCAATTTTACAGTTTTAAACTCTTTCGGGTCAGCACCCAAGGAATATACAAACACAAAATCACCTTTAGTAGGCAGCTTAGGCACAATGAATTTTAACGTAGCCTTGTCGGCCGTAAGCTCCTCGGATAACTTGATGGATGGATATGTCTTTTCCTTTAAATAGATTCTTGTAATGGGCACTTTGGCGCCATCAACGGTTATTAGGACGCTAACGTATTCGACACGCCAAATGTCTAATACAAGTTCGCTTTTCAAGAGATCATTTCCATGCAACTTTTTCAATGAACTGTAAAAGTCTTTATCCAATGTAATCTTTCCAGGAGATTGGCAAACTGCATTCGCTGCTAGTAAAAACAAACCTAAAGCCAAAAGTATGATATTTTTCATTTGGTAAATAATTAAGTTGATTAAATTAAGTTACAGCTATTGCCTTCAAATTATTTCGCAAGTCATAATGTCAATAGCTGAGATTATATTGATATTTCGCTTTATTCTGGCAAGTATTCCATCACATTGATAAGGTCTGTTTTACCGTCGCCATTAAAGTCACCTCTAATGTATCTGTTCAAAGTACTGCTTCCTTCGAGGATAGTTGAAACCGATCGCGGCATAAAGGCCTGGCCAGAAGAATAATGTACTGCTGTAACCGCTTCACCCTTCGTAGCAGGCATAACACAAATAAGGTCAGATTTATTGTCGCCATTAGCATCACCTGCACGCCAATGTTGTAGCTTGTCAAAACCAGTACCCACAAGTTCTGTTCTTTGCACAGTTTGACCAATGTAAGAATTTTCGCCAGCATATACCAAAAAGGCCTTTGTTTTGCCGTTGCCGCCATACACTAATGATAGGTCGGCCTTGCCATCTCCATTAAAATCTGAAACAAGAACTTTCGTTTGAGTGGATCTTAAATTGTGATTAACACTTATGATATTGCTGCCGGATACAGAGTACTTATTATCACCGGCCAAATATACTTTGACTCTTGTGGTATTGTCGTGATGTGGAAATACAAGAACTAGGTCTGATTTCGAATCACCATTAATATCAGCGGTTGCCCAGATTTGAGAAGTATAATATTTGTCAAGAGCCTGAGTGTCCGCAACATCGCCAAATCGAGCACCATCAGATAACATAGTAGTCACCACCGCTCTATTAGCCGAATTCTTATAAACATTGATTAAGTCATCTTTACCATCTCCGTTACAATCTCCAACCAACCATTCTCCATCATTGTGATTAATGATTAAACCACCGGACTTTGAATCAAAGCGCAACGAATCCATTGTTGAAAAGTAAATCGTGTAGCGCGAAGAACCTTGCGCATTGCCAATCAAAGCAAGTAGATCGCTTTTGCCGTCGCCATTGAAATCGCCCGATTTCCAAATCTGAGAGGCATCGAATTGACCAATATCGCCTAAATTCATTTTGTCAAATCCATTCCCGTTGCTTTTAATTTGGCTTAGACGGGCTAACGGCTTGGTGCTGAGTGTCACATTAATAGAACCACCCGGTAAGCGAATTTTTTCAGTTTCAACAACAATGTATCCTTGAATTGATCCATCTGGTCTGCGCTTGACTTGGTCAAATTTGACGCTTTGAGTTTTGAAGCGGTTGTTGATTTCTCGGACTTCGACAAGTACGTCATTGTTGTATTTCAGTAAGAAATCATCTTCAGAAGTAAGTGCTGATGGAAATGAATCAAACTTGAAACCTTCCCCTTTAATTTGATAGCGAAGTCTTATGTTTTTGCGCAGAAGATCACTAGATAGGTGAAAAGCTTTATAGAAGCTCATTTTTTGGTTTAGACCGGAAGCCTCAGCTTGGTTCTTGTCTTTTTTGTGAAAATATGGCGAATTGTCTACAATTGATGTTAGTACAATCTTCTCATCCTGCCGTCTCCAAATTTGATTGATCGGATGAATTTCATTATTGGGGTGAACTGCATCTAGTACTTTAATACCCGCTATTTGAACGTCGAGGTTATCAGCCATATGTGCACCATGTATACAAAGGTTGTCATCCTTCTTAATACTGAGAAGTTGTCTATTGACTGGTCTTAGAGGTAATCCAGTAACTAGAGCAGCCGCAACCTCACCCTCCACATCTTCAAATTTTTTATCTTTAAACCACCTATTTTCCAAAATACTACTAAAATGTTTAGAAGGCACCACTTGGACTGTAAAGTCCTTGTCTATGGTAACTTTAGTATGCATCTTATCTTGGGTGCACATCTCGGAGTCCGCTTTAACTTTTCCGCATGCCGTGGTCCTGAATTTACTTACAGGATACCAACAATCGACAGCAACCCAATCAGGCTTTGAGCCGTCTCCAATTCCAAACAAACTGAAAATTTCTTTTACGGCCGCTGTTGCCAAATCTAGGCCGTTAACCAATGCTTCTAAGGTGGTTTTAGAAAGTTTTTCCACCAGATGATCATCCTCCCAGGTGTCCAACAAGCCGATCGGTATTTGGGTTACATCTATAAACTTGTCGTATTTATATATAGTTTCGTTCTTTCCGGTATGATCAAAATAAATGGGCTTGGTGGTTTCGCCACCAAGAACAGCGACACCCATTTGATGTTTCAAAATATTATCAAATTGCAAAATATCTTCACTATTGGCTGCAGGAACAGACGTCAAGTTTGTCACAAGATCTACTTGTGCACAAAGGGATGAGGTAGAATAGAGGACAATGATCATTGTAAAAAGCGATGAGGCATAGCTGAAATTTTTTAACTTTTTCATTTGTTTGAGTTTAAAGATTACTTGGATTAATTTCTATCAGATGGCAAATCGGAATCAACAGTCTTGCTCAACTTATCGATAATTGGTTTGTAAATATAAGAAGTATTTTATTATTGAGCCATACTTCGTAATTAAATTCCATTAATAATCTGTTCTATCTCCTATTTATTTTGAAATCCATTTATTTCAATATTTCCAGATTCATTCATTTTTTATCAAGATTGGACCGTTTAATTTCCATTTTGATAATATGTAAGTTATTGATTTTCATAATCAATTCTAAACTTGAGAATCGTAATCACATCTAAATAGTCAATAAAACAAGGACTTAATTAAAACGGGATGCCATATCATATTAAAACAAGGGGTGGCGGGTAGTGGTATTTCATGGATGCATGCCATATCAATGATTGTCAGAATGGGCACTTAGGCCATTCATATCTCGAGGATCATTTTTATTGAAAGTGAATTTCATAGGATACATTGGTCTTGTCTGCTATTATTAGAATAAGTCATTAAAATGCTTCCTAGAGTAATTAAACCCTAACCTCATTAATATATGATTCTCTATTTGGCATGAGGTTTTAATATTGAATATAGTACAAGTTGAGACGTTAGTATCGGTCTATTATATATTATTAAGACAATGTTATCTTAAATGTCTTGATCCAATTATCATCTTAGTCAGTATATGGAAAAAATGCTCAAATTTGCCACTTCAGATCGAAGTAAATTGACCACTAAAAATGCTGGCGTAGATTTCCAAAATATGCATCACAAGTCGATTTGATATATATTTTATGTTGAGCATCCTTCTTAAGCAGAATTGAAAAACAATTATAAAATCAGGGATAATAGACATTTGTGGTGTTAAAATGTGTGAAAATGCATGATGGCATTAGCTTTAGGTCATTTGAAAGGTCATGAATAAAAAATATGCTTTTATTGCAAGAGTAAAATTGCCTGAATTAAAAATCATTGGCCCAAATTTAAAAACTACCATCTCTTAATTTATTATTATTTAATGATTTTTATTTCCATATTTACAGTGGTTTTGTGTCCTCTTATTGGATACTAAGCTATTTAAGAATAGGACAATCTTTAATTGAAAAGCAGATAATGACAGACAAAGAAGACTATTATGTTTACGTTTATATTGACCCGAGAAACTACGATGAGTTTTATTACGGAAAGGGAAAAGGTAATCGTAAAAACGCGCATATGAGTGACGAGAGCGACTCAGAGAAAGCAAAGAGAATTAATGACATCAAAAAAGCCGGACTCAACCCCATAATAAGGGTTATTGTGAGAGACTTGACAGAGAACCAAGCGTTCTTAATTGAAAAGACTTTAATCTGGAAACTGGGTAGAACACTGACAAATAAATCAACTGGAAATTTTGCTGAGAAGTTTAGGCCTCAAAATACAATCTATCGAGAATTACAAGGATTTGATTATAAGAATGAAGTCTATTATATTAACATTGGTGAAGGACCAACAAGACATTGGGATGACTGTAAAAAATATGAATTTTTGTCAGCAGGTGGTGGTAGAATTTATAGTGATCCAATTAAAGCACTCGAACATGGTGACATTGTAGTTGCTTATTTAAAAAGATATGGTTTTGTTGGAATTGGCATTGTTAAAGAAAAAGCCGTGACTGTGGATAAATTTCTTCACAATGGACAGAACTTGAAAAGTACTGAACTTTCACAACCTGGAATGTTTAAAGGAGTAGGGGACAAGGACAAAGTTGAATATTTAGTAAAAGTAAAATGGATAAAAGCATATGATCGAGAGCAAGCAAAATGGCAAAAGAATAGTGGATTATTTACATCTCAGTTGATAAGAGCATCTCTTCAGGGGCAACCAATGACAATTGAGTATTTGGAAAAAGAATTTGATATAAAGTTTTCGGACTTAATAACGAAGTGATGGGCATATTTAATAGCAACCAAATAAAGTTTATACAATGCTAGGGTGATCAGGAATCAAAAAGTTATTACCTTGGTTCAATATTGGTTGCTGTAATTTGGTACGTTTTCAAAAGTTCACTAATGAAGAAATATCAACATTATGTGATATAATAAATCTGATATACAAATTATGATAGACTTAATTGGAGACATACACGGTCACGCAGATAAACTTGAAAAATTACTGCTTAAGTTAGGTTATAAAAAAAGTAAAGGAGCTTATGTACATTCCAACAGGAAAGTATTATTTGTTGGCGACTATATTGACCGTGGACCAAAAATTAGGGAGTCGCTTGAAATAGTTAAGGCGATGGTTGACAGTGAGAATGCCATTGCATTAATGGGCAATCACGAATACAACGCACTTTGTTTTCATTTCCAAGAAACTGAGGGCGGACATCTAAGAAAACATCTAATCAAAAATATCATTCAACATTACGAAACGCTCAAGCAATTCCAGAATAAGCAAAAGGAATATGAAGGATATTTAGATTGGTTTAAGACTTTACCGCTTTATTACGAAACTGACACATTTAGAGCAGTTCATGCTTGTTGGGACAATAAAAATATTGAATTTCTAAAAAAGACTTTAGTTAAAGACAGATTGACTGATGAACTAATATATCAATCAATTAAGAAAGGAACAAAATTGAATGAAGCAATAGACCAAACACTTAAAGGAAAAGAAATGAAAATGCCCGAAGGGCTCTTCTTTACAGATAAGGACGGAACTAGAAGAAAAGAAATCAGAATTAAATGGTGGGAAAACCCTTCTCAAATGACTTATAAGTCAATAAGCGTTGAGTCTATTGAGAATTTACCAGAACTACCAATTGAATTGTCAAAATTAAAATCACTTGATTATTACCATGATCTTGATAAAAATGTTTTCTTCGGTCATTATTGGCTAAATGGAAATCCATCGCTCTACAAAAAAAATATTTGTTGTTTAGACTATAGTGTTGCAAAGGGAGGAAATCTAGTAGCATATTGTCTTGATGAAAATAAATTTTTAGATAGTAGAAACTTTATTTATGTATAAAGAGAAAGCACTTAACTGCAACTTTTTAGCAAATGACCAGATATTTTGATCAAAAGACAGTTTTGTCATTCTATAAAGTTCCGTTATCTGAGAGGATTAAAAGAGATCAAAGGAATCTAACTCATTTTACTGTATGACGATATGTATGCAAGTCTAAATACTTATGGCATCAAATTAAATGATATCTTTGAATACGAATTTTTCATTTAGAAAGAAAACGATACATGCAAGGAAAACAACTTAGAAAATCAGAAGCTGAACTGTGGAGAGCCGCGACCAATTTAGAGCTAACAGTAAACTGACTGCCTCGGAATACCCAATGCCTGTATTGGGATTGATATTCCTACGTCACGCTTACAACCGATTCCAAAAAGTAAAAATTGAAGTGGAGAAAACCTTGCCTTCGCATCCGCTACGGGGTATACTACCGCTGACCAAAAAGGATTTTGAAGACAGAATTTGGCAGTTCAATAAAAGGTCATTTTGAATTGATTTGGAATTTGAAACAACAAAACACCAAACTTCTCGAGGCAAGAGATATTTTATTGCCTAAATTGATGAGCCGACAAATAAAAGAGTAAAGAAAAATGAGTAAGCATTTGCAACATATCATCAATCAACTTAGGGTAGAAGGAAGGGATTATACTGACTTCAAGGCATTTCTAAATGCCGTTACGGCTTCGGGTATTGAAATTTCCAAAGACGAAATTTTGGATTTTGTTGCCAATGACTATCGCATTCAGTTGCATACCACTCCCAATAGTATTGCCAAATTGATCAGTCATTTAGTCAAAGCTAATCTGCCAAAAAGTGCCATAGATATATGTTGTGGTACTGGGAATATTCTCTACTACTTGCAAAATGAAATAGATGATTTAACGGGAGTGGAAATCGTAGAGAATGTAGCTGAACTTACTAAATATTTTATTCCCGACCTTCATATCATCACAGCAGATTCTTTCAAATATCCGTTTATTCGTAAGTATGAAGTTGTAGTAGGTAATATTCCATTCGGTATGCGCATAGAATTAGAAGGAAGACGCATGCCGGGTGAAGAAGCGTTTTTGCGAAAAGCGCATGAGCTTATAACCGATAATGGCAGAGCAGTTATGCTTGCGCCCTATACATTGCTATTGAGCGGCCAATTCCAAAGTTTCAGAAATTACTTTATTGGTTATTTGATAGAAATTATTACCCTGCCGGCAGGAAGCATCAGAAATACCCAAATAAAAACGGCTTTATTGGTTATTGATAAGCAGGAGAGCAAGGAAGTTAAAATAACCCAGCTGAAAGACTTTGATAGTTTGGAAAAAGAGTATCAAAACTCTTCATCAGTCACCTACACCAACGAAAAACTATCAGAAAGATGGGATCCGGAATATCACCTGACCAAAGTAAGTAATTTTTACAAGGAATTAGAGAGTTTTCAGACCAAAGAACTGCAAGACTTAGCCGAAATCATAAAAGGTAAAATGATTCCTGCCGACACATTGAAAGAAATGGGAGATTATTTGTACTTAAAACCTGTGCATATTCAAAAAGATGGATTGAAGTTAGATTCGGCTTTAAAATATGCTTCTAATTATTCCTTATCTGAAAAAGATTTTAGATACATTTTACAGCCGGGAGATATTGTAATCAGTACCATTTTCAATGATCTGAAAATGTATGTGTATCAAGCAAGTGATGTTTCAGCCATTGCTTCAAACAATTTGGCTATCATCCGTTCTTCTAAGCAAGATTATATTTTGAGTTATTTGCAAACAGATGAAGGCAAAAACATTTTTAAAACACAGGTCGAAGACTTAAGAAAAGGAGTAGCTATTTCACTTTTGAATATTAAAGACTTGGTTAAAATTAAAATTCCAATCCTCCCAGTTTCTGAATTGAATCACTTTGGAAATAGTTCAATAGCAAAAGCAACTAAAAATGAGTTACAAAATCAACTTGAATTACTTAAGATTTTACAAGAGAATTCTGCGATTGATTCTAGCTTATTAATTGCATCTGAGTCTGAGGCAGTGTATCAAGGTAGTATTTCTGCGAATATATATTCTGGATTTCAATTTATAAACGATAGACTCAAAAAAATAGAATCTCAGTTATTTTCAATTGATAAAAAGTTAGATAGTTTATTAGAAAAGATAAATGAATTAAATAGTGAATTTAAAGAAATACAAAAACTACCAAGAGAAGATGAAGAGAAATTATTTAAGCTTTATCAGAAGATAGATACTAAGTTGGATAGTATTTACAATAAAGAGCAACAAACCATAGAAGGTTATATTGAAGAAATCAAACGATGGTTAGATCTTTGGGATTTGTTGGATTTGCAAAGTCAAAAATTCCTACCCATTGCAGAGTTTATCTTTGATGAATTAAGCAAATTAGAAGATGCCGATTTTGCCCCCTTTGTGGTTCAATATTGCCGAACACTTGAGAATGAAATTTTAAAAAAGCTATTTGAAGCCTACCACTCTAAAGGATTGAATGGCATGGACAGAGATAAACTTGTAAGTTCTGATTTAGAAAATCAAAAGACAGGCAAGTTTGCTCTAATGGTGAAACGCAATAAGATTACCTATACCTTAGGTGATATGAATTTTATAATGGCTCTACTAAAACAAGGGGGAAACACTTTGAATGAAAGTCCATTATTGCAGCACTTCAGAGGCTTTACAATATCATACTTTGATGAAAAAATAGTCAAAGCAGAATTTTTAGAAGATGTAAATAAACTTACGAACAACTATAGAAACAAAGCAGCACATCCTTACTTAATTAGTGTTAACTTGGCAAAAGAATGTCAAGGCCTTTTGAGAAAGAGTTTGAATGTGTTTTTGGAGAGTATAAAAAGTGAAAAAATATGAGTGTACAAGCTAGAGATAGAAAAATAGAAATCTGGTATAACAAGATTCGTTTTGGAGAAATTATATTACCACGTTTTCAACGCCATGAAGCTTGGGATATGGGGCGAATTTCCAGTTTACTCACGACAATTATGCATGATCTTCCTCTGGGAATTACCCTTATTTTGGAGACGGATAACGAACAATTTATTTTCCGCTACTTAGTTACAGCCGAGCAGAAAGCGCCCTATCCAAAAGTTAACGAACATTTATTATACGGACAGCAACGCTTAACATTAAGCCGTATATACAAAAGCTACGCCATGCAATAGACATGAAGATCAAGAACTCTGATAAAAGATTAGCAAAATAGGCTTTTGAATATGCGGTGTTCCCGACGCTTCGGTCGAGACAAGTCAGCGAGACTTCTCTATAGGTGCGGTAGTATTAAATAAAACCAGAATTAGTCATTCATACAATTGTAGAGTCGAATTTATTTCTAATTTTTGGTATGGCAATGATCGAATTGATCCATCCGCAGCATTATAGTTGTTTTAACCTGATAAAGAAATTTCAAATTTGAATTTAGAATTTAACAAATTTTTTATTCAATTTTTTGTATTTTGTAGAGAATTCAATATTATAAATACCGGAAGGCAGTTTATTACACGGAATTACTATTTTATCATTAAAATGGCCCATGATTTTTTTCTCGCCTGTCATGTTGTAAATAATATAACTTAAATTTCGCATATTGGACTGAATAATTAAATATTCTGACACAGGATTGGAATTTAAAAATGTGACTTCAATTGTTGATGAGATATTTTTTGTGTCCACCTTATTACTGCATGCGAATTTAACTTCATTAATACTATTGCAACCAGCTCCATTTCCGGAAATACTACTCTTTGAAGGATTGTCAATTATAAAATCACAAACAGGATTTACGGCACATGTTATAAGTTTTGAACCATTGTTAATAATTGAAACCTCTTCTAATAAATAATATAATTGTCCATTAATAATCGAATAATATTCAATACTATCTAATCCATTAAGAGATATTAATGAAGAGTTTTTTTCAATAAATAACCCTCCAACTAAATACTTTAAGTTCATTAATCCCGATAATGTGTTTAGTTTTGAATTGTCATATATATTCAAATCTCCATTTACTACTTTTAAATTATTTAAGCCTAGAATGTTTTCCAATGAGGCATTTGAATTGAGGGTTAAATCATTATTTGTTTGGTCAATTCCATTCAATCCATTTAAATTTTTGAGAAGTGGATTTTCATAAATTTTTAATTCGCCTACAGACTCTTTTATTCCAGATAGACCTTGTATAGATTGTAAGGAATCATTTCCGGAAATGCGAATAAAGGATTTGTCATCAATAAGATCCAAATTAGAAAGTGCATCAAGATTTCTTAGTGATTTGTTGTCAAATATTTGAAAATCATTTCCTATAGATTTTAATTTTTGCAATCCATCCAAAGTTTTCATTTTATTATTCCTATAGAAGGCAAAATCTTCTCCAATGGAACTAAGGTTACTTAAACCATCTATCGAAGTTAGGTTTATATTGTTACTAACAGAAACAGATCCATTTATCGATTCCAATGCATTTAATCCTGAAAGTTCTTTTAATTGTGTATTATTTTCAATATTTAGAGATCTTCCTATGTTTTTCAGTTTGTTTAAGCCAATAATCGATTCTAAAGTTTTGTTGCTTCTTAAAGATAATTCAAGTCCAATTGAGTTTAATTCCTTAAGTCCACTGAGATTTTTAAGATTTTCTGTGTAATTTATTAAAAGGCCTCCTGATATTTTAGTGATTCTTAATGAATCTAAATTGGTTATGCTACTTCCAGAAATCTTAACAGTGCCTAGTATTTCCTTACATCCTGGATATATTTTTTGAAAAGTATTTATCTCTGATTGCAAAGTAAACTCAACGCCATTGGGTAAGCATGTTTGTCCAAAACTGGTTAATTGGATTAGTGAAAAAACAAATAAAACAAAGTAACTTTTGAAGCACTGCATTTGTAAATTTTTTTAAATGTACGATAATCTTAACGAACTCAAAAGTAATTAGTTAGGGTGATATTTATAATGTATTTTATCAAATGTGGTTGAAATCAATAATATTTGGTAAAAATATTAAAAAGAGGCTATTTAGGATTGTTATAATAAGTAAGATTTTAATTTCTTATATTTGTGATAGAACTTACTAAATATAATTATTTTTAAATTGAATTCAACAGATATTTTTATCTTTGATATTAGAAATAATCATTTTTATGTTATATTGGATGTTTTTTGAATGGATGCTAACAATTGTAATTTTTTTTTAAATTTAATTCAATCGCAGAAAGTATCGTACTTTTCATTGGATTATTAGTCTTTTTGATATTGTTGGTATAGCAAATTGGATAAGTGTTATTATGGTAAGGTTGAATTTATTTCTTTTTATACTCTATTTTGGTTTGAGTTCCATTTTTTTTTCTGCAAAGACTCAAGAACTTCCATTTATTCAATATACAGTTCAAGACGGTCTTGGTTCTATGTTTATAAGATGTATGTATCAAGATAGTCGTGGAATACTATGGGTTGGAACATTGGATGGAATCTCAAAATTTAATGGAGAAGGATTTAAAAACTATAATATCAAAGATGGTCTTGATAATACTATTATAAATACTATCGCAGAAGATAAGATGGGGAATTTATGGTTGGGTTGTGGAGGAAGCAGGAAAAATGAAGTTTACAAATTTGATGGTATAAAATTTTCTAAAGTAAGTTTAATTTCTCGAATTGAAAGAATTTATCAAATTAGATCAGATTCTTCTCAAGATTTGTTTTTTAATGCACTAACCTGCCTTTTGAAATATAACAGTTCTGAAGATTGTCAAGAACTTATTGATTTTCCTATACCAAATGCTTATTGCCACTGGATAATAATTAATCGGCACTCCAATGAATTAATTGCTTTGTTAGATAGAAACATTTATGCTTATAATATAGCTAATAACAAATGGCACCAAATTTCAATCCCGATTGATTCTTCATTTGAATATTTAACATATGACATGCAAAAACAGTCTATTCTTGCAGTATCCCAAAATGCTACATTTCAAATACAAGACAGTGAGGTTTGTTTGATGAGTAATGATTACACGAAATTGGTAGATAAATCTGGATCAAGATATGTTCAAAAGAAAAATGGTCTTTTTATGATTGAAGACAATCAAACGACAATTATAAATAGTGAACCAAACGCATCTGTTTATATAGATCAAGAAAATAACATATGGACATATTCGATTAGTGGTTTAAAGAGGACAATAAATTCTATTTTTAGAACTTATCCAAGTGAAATTAAAAATGTGTGGCAGCCATTTTTAATGAATACTGATTCATTATTTTTATTGAGTTATGAAGAAGAACCAATGATTTACTCTAATCATACACTAAATTCATTTAGGAATGTAATGAATAAGAGTCATATTTCTGGTAGCTATTATCATGGTATTTCGGTTAAGTCAAAGGATACTATTTATTTGTGCGGTACAACTGGTTTGCAGGCTTTTTATCCTCCGGATAATTTGGAATTAATATCTAATCAGATTCCCATGATTAGTTATTATGACCCTGAATTAGATTGGATATTAGTAGGATCATGTCCCGGGGTTCAAATTTACGATTGTAAAAATCATATGTTGATTGAAAATATTCAAGCATTACATACTCATTATTGTATTGTAAGTATTGTCAAGGACAATAATGGTTTTTTTTGGTTTGGCAGTTATAAAGGATTATCAAGATTTAATCCAATTATAAAGGATTTAAAAAATTATACAAGAGAAAACAAGGATATACCTTTTCTCGGAGTGATTTCAATGAACGTGGATTCAAAAAACACATTGTGGTTGGGTACTACGAGTGGTTTATATCGCTACATAAGTAAAGTTGATTCGTTTGAAAAAATTTCAGGTGAGTTGATTAATTCACATATCTCATTTATTCAATCTTGTAAAGATACTTTATTGGTACTTGGATCTACTGATGGTATTTATTCATTTAATTTGAAATTGTTTTATCAAAAGGGAAAGGCAGATTTTAATTATTATAATCAATTAAATGGTTATCAAGGAGATGAACCGCGTCAAAATGGATCTTACATGACTCCGGAAGGTAAATTATATATAGGATCTAATACAAAATTAAGTGTAATGGATTTAACCCATATAAATTGGGATCCAAAGCCAGTGAAGTTATTTGTCTCAAAAGTAAACAATAGATTTATAAAGTTGACAGAAAATTCAGATACTTTTTATTTAGAAAATGATGAAAATTTCCTAAATATTAGCTTTGATTTGATTTGCCAAATAGCTAATACAGATAGACAAGTATCATTTTTTTTAGAGGGTCAGGATCTAGATTGGAAGCCTTGGCAGAATGAATTGAATGTTCAATACCAAAATTTAAGTAAAGGAAAATATAATTTAAATGTTTTATTAAAAGATATTTCTGGCGACCATCGCGGTCGACTCATCAAAAGTATTGTAATAGTTGTCAATTATCCGTTTTATAAAGAGAGGAACTTTGGCTTTTATCTAGCTTTATGTATTTTATTTGTTGGTTTATTGTTTTCATTACTATGGTATAATAATTTGTTGCGATTTAAAACCATTGAAATGGAACGAAGTAGTTGGGAGAATAAATATTTGAAAAACCAGATGCTGCAATCACAATTGAATCCTCACTTTATTTTTAATGTGCTTACTTCAATCCAAAATTTAATTTCTAAAGAAGATACAATCAATGCAAATAAACATATTTTTAATCTTTCACGATTAATGCGCAGATTTTTGGATTCGTCAATAAAATCAAACATTACTTCCAATATGGGAGAAGATCATTTAATTTTGCTATCTAACGAAATTGAACTAATTAAAATGTATATTGAATTTGAGCAATTACAATATAAAGATAAATTTGATTATAAGGTTATTATTGATGATAGTATCGATGTTGAAGATATTAAAATTCCGCCGATGATCATTCAGCCTTTTATTGAAAATAGTATAAAACATGGTTTGCTTAATAAAGATCAAAAAGGTCAATTAATTGTTGAATTCAAATTGCAAAATGAAGATGAGTTAGTTGTGGAAATTACCGATAATGGAATAGGAAGAAGCAGGGCTGAACACATGGCTAAATTAGCAATTAAACCATATAAATCATATGGGACCAAACTTGTTGCGAGCAGAATAGAATTATTGAAAACCCTTGGAGATGAGATAGATATACATATTGAAGATTTAATATCTGGTGGAACATTTGTTAAAATAACTTTTCTAATTTAACTTTGACACATGGACTATTGCAAATTAGCTATTATTGAGGATATAGAAGAAACGCAACAAATGCTGGTTTCTTTTGTGGAAACTAATTTTAATGATGTAAAAGTTGTGGGATGTGCAGATTCTGTAGATTCGGCTATTCAATTGATCATAAGTGAAGACCCGCAAATTGTATTAATGGATATTCAAATATTTGGTGGCTCAAGTCTTGATGTTTTGGACGCATTATTGAAGGCCGGGGAAATTAATTTTGAAGTTATATTTATTACTGCTTTTGGAGCTGAGTACGCATCTAAAGCATTACAATATAGTGCCATTGAATTTATTCATAAACCTTTGGATCACAATGAAGCTAAGACTAAATTGGAAGCGGCTATTTACAAAGCAAGAAGAAATTCTGATAAAAAGCTTTACAATGAACAATTAAAAGTATTGATCCAATATTTTACTTCAAACCATTCAGAAAAGTCAAACCGTATAGCTTTGCATTTATTAAAAGGAATGATTCAATTTGTGGAGTTGAAAAATATCGTAATGTTACAAACTGATGATAATACAACTATAGTTTCACTTTCTGATGGAAAGAAGCTTGTTTCTGTTAAGCAATTGGCATATTTTGGTAATTTATTAGGGACAGATATTGGATTTTTTAGAATAAGTCAATCGATTATATTAAATACGCTATATATTGAAAAATTCAATCCATCTGACAAATATGTGACACTTACAAATGGAGAAAAAGTAAATTCTTCAAGACGTGGTAGTAAATCATTTAAAGATTATATTGAGGAATCAAAAAATCTACATCATCTTAAAAATAAGGAAGGATTAATAAGCAATTTATTATCCAGGTTATTTAATTGAAATTGCCGAATTTTTTGAAGTTTGACCAGATTTAATATTTTTGATTATTTAATTTGGAAAAATGTTGAACTTGTGCATAATTTATGTCATACATTGATTCATTGCGAATAGCGGAAGGGAGGATATTCTTTGAAAGCAGGACATCTATTCCAGAGGGCATATCCTTAAATCCCAAGGATAAAGTGTATCTCAATTCTGGACCCTATATATGTAAAAGTATGCTGGGAGAAGGTGGTTTTGGACATGTATATCACATAGTTTCAGAAACTACGGATGAGTCTTATGCATTGAAAATATTGGATTTGTCTAGGAAAGATCCTAAGGACTTTGATAATTATAAAAAAAGATTCCAACAGGGATTTGAGATTGGTCGGTTAAAATCAAACAATTTGGTTACGAATTTTTTTCATGGCGAATTAAAAGGAAATCCCTATATCGTTATGGAATATTGTGGTTTTGGAAGTCTTAGGTCAATGATAGGGAATACCCTTGAAAGGGCTTTTTTTGATCGAGTTTGTAAGTCAATAATTAATGGATTAAAGGCTCTTCACGAAAATGGGATTGTTCATAGAGATCTTAAACCAGAAAATATTTTACTTGACGATTCGAAAGAATCCAAATTATCAGATTATGATATTTCAATTTTAGTTGATAGACGTCAAACTACTACTAATTGGTTAGGTCATTTACAACAAGTATGGGGGACCTTGCCATATGCACCACCTGAACAATTAGATGTAAGTAAAGGAATCAAATCATTGACCTTCGCTGCTGATATTTTTAGTTTTGGTATTACTGCATATGAGCTTGCTACAAAAGGGTGTTTGCCATACGGTTCTATAGAGGAAGTTAATGTGGATCCTGAAAAATATTATGAAAAAATCAGAAAAGGTAAATTCACTCCAATTACTACTTTTAATGTTAAGATAGATCCATATTGGGTTTCTATAATTCATAAATGTATTTCACCTAATGTTGCAGATAGATTCGCAAATGCAACTGAATTGTATCGTTCTTTACCGAATAGTTTTATCGCTAAACCATATTCTCCAGAACCTTTGAATGGAATCTGGCAATTACATATTCTTAATGGTGTAGAACGTGGTAAAGTGTTTAATCTTAATGCCTTATTATCCTTAAAAAGTGACAATTGTTTGACTTTAGGTTTTGGAGAGGATAAGTCAGATCTTACTAATGATATTGGTATTCAGGAGTATTATTCCAGATTCATTTCTAGGAAACATGCTACTTTCATTTTTGAAGAAGGCTCATGGTACTTAAAGGACGGCCAAATGTCAGAAACAAGTTTGACCGAGTGGAAACAATCAAAAAATGGTACATTTGTAAATTCTTATCAACTGGAAGAAAATGAAAAATTTCTATTAAAAGATGGAGATTTAATTCAAATTGGTGGAGAGACCTCATTACAATTAAAGTTATATTAGCATGTTGGATTCAGGGAGTCGAATTGATGGTTATATTTTACAGTCCTATTTGGGTAGTGGTTCATTTGCGCAGGTATGGAAAGCACATAATGATCTAGGCGAAGAAGTGGCTCTTAAAATATATCATGAGTCGGCAGCTGATGATTTTAATTTGCTTATGGAACGTGAGTATGAAGAAGTCATGGCTCTGCGGCATCCAAATATTATTGTACCTTCTAAGTATGGTTTTTTTGGAAAGTCCCCATATCTCATTTGTCCACTTTGTGATGGTAATTTGAATCAATTACTAAATCACCGAATATTAGATTTTAAAAAAAATAAAAAAGACATTGAAAATGTTTTTACCGAGACCGAATTAGCCCTTATATTACGAGATGTTTCAGCAGGATTGGAATTTTTGGAAAACAGGAAAGTGGTTCATCATGATATTAAGCCTTCAAATATCTTATATAAAATGGATGAGAATATGAACATTCAATGCTTTATAAGTGACTTTGGAGCTAGTTATTTTATGAAAAAGACATTAGTGAAAGGTAGCAATAAGGAAGATTTTTCTAATTCAGGTTATGGAACTTATGGACTTTCATTAGGTTATGCGTCACCTGAAGTTTACAAGGGCAAACCCCAATTTGCGAGTGATGTGTTTTCTTTAGGTGTAAGTATTTTTGAATTGGCAACTGGTGATTTACCATCTAAAACAAGCAATTTGGGTTTAGGCTATTTATTAAATCATGATGGAGAGTTGCCTGATATAATTGGAAGTTTTAAATCAAATTTCAAGGATATTATTAGTCGTATGCTAGATAAAATTCCCAGCAATAGACCTTCTGCATCTACGCTTCATAGTATGAGTACTAGTTTTATTGCAACAGGAATATGGCCAGAAATGAGTAAAATTTCAACTAAAGGAGATTTAGTATATAAACCTTATACTTTGCAAATTAATTCTAATCAAAGTAACACCAGTTCAGAGCATAAGTACTCTTTTTTTAATAATTTATTTTCTTCTAAAAAAAATCTTTATTTTCTAATAGCAGGTGTTGTAGTTATTATAAGCTTACTTTTTTTACGGAATTTAAAATCAGATACAAAAGCATTAGACGATGTTACTATTAAGGAATTTTTAGTCAAGAGAAAGTATGATGACTATGTAAAGGAATTGGAAGCAATATATAAAATGCATCCTGATGAAAAATTAAGAAATAATATTGGAGCCATAAAATCTGGAATTGAAAGATATTCGGAAATTCGTTTTAATCAACAAGGTATTGGAATTGTTGAAGAAAATGGATTGTTTGGCATAATTGATCAAGAGTTCAAGGAAGTAATTAAACCTGAATGGAGGCAAATTAAGGTAAATAGTAAGTTGATTTTTGTAAAATCAATAAATGATTTATATGGTGCTTTTGACCTTCAAGGTAGACTGTTACTTAAACCAGAATATTCTAAAATTATTTTGAGTGACGATGCATCTAGCCTAGAGGCAATAACGAAATCAGGAAACCACATTTCAAAATCAATAAATTAATTCGAATCAACAAAACAATTTAATATGTCAGTAACAAAAACAACCAACAACCCCTATAAACAAGGTCTAGCAAAAACCATTAGTCAAGGATTGCGAACTATTGGTGGAAGTAGCTCTGTTTATTATACACTCTATTATCTCGACAATTCAGCTTTCAAGCGGGCATCTGAACATGAGACCATTGTAGTTAACGAAGCTTTTCTTGGAAGGGATAAAGATTGTATTGTGCGATATGGTGATGAACATCCTTCTGTTTCTAGAAAACACGCGGTGCTGCGATGGCAAAGTGGGGTGGTCGTTCTGCATCATATCAGTAATACCAATTCTACATTTGTAAATGATCAAGAGGTATTTGGTGAAAGACCATTGCAAAATGGAGATGTAATTAAACTTTCAGTGGATGGTCCAAGACTAAGATTTAATATTGCTGAAGCGGGGCAGGGTGTGAAAAGTATGAGGATTTCACAACGATTGTCTTTATTTGCTCAACAAGGGTTGAGACCTTATAGAACTGCTTTATACATTATGGGTGCTTTATTATTATTATCAACTTCTGCTGGTGCATATTATTTTATGAAAACCAATGACCAGCTTGAAGTTATTTCTGAAAAACAAAAGGAAATTGATGTATTAGGAAGTAAAGTTAACATGGCTGAAAAAGAGTTGAATGATTTAGTATCCAAAGGCAATGCAGACGATGCTAAAGTTAATGAACTTAGAAATAGAATTTCTAACTATCAATCTAATATGGGTAATTTAAGAAATGATCTGAATAGACTTAGAGCAAATGCTGGCAAAACAACAGAAACAAGAACTGGTTATGATTCTGATAATACTTCTACAACTTCACCAAGTCAAAAATCGTCAAGTGATGTAAATGGATCTCAGGCTACTTCAAATCAAGGAAATGCTACACAGACCAATTCATCTGGTGAGGCATCTAATTATGATGGTAATCTAGAGTTTCTTGAAAACGATGTTTATTATATAGGGGTAGAAAAAGTTGAAATTGTCAATACCAAAGGTGTAGTTTCTGAAGTCAAGTTTGAACAAGAATTTGAGGCATGGGGCGGTACTGGTTTCGTAACTACAGAAAATGATTTTATTACCGCTCGTCATGTAATTCAACCTTGGAAGTACTTTTCACCAAAAGGAGAAGGGGATAAATGTTCACTAATTCATATTCTTGCAATATGTGATTTTAATTCCATTGATTTTACTGTTTACTTCAAGGCTGTTTCAAAAAATGGTAAGAGTTATACCTTTACCAACAAGGAGTTTTCGGTAGATCCAAGTAAAGATGTCATTCAAAAAACAGAACAAACTTTATTTGATTGTGATAAAATTGTAAGAGAATTATCTAAAGGTATTTTTAGAAATGATCCAAGAAAATATAAGCAATACAAATCATGTGATCGTACTTATACCGATTGGGCTAAATTACAACGTCGGGATATTAAAACTAATCTGGTCCCGGATAGAGATATAGTTCCTAAGAAAGGTGAAACTATGTATTGTTTAGGGTATCCACTTTTAGGTAAAATTCAAAATGTAGGTACATTAGAACCTTTGTTTTCAACCATGACAACAAGTCAAGGTGGTGCAAAAAATCAAATCACCAATGTTTCGGGTCATTCCTTTACCCCTGGATATTCTGGAAGTCCGGTATTTGTTAAACGTGACGGAAAATATATCTGTGTCGGTATAGTTTCAGCAAAGAGTGATGGAATTGGATTTGTGGTGCCTTATGCGAATGTCCAATAATATGTTCAATTTACTAAAACCTAAAGCTTTCAATTGTTAACAATTTAATTCAATTCATGTATTCTTCTATTAAGTTGCGGTTTTGTTGTTTGTCTGATGTAGGCAAGTGTAGAGATAATAATGAAGATAACTATATTGTTGGCTTAGTAAAGCCAAATGAGATTGATTTTTATAAGATGAAAAATCCATTTACTTTACAAGTACAAGAATTTGAAATAAATCAAAATCAATCTGCCGTTTTTGGAATGGCTGATGGCATGGGTGGCGCAAATGCTGGTGAAGTCGCTTCACAAATTGCAATGAATACCTTAGAATTGAAAGTAAGGGAGTTAGGTAAGATTCCTAAATCTGATAATGAACGCGTTTTGTTTCTTCAAGATATCATTCTTAAAGCTCATCAAAATATTTTAAAGGAAGCTAAACATGATGCCTCTAAAAAAGGAATGGGTACTACTGCGGTGCTTTCTGCTTTGACTACGGAAGGACTTACAATTTCTTGGAGTGGAGATAGTAGATTTTATGCTCTTAGCCCAAAATCTCTGGATCATAAGGATCATCGGTTAAATTTAGATCGTCTTAGTTTGATTTCACGTGATCATAGTTTGGTTTGGGACTTTGTGGAAGATGGTGAAATTTCAGCAGAAGAGGCCAGGGTGCATCATTTGTCTCATGTAATTACACAAAGTCTAGGATCAGGTACTGAAAAACCAAATCCAGAAAGTAGAATATGTCAAATATCTATCGGTGAGAAATTTTTAATATGTTCAGATGGATTAAATGGCATGCTGCAAGAAGCAGAAATAGAGGAAATATTAATGCGTAATTCTTCATTGAATGAAACACTTCATGAATTAATAAATAAAGCCAATGAAGCCGGTGGCTATGATAATATTACATTAATACTCATTGAAATCATCGATTTAGTTGAATCAATAGAGCTGAATCATGGTCATTCACATATTATGGCCACAACGGCTAGCCAACCCTTAGGTTTTCAAAGAAAGAAGCGATCCAAATCCAATATTTTTTTACTATTGGGTTTGATCGCTTCTATTATTTATTTATCCAATTTTTTAGTTCAGAATACCAAAGCGGATATTATTAGTAAGTGGAATGCTTTGATTCAAGATAAGAAAATCATAGATACTGTGGTTACAAAGTCGATGGAAGATGGTTTGAAAGATAATAGCATCGAATCAATGACGAAAGTAATCGAAAAGGATACCTATATTAATAAAAGTGAAAATATACTAGATATGCCACCTATTCAATCTAAATTAATTAACAAAGGAAATGAAATTAAACAAGAGGATAATGTATTGATTAAACCATTAAAAAATAGTATTATTCCAAGAATCATTCAGAGCACAAATGTGGATTCACTTTTGGATAATCAGGATTCCTTGGAAATAGATACATCTAAAAAATTTTAAGTTAGTTTGTTTTAAAATGTTGAAATTAATGCCAAATGAATAATTGTATTTTTGAAAGACCCTATGATTTATTAAGAATATTAATCTTAAGGACTACTATATTTTCGATAGTCTTAATTTCAGGTTTTTTTTCATGTAAAAATGATAAGCCAGATAAAAAGGATGCAACAGAAGTAGTCATGAGATTTTTAGTAGATGGGAAATTGGTTACTGATGCAGATAATTTTGCAGGTACACCGGATATCAACGATGCCTCTTTCGTGCATCAAATTGCATTAGGAAATAATTATTTGGTAGAGGATGCCAATGTAGATTTGAAAAATCTGTCATCCCGGGAATGGTATCTTGTTTTTAATGATGATGAAAAAATATTAGTTGGTACTGCAAATAAGTTTGATTTGAATACCAATAGGCCAGGTCTATGTAGATTGCGATTATGTTATAACGAAATGGCCAGATGCACGGATAGATGGATAAATGTAATTGATCACCAATCTGATCAGATAGTGGAATCAACAAATGTCGATGAATTTAATTCCGATATTCCAATTACAACAAGCAATGGTACTCAAGCGTCAGATTATAAAAAAGTCAAATCCCAAAAATCAGATTTAGATAATCAGAATGTTAATGGTAAATCAAAGATAAAAGATCAGAATAATTATCCAAATTCGGATAACACGAACACTACTGGCAGTAACAAAAGCCAGACTAATCAAGAACAAGTTCAAAATAAAATAGCTGAAGAACAAAGAAGAAAGGAGGAGCAACAAGATATTCAACGAGCTGAGGAAGAAAGATTGAAAAATGAAGCTCAGGAGAAAAAATCAATTAAAATGGAAGCAACTCCAGTTATCATTGAAAAAACAAAACCTTCTAGTCCGAAATTGATTAGGGATGGCATTGTATTGCAATTAAGTAAAGAGAGTTGTATAACAACTTCCGGCAATCCATCTGGAGGAGGCAGTATGAAATTATCTGCATCGATGCCCATTAGATTAAGAGGAGCATCCGTTTACGCTTCCCGTGATGGGCGTTGTAAATTTACATTAACAGGACCTGCGGGAGAAAGAGGCACTTTAATTAAAAGTTTAAATGCTGGAACCAATGCCATACGTTTTTCAGAATGGCCACATTTAATACTTCAGAATGGAGAGACATGGATACTCGAATTTGAAGGTCAGGGAGGTGTGGAATTGTATGAACTCAATGATTGTGTTAAGATAACCGGTTCTGAATTAAGACCAATGAATAAAATGTTTTTGTATAATTTGACTTATTATAATTAACACATATCTAATATTTTAAAAGGAATAAAAAGGAAGTGATCATGAAAAAAATACAGCTTATTTTTCAATTATCTATTATAGTAATATTTCAAATTCAAGCTCAACTAGATATTACAGGACCTCCTGAATTGTGTGAAAACTCTATGGGTTCATATAGTGTTAGTGGGGGAACGATGCCTTACAATTGGGACGTTCCTCCTGGTGTTACGGTATCCCCTTCGATGGGAACTAATGTAACCATCACAGCTGGAACTATAAATTTTATTATTACAGTAACTGATGCGAATGGTTCAACAACAGAAGATGTTACAGTAGTTTTAACCCCTTTAGTTAATACAATTACAAATAAAACTGCATGCGGAAAATCGGTGGTTCCTGCAATCACTATTTCAGGCACTAATGGTGCAACTTTCAATTGGACGAACAACAATACTGCAATCGGACTTGGAGCAAGTGG
>Ga0154020_10001710_pt1 | contig 27028 bp, 24 predicted proteins | sample Klosneuvirus_201_FD_109709 | JGI IMG/M metagenome (GOLD analysis project Ga0154020, IMG submission 109709) | Active sludge microbial communities from wastewater, Klosterneuburg, Austria - Klosneuvirus_20160825_MG | ecosystem: Engineered > WWTP > Aerobic digester > Activated sludge | place...
AGCCCTCGGCCTCGAGCTCACGACACAGCTGCGGGCGCTCCGACCTGCCCATCACGGCACAGCGCGCGTCGGCCCCCAGGTGGCGGCAGCGGGTATCGACCAGGATGGTCCACTCGTCATCGGAGACCCCGAGGCGCACGCCCGCGAAGCCGAGCAGGAAGCGCGTGTAGTCGAGCGCCGCGCGCCGGACCGGCGGCTTGCGCGGGAACAGCAGGGTCTCGCAGCAGTGCGCGGCGCAGCCGTTGCAGCTGCCGCGGTCGTCGCGCTCGGCGGGCAGCACGCGCAGCGGCTGGGGCCCCGGCGGCGGCGCGATCGCGGCTGGCGGCGGCTCGGGCGCCTTGCCGTCGGCTGCCTCGAACCACGCCGTCGCCAGCGGCGCGTCGCGGAACAGCTCGATGAGCTGGGTCCACTCCGGCAGCACGCGCAGGTCGCCGCTGGCGTCCTGCTGCATGAGCGGCATCATCAGCTCCAGGCGGGCCCGGTCGATGCGCAGGAACTCGCCGCTGACGACATAAGCCTCGGGCCCCAGCACGCGGCGATACCAGCACATCATGCCGTCGAAGCTGGCGCACACCCGGGGCTGCTCCGGGGTGTCGTGCACCGAGCACAGCCAGCGCCCGGGCACGCTGCGATCGAGCTTTCGACACGGCGAGCGCAGCCGCACCGTCCAGTCCTCCTCACCGGGCCGGAACGACGCCACCATGCCGAGCTCGATGCCCTCGAAGTTGAGCAGATAGCGCGCCAGATCCAGGTCGGCTGCGGTGCGCATGCGGAAGGTCGCCAGCGGCACGTTGCTGCAGCACGGCGACACCGTGCAGCCGCCGCAGGCGCCGGGGGCGCGGGGATCGGCGGGGCCCTGGCCCAGCCGCTGGGCCGGAATCACCTGGCTCATGGTGCCAGGCTACCGGATTTGACCGACCCTTTACGACTGCCGCGTGCGGGGTGGCGTAACTCAGGTTGCGGAGGTGCCCAATGACTCGTGCCCAGGCCAGACCCGTGATCGCGTTCGTCGCCAGCTTCGCCCTCGCCCTGCCCGCCGGATGGCGGGCCCTCGATGCCGATCCACCCGGCGCGCCAGCGTCGCGCCCACCGCTGTCCTCGGTCCAGGTCGGCGATGTGCGCGTCGAGCTGGCCGTCGAGCGTGCCACCGTGGCCGCCGGTGAGGACGTCGCCATGCGGCTGACCGCCTACTCTGGCACCGGTGCCGGGGCCTCCGAGCAGCCCGGCGCCAGCGCCAGCGCCGAGGTCGAGATCAGCATGCTGGAGCGGGTGTCGCGCTCGATGGGGCGCAACCCGATGCCGGCGCTGATGCTCGGCGAGCGCCGCCGCATCAAGCTGGAGGCCAGTGCCAAGGGCACCACCATCGACGTGCGCTTCAAGACCGACCGCCCCACCGACGCCATCGCCCTGGCAGGCAGCGCGCGCACCTTCACCATCCTGGTCAAGCCGGTCGACCCCAAGCAGCCCGGCAAGGTCGGCAAGGTGCAGGAGAACGACCTCGGCGGCATGGGCATCCGGGCCCTCTACGCCGGCCTCAACGTCAACGTCAACAACGACAATGGCGACAACGCCGTCCCGGTGCCGCCCAATGGCACGCCCATCCCGAGCCGCTGGCGCAACTATCTGCCGCCGGCGGCCCTGGCCCCGGGCAGCGCCGCCATGGCGGTGGTCACCGCGCGGGTGCCGCCAGCCTATCGCCTGACCCTGGGCACGCCACCCGCGCTGGTGGCTGGCAAGACCACGCGCCTGGAGGTCAAGATCAAGAACCTGACCCAGGCCACTCTCAAGGACCTGACGCTGCCGGTGTACGGCGCCGGCTTCGAGCAGGTCAGCGGCCCGGCGCGGCTGGCGCGGCTGGCCCCGGGCGCCGAGGTCACTGTGGTGCTGCACATCAAGGCCAGCATCGACGACCCACGCCCCACTGTCACCGTCTCGGGCTACGCCGCGCTGGGCGGCAGCGCCGGCACCCAGGTGCAGGCCGACGCCAGCGGCAAGCTCGCGGTCACCGAGGTGGCCGCGCTGAGCTTGAACCTGGGGCTGTGATGCGCACCGCCCTGGGCGCCACGCTAGGGGTCGTCGCCGCGGCCGCCGTGCTGGGCGCGGTGCGGCCGGCGCCCGGGCGCAGGGCGCTGCTGCGTGGCGCGCACGTCAGCGAGTCGCCCAGCGGCGCGCTCGAGCGCATCGCGATCCACTATGCGCCGGCGTTCGACGCGGTGGCGCTGCCGGTGTGGCAGCGGCTGCTGCCTGCGCTGCCACTGCGGCTGGCGGTCGACGTCGTGGTCGCCACGCGCGAGGACTTCGACCGCTTCGCCGGGATGCTCGTCGAGTGGGGCGTGGCGTCACCGGCGCGCTTCAGGCCGGTGCTGACGGGGGGCCCGGTCACCACCTGGGCGCGCGACCGCCTGGCCGCGGTCGACACCCCGGCGGGGCCGCGCGTGCTGGCGCCGCCACGCACCGCGGCGCCGTTCGCGGGGCGCCAGGGCGACGCCCGGGCGCCCGCCGCGCTGGCCCACGCCATGGGCAGCGAGCCCAGCGTGGCCGAGTTCGTGTTCGAGGGTGGCGACCTGGTGTCGACCCCGCGCTGGCTGTTCGCCGACATCAACCTGGTGGCGCGCAACCTGGGCCGCATCAGCGGCGGGCGCGCGGTCATCGAGGCCGCGCTGCGCGCACACTTCTCGCAGCGCCTGATCTGGCTCGGTGCCGAGGTCGGCGAGCTGCCCGAGCACCACATCATGATGTACATGGTGCCGCTGGGCGACGCCGCCGACACCGTGGTGGTGGGTGATCTGCGCGCGGGGCTGGCGCTGCGCGACGCCGCTGCCGCGGCCGGCGCGGGCGACGGGCCCGCGCTGGTGGACGACGTGGACACCTGGGCGGCGCGCTTCGATCGTGCCGCCGAGCTCCTGCGCGCACAGGGCTTCCACGTCGTGCGCATGCCGGTGCTGGTGCTGGCGGGCGGGGGGTCGTACGTCACCTACACCAACGCGCTGTTCGACCGCGACGCCGCCGGCCCGGTGGTGTACCTGCCGACCTACGGCATGCCGGCGCTGGATCAGGCCGCGGCGCGGATCTATCGCGGCCTCGGGCTGCGCGTCGAGGCCATCGACGTGTCGTCGATCTACCAGCTCGAGGGCTCGCTGGGCTGTCTGGTCTCGGTGCTGGCGCGCGCGGCGCAGTGACTCAGCGGAGCAGCGCCCTCATCAGGTCCCCTCCAGCTTGCGGAAGCTGCCCAGCGCACGATCCTTGACCACCCCCGGGAAGGCCAGCACCTGGGCGTGCATGGCCAGATACACGCCCGGCGCCAGCAGCTGCGCCGCCAGCAGCGCCTCGGTCAGGTTCTGCAGCGCGTCGGTGTTGCGCAGCTCGTAGGGCCGCATGGCCCCGGTGAACACCACCGGCGCCGCCGGCGGTCGCCACAGCTCCAGGGTGCGCTCGCCGCTGACCGCCAGCCGGTCGGTGCCATGGACGACCACGACGCCGTCGTGCTGCGCCGCGGCCTGGCCCGCCGCGCGCGCGATCAGCGTGTGATCGTCGGGCGTCATGTCGAGGCTGTCCTTGTTCATCAGCTGCTGGCGCGACAGCGTGATGCCACGCAGCTCCAGCGACGCCAGCATGACGTCGAGCACCGAGACCTGGTTGGTCAGCAGGCCCGACAGCTCGTCATAGGTCTTCTCGATGGTGCCCCCGGTGGACAAGAGGGCGATCCGCTTGCGCTGGATGCTCACGGCGTGATTCTACCCAGATCTGGTGTATGCCTGGCCCATGACGCGCACCCATCTGCTGAGCATCCTCGTCACCATCGCGGCCCTCGCCGCGGGCCCCGGCCTCGCGCACGCCAAGGTCGTGGGCAAGAACGTCAGCTACAAGCAGGGCAAGGTCGCCCTCGAAGGCTATCTGGCCTATGACGACGCCGTCACCGGCAAGCGCCCTGCGGTGCTGGTGGTGCACGACTGGATGGGGATCTCGGCCGAGACGCGCCGCCGCGTCGACATGCTGGCGGCGCTGGGCTATGTCGCGCTGGCCGCCGACGTGTATGGCAAGGGCGTGCGCCCGACCACGCCCGACGCCGCCGGCAAGCAGGCCGGCAAGTGGAAGGGCGACCGCCCCGGCCTGCGCGCCCGCGTGCGCGCCGCGCTCGACTTCTTGCTGAAGCGTCCCGAGGCCGACCCCGCGCGCAGCGCCGCCATGGGCTACTGCTTCGGCGGCACCGCCGCGCTGGAGCTGGCGCGTAGCGGCGCCCCGGTGGCCGGGGTCATCAGCTTCCATGGCGGCCTGGCCACCCCGACGCCCGGGCTGACCGGGTTCAAGGGCAAGCTGCTGGTGCTGCATGGCGCCGACGATCCCCACGTGCCGCCCGCCGAGGTCGCCGCCCTCGAGCAGGAGGCGCGCGACGCCGGCCTGGACTGGCAGCTCGTCGCCTACGGCGGCGCGGTGCACGCCTTCACCAACCCCGGCGCCGGCACCGACAAGAGCAAGGGCGCCGCCTATGACGAGCGCGCCGACCGGCGCTCGTGGCAGGCCATGCAGCAGTTCTTCGCCGAGCTGTTCAGCGCAGCGCCAGCGGCCCGCTGAAGACCCCGATCGCGGGCCGATACATCCAGGGCGTGACATGGCAGGATGCGCAGCCGTGAACGCCTGGATTCGCACCCCCCGAGAGCTGGAGACCTGGCTCGCCTCGCTGGCGGGCTGCCGCGCCCTGGCGCTGGATACCGAGTCCGACAGCCTGTACCACCATGTCGAGAAGGTGTGCCTGATCCAGGTCGCGCCCGTGGGTGGCGAGGGCCGCCTCATCGATCCGCTGTTCCCCGAGCTGTTGCAGGCCGGCCTCGGCGCGCTGGCGCCGCTGCTGGCCGACCCCGCGGTGACCAAGGTGCTGCACGGTGCCGACTATGACGTGTCGACTCTGAAGCGGGACTTCGGCTTCAGCTTCGCGGGCCTGTTCGACACCATGCTGGCGGCGCGCTTCCTGGGCCGCGCCGAGCTGGGGCTGGCCGCGGTGGCCCGCGCCGAGCTGGGCGTCGAGCTGACCAAGGGCGGCCAGAAAGACGACTGGTCGCGCCGCCCGCTGACCGCGCGCCAGGAGCAGTACGCCCTGGCCGATGTGCAGCACCTCGGCGAACTGCACGACCGGCTGCGCGCCGCGCTGGAGCAGGCCGGGCGCCTGGCCTGGGTGCTCGAGGAGTGCGACGCGGTGGCGAGCGTGCCAGCGGCGCGCCGGCGCAAGAGTGACGACGCCTACCTCGACATCAAGGGCGCCACCCGGCTGCCGCCGCGGGCGCTGGCGGTCTTGCGCGAGCTGTTCGCCTGGCGCGAGAACCGCGCCGAGGTGACCAACATCCCGCCCTTCAAGATCGCGCAGAACGAGCTCCTGCTGGCGCTGGCGGTGGCGGCGCCGACCACGCCGGCCGCGCTGGCCCAGGTCCCGGGGGCGCGCCACCTGACCCGCGACGTGCCAGCGCTGCTGGAGGGGATCGCGCGCGCCCAGGCGCTGCCCGAGGCCGAGTTGCCCCGGGCGCCGGCGCCGTCCCACGGTCCCCGCATGTCCGACGCCGTGCGCAGGCGCATCGAGGCCCTGCGTGCGCTGCGCACCAAGGTCGCCAAGCGGCTGGAGCTCGACATCTCGGTGGTGCTGCCGCAGCGGCTCATCGATCGCATCGCCGAGGTGGCGCCAAAAACGCTGGACGCCCTGGCCGAGATCGACGGGGTCCGGCGCTGGCGGACCGAGATCCTGGGCGAGGAGGTGCTAGCATCGATCGGTCCCAATGGCTGAATCGGCCACCGATCCGAGGCTCGGCGCTGTCCTGCAAGGGCGCTACAAGATCCATAGCCGCATCGCCGCTGGCGGCATGGGTGTGGTGTACCGCGGCGAGCGCGTGCCGTTCGGGCGCGCGGTGGCCATCAAGTTCCTGCACGCACCGCTGGCGGCCGACAAGGAGTTCCTGCGCCGCTTCGATCTGGAGGCGCGCGCGATGTCGCGCCTGGGCCACCCGCACTGCGTCTCGGTCATCGATTTCGGCGTCGATGACGGCGCGCCCTACATGGTGCTGGAGCTGGCGCAGGGCAAGACGCTGCGCGAGATCATGGACGCCGGAGCGATGCCGCCGCAGCGCGCGCTGCACATCACGCGGCAGCTGCTGGCGGGCCTGGCGCATGCGCACGGGCAGGGCATCGTCCACCGCGACATCAAGCCGGCCAACATCATGCTGGGCGAGGCCACCGGGACCGGCGATCACGTGCGCATCCTCGATTTCGGCCTGGCCAAGCTGCGTGACATCGGCAGCGCCGACGTGTCGACGGTGCAGATCGCGGTCGGCACGCCGAGCTACATGGCGCCCGAGCAGGGCCTCGGCAAGCGCGTCGATGCGCGCTCCGACGTGTACTCGACCGGGGTGCTGCTGTTCGAGCTGTTGACCGGGCAGAAGCCCTTCGTGGCCGACGAGACGGTGGATCTGCTGGAGATGCACCGCGAGACGCCGGCGCCGCTGCTGCGCGTGGTGGCGCCCGAGCGCGGCTTCTCGGCGGCGCTGGAGGCGGTGCTGCAGAAGGCCATGGCCAAGGCGCCCGACGAGCGCTTCCAGACCGCGGCCGAGATGATGGACGCGCTGGCGGCCTCGCCGGAGTCGGGGCGGCCGACCACACTGCCGCCGGGGACCGTGCCGGCGCCCGGCAACGAGGCGACCATCCCGCTCGATTCGCTGGTGGACAAGCTCGAGAAGAGCGAGTCGCCTGCGCTGCTCCCGGTGCTGTCGCCGCGCGAGCAGGCGCTGGCGCTGGGCGACAAGGAAGGCGGCGGCAAGGGGCGGCTGACGCTGGCGCTGCTGGTGCTGCTGCTGTTCGCGGGGGCGGGGGCGGCGTATCTGAAGTTTGGGCGGGGCACGGGCAAGACGAGCACGAGCACGAGCACGAGCACGATGCCGAGCACGAGCCCGATGCCGAGCACGAGCCCGAGCACGACCGCGAGTCCGACACCGACGGATGGCGAGCCGGCGTGGAGTGTGGGACCTGGCGTGGTGGTGGATGGTGGAGTCGGGGCCGACGCCGAGGTGCTGGCGGCCGATGGCGACGACGAGCCCGATCCCGACGGTGATGGCGGCACCGAGGTGCCCGTGCTCGGCGACGTGCCCCCGGAAGAGCAGGGCGATCCCGTCGCGGCCGTGCCCGAGGACATCATCATCGATGACACCCAGATCGACGAGCCCGAGCCGTCGCCCTCGGAGCCGCCCAAGGTCGCGCCCGCGACCACGGTCGACGGCGCGCTGGCGCTGATCAAGGCCGGCAAGAAGCTGGAGGCCATCCAGAGCCTGCAGCGGCTGGCGCGTCAGAACCCCAAGAGCGCGTACATCCCGTACCTGCTCGGCAACCTGTACTTCGAGCGGCGCTGGTGGACGCAGGGGCTCGACGCCTATCGCGCCGCGGTGGCCAACGACCGCCGCTATGCCGCGCGCGCCACCCTGAACCGCAACGCCATCCGCGCCCTGGCGGCCGACAAGACCCGGGTGCGCGCGTCGAACCTCATCCGCAAGGTGATCGGGCGCTCGGCGCTGCCCTTCCTGCGCAGCGCCGCGCGCAGTGATCGCAACCGCGACGTGCGTGCGCGCGCCGACGCCCTGGCCAGGGCCATGACCCCCAAGAAGAAGAAGTGAGCCCATGCTGAGCATCGGAGCTTCTGCCCCCGACTTCGAGGCCGAGACCACCGCCGGCCGCCGCGTCCACCTGGCCAAGCTGCGCGGCCGCTGGGTGGTGCTGTTCTTCTTCCCCAGGGCGTTCACCCCGGGCTGCACCGTGGAGACGCGGCGCTTCCAGCAGCGCCTGCCCGAGCTGCGCACGTTCGACGTCGAGGTCCTGGGCGTCAGCGGCGACAGCCATCAGCGCCAGTGCGACTTCGCGAGGTCGCTCGAGGTGGAGTTCCCCATGATCGGCGACCGCGGCGGCGCCATCGCCAAGCGCTATCAGGCCAAGCGGCCGCTGCTCAACCTGGACCGGCGCATCACCTATGTGATCGATCCCGAGGGCAAGATCGCGCTGGCCTTCCAGGACGAGACCCACATGAGCCACGACGATCGCGTGGTGACCTTCCTGCAAGCCCGCAAGGCGCCGGCGCCAGCGCCGGCAGCGCCGTCAGCGTAGCGTCCAGCCCGCGACCGCGGGCGACGCGGTGAGATCGATCTCGTAGGAGCCGCCGCCCGGGGCCAGCCAGGGCGTGTGGGAGGGCGGCACGGTGTCCTTCCACTCGTTGGCGACCACGTTGTGCACCACGTGCGCGGCCAGGCGCAGCCGGGTCGGACAGCCACCCAGCGCGCTCCACGGTGCGCGCACCGACAGCGTGCGCAGATCGGTCGACGCGAAGACATGAGTGCCGGGCTCCAGCGCCAGGCTGCGCGTGGCCCAGGCGGCGGCCGGGGTGTAGACGCCGTCGTAGGGGCCGCCGGTGCCGGAGTCGGTCTGCCGACGCACCGCGATGACGTGGGTCGGCGTGAAGGGCAGGGCGGGGGTCAGGCCGCCATACTCCTTGCCGGTGCTGGCGACCGCCGCGGGCAGCGTCGTGGCCCGTGCCTCGACATAGATGTGCAGCGGCTCGAAGGCGCCGCCGAAAGCGTCGGAGGTCATCGTCACGTAGAGGAAGCTGGGATCCCAGGTGATGGCGGCGACGTCGGTGCTGCCCTGCGGGGCGCCGACAGCGAGGTGCTGGCTGGCCAGGTAATCGGAGTAGTCGCCCGTGCCGTCCAGGGTCGGCGTCTGGCCCTGCGCGATGGCGCACGGCGCGGCGTCGGGCTGCAGCGCGCCGTCAGGCAGCGCCCCGTCGGTGAGCTGGCCATCGAGCGCCCCGGCCTCGGCGCCCGTGCCGGCATCGGCAACGACGACGGCGCCATCCAGCCGTGGCTCGGCGCTGCTCGACGCGCAGCCCGGCCCCCCGAGCACCAGCAGCAGCAGGATCCCGCAGCGCATGCGCCATCATACCCCCTCCTTGACATAGTGTTGTAAGAACACAAACTAGGTGTCGTAACAACACTCATAGGAGGACACGATGTTGGGCATCCAGTACGTCAAGGCGTCACCCACCACCTACGTGGTGCAGTTCAAGGGCGGCAAGGCGGTGCGCGAGGGCGCCGGGCTGTCCTTCTTCTACTACGCCCCGTCGACCACGCTGGTCATGGTCCCGCTGGGCAGCGCCGAGGTGCCCTTCGTGTTCAACGAGACCACGGCCGACTACCAGACCCTGACGGTGCAGGGCCAGCTGACCTACCGCATCGCGCAGCCGCGGCGCGCGGCGGAGCTGCTCGACTACAGCGTGGCGCCCGGGGGCAAGTATCGCTCGGAGGATCCGACCCAGCTCGGCGAGCGCCTGCTGCACGCGACGCAGATCCTGACCCGCGTCGCGCTGGGGCCGCTGCCGCTCAAGCAGGCGCTGGCCAGCGCGGAGGCGCTGGTGCTCTCGGTGCTGGCCGGGCTGCGCGCCTCGGACACCCTGGCCCGCGTGGGCGTCGAGATCCTGGGCCTGTCCATCCTGTCGATGAAGCCGACGCCCGAGACCTCGCGCGCGCTGGAGGCCGAGGCCCGCGAGGAGCTGCTGCGCCGGTCGGACCAGGCGGTCTATACCCGGCGTAACGCCGCGGTCGAGCAGGAGCGTCGCATCAAGCAGAGCGAGCTCGAGACCGAGATCGCGGTCGAGGAGAAGAAGCGCCAGATCCGCGAGACCCAGATGAGCGCGGAGATCGCGGTCGAGCAGCAGCGCGCCGAGCTCATCGACAGCCGGGTCGCCAACGACCGCAAGGACGCCGACTCGCGCTCGTATGCGCTGGAGCGCATGCTGGCGCCGCTCAAGGAGGTCGACTGGCAGACGCTGATGGCGGCCGCGCCGGGCGGGCTGGATCCGCGCCTGATGATCGCGGTCGCCTTCCGCGAGCTGGCCGGCAACGCCGCCAAGATCGGCGAGCTCAACCTGTCGCCCGATCTGCTGCGCGCGCTGCTCGACGGCAAGAAGTAGCTGACCGAAGGGAGGCTGGTCATGAGCACCGAGTTCGAGAAGATCGCGCTGGTCACCCGCAAGACGCGCCTTGCGCAGCTCATCGAGCGCTTCAACTCGCGGGCCCAGGCGCGCTTCTACATCGAGCACGCCGGCGGTGACTTCTCCGACTATGTGCGCGAGGACGACGCCTACCGCCGCGCGCTGGAGCCGCTGACGCACCTCGACGCCGACCTCGGCCTCAAGCTGCACCCGTTCGATCGCGGCTTCCTGCCGACCTACCTGTTCTCGCCGCGCGATGTGGTGCTCACGGTGGGGCAGGACGGCCTGGTCGCCAACGCCGCCAAGTATGTCGGCGCGCAGCCCATCGTGGCGGTCAACCCGGAGCCGACGCGCTTCGACGGCGTGCTGCTGCCGTTCCAGCCCGGCCAGGCGCGCGCCGCCATCGCGCGGGTGCTGGAGGGTCGCGCGCGCACCCGGGAGGTGACCATGGCCGAGGTCGAGCTCAATGACGGCCAGCGCCTGCTGGCGTTCAACGACCTCTACCTGGGCGCCGCGACGCACGTGTCGTCGCGCTACCGCATCGCGGTCGACGGCCGCAGCGAGGCGCAGTCGTCGAGCGGGGTGCTGGTGTCGACCGGCGCCGGGTCGACCGGCTGGCTGTCGTCGGTGTTCAAGATGGCCGCCGCGGTCTCGAGCTTCGCCGGCGGCAGCGCCGGGCGCCCGCCCAGCCTGACCTGGGAGGATCAGCGCCTCTGCTATGTGGTGCGCGAGCCCTTCGTGAGCAAGCACTCGCAGGCCGGGGTGGTCGCGGGGCTGCTCGAGCACGGCCGCGAGCTGACCATCGAGTCGCTGATGCCCGATGGCGGCGTCATCTTCTCCGATGGTGTCGAGGCCGACTTCCTGAAGTTCAACGCCGGCGCGACCGCACGGGTGCGGGCCGCAGGGCAGCGCGCGCGGCTGGTCGTGCACTAAGGCGGCTCCTGCCGAAGTCGCAGTGCAAAATCAGCACATTGGGGCGCAGTTCGCGCATGGGGTGCGGCGGGAAGCCGCCAAACGCACATGATTCCGGGGCCTGTCAGGCTGGTACGCGCGCTGCAATGGTCCGGTGCAACGACCGGAGGTTTGTCATGCGGCGATTCGTCGAGTGGGCAGGGATCCTGGGACTCATCATGGCCACCACAGCGGTGGCGGGGGCCGAGCCGAGACGTCGGCGCGAACCGCCGCCAGCGACGCCCAACGCCGCGCCGCCGCCGCCGCGCGCCGAGCGTGTGCGGCAGCGCCGGGGCTACATCCGGACCCAGGGCACCTACCAGTGGCGCAACGGACGCTGGGTCTGGGTCTCGGGTCGCTACGAGCGCGAACAGCAGAACAAGGTCTGGGTCGACGCCAGGTGGGAACTCCAGAACAACGTCTGGGTCTTCGTCGAGGGCGGCTGGCGTGACCCCATCCCGCTGTATCCGACGCAGCCGCCGCCCCCGGCGCAGGCAGAGAACGCGCCGCCGCGCCCGGGCTACACCTGGGTGCCCGGTCGCTATGATTTCCAGAATGGCACCTACGTCTGGATCGCCGGCAACTACGAGCCCGAGCGGCCGACCCACGAGTACCTGGCCGGGCGCTGGGAGCTGCAGGGTGATCGCTATGTGTGGGTCGACGCCCAGTGGCGCGAGTTCCCCGCCTACCCGACGCAGCCGCCGCCGCCAGCGCAGAACGAGCAGGTGCGGCCGCGTCAGGGCTTCGTGTGGATCGCGGGCCACTACGAGTGGAAGCGTGGCCAGTGGAGCTGGGAGGCGGGCCACTTCGAGCGCGTGCAGCGCGGGCGTCGCTTCGAGCCCGGGCGCTGGAACCGCCGTGGTGATCGCTACGAGTGGACGCCGGGCACCTGGCGCGGCCCGCAGCCGCAGCCGGGCGGACCGCGGCCGTCGCCGCCGTCGCCGCCGTCGCCGTATGTGCCGCCGCCCCCGCGCTGAAGCCAATCCCGCATGCCAAGCCCGCAGCGGGCGGTGCGGATCCAGCACGAATCAAGCCTGATCTGAGGATGTCAGCCCTGGCGCGTCGCGGGTTTGCCGGCGCGCCGCGGCTGGTATGCCGGCTGCAATGAGACGAGACAGGAGGTTTCACATCATGTCTCGCAAGTTCAAGCTACTGCTCGTCAGCCTCGGAATGCTCACCACCACTGGCGCTCTGGCCGCCGCCGATCCCGCACCGTTCGACCGCCCCGGCTTCGAGCAGCGCGACGGCCGCAGCGACGGCCGCCGTGACGATCGCCGTGACGATCGCCGTGACGATCGTCGCGACGACCGCCGCGACGACCGCCGCGATGATCGGCGTGCCCGCCCGCGCTACACCTGGGTCGAGGGCCACTGGCAGTGGCAGGGGCGCCGCCAGGGCTGGGTCTATGTCGCTGGTTACTGGCAGCAGGTGCGGCAGCTTGGCTGGAACCGCTAGCAGCGCCGCCCCGCCGCAAAACTTGTCGCCACCGCCCCGCCACGGGTAGCCTGAACTCGGCGCATCCGGGCGCGAGGGGCGGTGGGCGACGACAAGTATTACATCCCCGAACGGCCCACCTCGGCGCGCGGCTTCGAGCCGCCGGTGTCCTGGCTGCTGGGACCGCAGCTGGTGGCGGCCCTCAAGGGGATCGCGCTGCACGCGCTGTATCGACGCAAGCTCGATCCGCGCGACTGGATGCGACCGGCGGACTGGACTGCGCCGCTGGCCGCCGGCGCCGAGGAGCTGTGGTTCGATTATCTGGCCGACACCGGCGATGGCCAGATGGCGACCTACAGCATGGCCTACCTGTGCCTGAGCGATCTGGCGTTCACCGCCGAGGGCGCCCAGACGCTGACCACGCGGGTGGCCGAGGGCGCCGGCAAGCTGCCGCGCGGCGCCTTCCTGTTCGTCGGTGGTGACACCGCCTATCACGTCGCCGACTACGCCACGCTGGCGTCGCAGTTCCAGGGCCCCTTCAAGTGGGCCCACGACGAGCTCCAGCCCGACGTGCGCGCGGTGCTCGGCATCCCGGGCAACCACGACTACTACGATCAGCTGCACGGCTTCAACCGGCAGTTCAGGCGCCCGGTGCGCGGCGAGGGCCAGCCGCACAAGCCGGGCGGCAAGCCGCCGCACCTCGGGCTGCCCGGCTTCGAGCGCGTGCAGGAGGCCTCGTATGTGGCGATCCGGCTGCCCTGGGGCTGGGAGATGTGGGGCCTCGACACCGAGGACTGGCAGCTCGACGCTCGCCAGGAGTCGTACTTCGCGATGCGGCCGCGACCCAGGAAGCTGATCGTCGCGACGCCGTCGCCGACCACGGTGTTCGGGCGCGCGCCGGGGCCGGACGCGGACAGCACGAAGATGTTCGCGGCGCTGGGGCTGGCGACGCCGTTCGTACGCACGAGCACGAGCACGAGCACGAGCACGAGCACGAGCACGAGCACGAGCCTGGCCGATGACGAGTGTCGCCTCGACATCTCGGGCGACGTCCACCACTACGCCCGCTACCACAGCCCCGAGCAGCCCGGCCCCTACGCCTCGGTGGTCTCCGGCCTGGGCGGCGCCTTCCACCATCCCACCACCACCCTGCTGGGCGACGTGCCGCCCGAGGCGCTGTACCCGAGCCCCGAGGACTCGCGCGCCGCGGTCGCGCGCGCCCTGTTCTCGCCACCGTCGATGATCTTCAACGGCTATGTCGCGCTGTGCAGCGCGCTGCTGTCGCTGGTGGTGTACGCCACCTCGGTGCATCCCAGCACGCGCTCGCTGCTGGCGCGTGCGCTGCGCGTGACCGGGCGGCCGTCGCTCTTGCCAGACAACAACGGACCGCGCGCCATCACCCGGATCGAGTGGTCGCCGCTGTGGCAGAGCCTGACCATCCTGGGCGGCCTCATCGCCTCGGTGCTGCTGCTGCGCCTGGCGCTGCGCTGGTTCGGCTACCAGCTGACGCGCTCACGCTATCGTCGCATCGCCCTGTGGGAGCGCCTGGGCAAGTGGGCGCTGGTGCTGCTCGCGGGCGCGTTGACGCCGGTCATCATCTGGGCCGTGGGCATGAACGCGCCCATCGCGTCGGTGGTGTTCGACGTCTTCGCCGCCGCGCTGATCCTGGGCGCGCTGGGCGGCATCATCTGGCTGGCGCTGACGCTGGGGCGCGCCGGACGCGGCGGCGCGGTCGGCTTCGGCTTCGGCCTGCTCGGCCTCTTTCATGCGCTGCTGCAGCTCGGGCTGCCGACGCTGATGGTGTGGGGCAGCCGCTCGGCGTGGCGCCTGGGCGCCCTGGTCGGCGGCCTGACCGTGATCGTCGGCCTGTTCGCGCTGCTGGGCTGGGGCTGGATGGCGCGGCGCAGCGGCGGCACCCGCGCCCGCGCTGCCGGCCTGATCGTCCTCTGGCTGGCCCTGGGCGCCGCCCTGATCGCCTTCACGCTGGCGCTGGCGCCCGACTTCGTGGTGCTGCCGACGGCGCAGGCGGACAAGCTCTGGCGCCACGCCGCCGCCGCCCTGGTGGGCGCGCTGCTGTGTCCCGTGATCGCAGGCTGGTACTTCGCGGTGACGCTGAGCTGCCACGGCCACAACAACGAGGCCGGCGGCGCCGCCCGCGTGCAGGCTTACCGGCAGTTCATCCGCTTCAAGCTCACCCCCGACGAGCTGGTCGGCCACGTCATCGCGGTCGATCGCCCCCAGCCCGACGGCAAGCTGCTGCGGCCACGCCTGGTCGAGCGCTTCACCGTCAGGCCCCGCAAGACGACGCCCACGGAGGCCCCACCGCCATGATGACGACGCAGCCATGATGCAGGTCGACCTGCAGTGTTCGTTCGCCATCGGCTCGGCCATGGCCCTGATCGCGCGCAAGCGGCTGCGCAGCGCCGAGCCAGCCTGGCTCGCCTCGGCCCGCGGCGCCGTGCTGGTCACCGCGACCATGGTGTTCGCGCCGCTGTGGCTCTACATCATGTGGCGCTTCACCGCGTGGGAGACCATGTACACCTGGGATCACCACGACATCCCGACCTGGCTGGTGGCCGGCTTCCTGCCGATGATCCCGCTGGCCGCCAGCGTCGGCTTCTGGCTGACCGCGCGGGCGCTGGCCAGGGGCTCGCAGCTGGGTGCCGCGCTGGCGCTGGGGCTGCCGCTGGCCAGCACCGTGGGCATCGCCATCTGGGGCTGGCAGCGCGTGACCTATGTCGGCACCGTGACCACGTTCCGCGCCGGCGGTCGCCACAACCTGATGGGCTCCGAGTTCATGTGGACCATCCTGGTCTTCAGCGTGGTCCTGATCGCGCCGTGCAGCTTCCTGATCGTGCGCTGGCTGCGCGAGTCGCCCGCGAAGGGCTGAGCACTCACCGCGGTCGGCCGGCCTCGACCAGGTGCTCGGCGAACCGGTTGGCCAGCGCCGCGATGGTCAGGCTGGGATTCGGCCCGGTCGCGCCCGGCATCACCGAGCCATCGGCCACCACCAGATCCTCGGCCCCGAAGGCGCGCCCCCACGGATCGACCGCACCGCTGCCGGCGTCGTCTCCCATGGTGCAGCCGCCCAGCGGATGCACCGTGGTCGACCGCCCCAGCAGCCCGGCCGGGTTCTCGACCAGCCTGCCGCCCAGCTTGTCGGCCACCGCCGCCGCGATCCCGCGCACGCTGTCGAAGAACTCCTGCGACGCGCCCGCCGACCAGTCGCAGTCCAGCCACTTGCCCGACAGCGAGAAGCGCCCATCGGCGACGTCGCGCCCCATGCACAGCAGCGGCAGCAGGCCGCTCGACAGCCGGGCGTCGCCCAGCAGCTGGCTGACCTCGTAGCTCATGTCGGCGTCCCTGCGCCGCGAGCGCCAGGCCAGCCAGGCGAAGCGCGCCAGGTTGGGCACCACCTTCCAGGGCAGCGCGAACTCGCCCAGCCAGGACAGGAACGCCGGCACCGAGGCCTCCTCCACGTAGGCCCCGCGCCCGCTGGCGCCGTCGCCGTCGAGCGCATCACCACGCCGGATCGCGGCGGTGATGGTCGGGCCCAGGTCGGCGCGCACGTCGAAGGCACGGCCCTGCTCGTCGCGACAGCCGGTGGCGAACATCAGGGCGTCGCCGTTGCCGCCGACCTTCTCGCCCAGCATCGGCGAGGTCAGCCCCAGGGCGTCGCGGTGCTTGAGCAGGAGATAGCTCGAGCCCACGGTGCCCGCGGCCATCACCAGCTTCTTGCAGCGCAGCGTGCGGGGCTCGGGCCGGTAGCCGCGCGGGCGCTCCTCGTCGGGCTGGTGGCGCACATACTGGAGCTCGAAGCCGCCGCCGCTGTCGGCGCGGCGCAGCGAGGTGACCTCGCTGAGGTCGCGCAGCTCGGCGCCCAGGCGCTCCGCCATGCTGAGGTAGTTCATGTCCAGCGTGTTCTTGCTGCCGAAGTTGCAGCCCAGGAAGCACTCGCCGCACAGCCGGCAGGTCGAGCGCGGCAGGCCGTGCAGGTTGCTGGCGCCCTGGATCTGCTCGCCTGGCAGTGGCCGCTGAGGATCGTTGCCGAAGGTCACCGCCAGCGGCAAGAGCTCGGCCTCGAGGCCGACCGCGCGCCCGCTGCGCAGCAGCGCCCGGGTCTTCACGATGTGGTCGAAGTGCGGGTGCTCGAGCGGATACTTGACCGGGCGCAGCACCTGCTCGACCTCGTCATAGTGCCGCTCGAGGTCGGCGCGCTGCACCGGCCAGTACTCGCGGTGGCCCCGGTGGTGGCCGGCCTCGGCCGGCTCGCGCACGAACCACTTCTCGTCCTTCCTGATGAGCACGTTGGCATAGATCAGCGAGCCGCCGCCGAGGCCGCTTCCGACCACCGCGTCGAGGCGCTTGAACGACCAGATGTCGAACAGGCCGAACTGGCGTTCCGACGGATCCCAGAAGTTCTTGCCGAACGCCGCCGGCGTGCGCGCGAACGACCCCGGCGGCCAGCGCCGGCCGCGCTCCAGCAGGCAGACCTTCCAGCCCGCCTGGGCCAGCCGATAGCAGCTGACCGCGCCACCGAACCCCGACCCCACCACCACGGCGTCGAACTCCTCGTGCGCCATCACACCTCGCCTGGGCCCTCGAAACTCCGCGCCGACTGTCACCCGGCTGCGGCGCGGGTGCAAGCAAACAGCCGTCACCACGCCAAACTGCCGCAGTGATATCCTCATCCCGGTGGGGCCGGGTGTGAGCAGTGATGGGGAGGCCGACCTCGCGCCCGGTGCGCGTGTCGGCGGGCGCTACCAGGTCGAGGCCGCGCTGGGCCGCGGCGGCATGGGCGCCGTGTACCGCGCCATCGACACCGTGGAGGCGCGCCCGGTCGCGCTGAAGCTCCTGCACCAGCGCGTGTTCGCCGAGCAGCGCGCGCTGCGCACCAAGCCTCCGGGGCGCCGCGCATGAACCGCGCCGAGCTGCGCGTGGTGGCGCGGCGCATCGCCGTCGAGGCCGCGCTGGCCGCCGCGGGCTTCCTGCTCGCGCTGTCGCCCTTGCGCCAGGAGCTGATCGCGGGCCTGCTGCTGCTGCTGTATGGCGGGCGCCTGGTGCTGGCGGCCGATCGTGCCCAGCGCGTGTACTACCTCGGCTATGGCGCGGTGTGGATGCTGGCCGACATCGTGTTCGTGCGCACCGGGGTGTTCCGCTATGCCGAGGCGTCGTGGCTGGGGCCGCCGCTGTACATGCCGCTGGTGTTCGGGCAGCTGGCGGTGCTGGTCGGCGAGTCGGTCGGCTGGCTGACGCTGCGCCAGGACACCAGGCTGCCCGTCATGGTGGACCTCGGCCTGCTCGGCGCGGCCACCGGGGCGCTGATCCTGTGGCACGCGCGGCCGCCGGCGGGCCTGCTGGTCGCCTTCACCGCGGCGCTGCTGCTGCGCGCGGCGTGGAGTCGCTTCGACCGGCGTGCGCTGGCGGTGGCCGTGGTGTTCGGCGTCGGCGAGCCGGTGCTGGAGGCGCTGCTGATCCAGCGCGGCCTGTTCAGCTTCGCGCGCCCGGGGCCGCTGGGGCCGCCGGCCTGGTACTGGTCGTTCTTCGCCTTCGCCAGCTACAGCGTGACGCGGGCGTTCGTGGCCGGCACCGCGCGGCTGCGCCCGGCGTCGCGGGCGCGATAGACCACGGTGACGCGGTCGGCCGGCTGGTAGGTGATGCTGCGCAGGCGCGGGCGCTTGTCGCTGCGCGCGGGCAGCGTGAAGTGGCCGCTGCGCAGCATCGTCGCGGCGACCACCTTGAGCTCGTACATGGCGAAGGCCATGCCGATGCAGCGCCGGGTGCCACCGCCGAAGGGCAGCCAGGCGTAGGGATCGATCTTCTTGCCCGCGGGCAGGAAGCGCTCGGGCTGGAAGCGCGCGGGCTCGGGCCAGCTGGCGGGGTCGCGGTGGGCCAGGTAGATGCACGCGCTGACGCTGACCTTGGTCGGCAGCTCGCGGCCCGCGATGGTCACCGGGCGGCGGATCCAGCGCCCGACGTTGGAGATGATGGGCTGCAGGCGCAGCGACTCGCGCATCGCGGCGTCGAGGAAGGGCAGGGCGGCCAGCGCCTCGGCCGACGCCGGCGCCGCCAGCGCCTCGGCCTGGGCGCGCTCCAGGGCGGCGGGGTTCTCGATGAGGTGCGTCATCAGCCAGGACAGCGCCGCCGCGGTGGTGTCGTGGCCGGCCACCAGCTGGGTCACCAGCTCGTTGCGCAGCGCCTGGTCGTCGAGCGGCTGCCCGGCCTCGTCGCGCGCGCCCAGCAGCATGGCCAGCACGTCGGAGCCCTGCTCGCTGGCCGGTCGGGCCCGCCGCGCGGCCAGCTCGTCATGAATGAGGCCATCGACCTCGCGTCCGGCGCGCACCACGCGGCCCCACGGTGACAGCCGGCCGAGATCGCGCTGCAGCCCGGGGATCAGCAGCAGCGGGGACGCCCCGCGCTGGATGAAGGCCATCAGTCGGGCGCGGAACAGCTCGACGCGCGCCGGCTCGCTGATGCCGAAGACCGACTCCAGGATGACGTCCTGGGTGATGCGCTGGAAGCTGGGCAGCAGCGCGAAGGGGCGACCCTGGGGCCACTCGGCGATGGCGCGCTCGGCGGCGCGGGCCATGGTCTCGCCGTAGGCGTGCATGCGCTCGCCATGGAAGGCCGGCAGCATCAGGCGGCGCCGCGCCATGTGGGCGGCGCCGTCCAGCGTCAGCAGCGCGTTGTCACCGAAGAAGGGGCGGAAGTAGGGCGCCCGCGCGGCCCCCGCGCACAGGGTGTCGCCATCTGCGGCGAAGATGTCGCGGATGGCCTCGGGGCTGCACGCGAACACCGCGGGTGGGAAGCCGGCCATGCGCAGCGTGAACATGTCGCCGTGGCGACGCCGACAATCCTCGAGGAAGCGCAGCGACCGCGTCAGCCACAGCGCGGTCTGCACGGCGCCCGGCAGGCGCGGCCCAGCGGGGAGGTCCAGTGCCTCGGCCATGGCGCGCAGCATACGCGCAAACCTTGACCCCCGCGCGTGACCACCGCACGATGCTGGGCGTGGGAGCGACGTTCCACACCAGCTACAGGAACCTGGTGGTGGTCGGGGCCGGGCGGGAGTTCTGTCTGGTGTCCGGCGTGCACGAGCGCGGCTTTCCGTGGGGCGATCCGCACGCGGTCAGCGACGTGCTGCTCGCGGTGTTCGGCGCCGGCGGCGTGCGTCGCTTCGTGATGGCGGGCGACACCCTGGCGGGGCTGACGCACGACGTGGTGTCGGGGCGCTTCGAATATCGAGGCAAGCTGTGCGAGCTGCCCGCAGGCCACTGGCGCGTCGGCCAGAGCGAGCTCGCCGCGCTGCCCGCGGTCGACGCCGAGCTGGTGCTCGACCTCGAGGTGGTGCCGCTGCACGCGGGCGCGCTGAAGCTGCCGCGCGCGCAGTGGGTCGAGGACATCAAGGCCGGCCTCGGCAAGCAGGGCAACCGCGCGCTGGGCGACGAGCACGCCGAGCTGGGCATGGCCATCGATCCCGGCGCGCTGCGCGTGCGCAGCGGCAAGCTGGTGGTGCGCGCGGCCGAGCCCCTCGAGCTCGACGCCGCCGGCGCGCGCGGCGAGAGCGAGCACGGCGACTATGTCGCGCTGCGGGCGCCAGCGGTGGGCTACCACTATCTCTGCACGGTGTATCCCGAGGCCGACGCGGCGGCCGACGGCGTCATCGAGGTGCTGACCGACGTGCTCGACCCGGGCGGCGGGGGACTCGGCGAGGACACCGTGGCCGCGGTCGTCGGGGGACTGCTGCGCAAGACCGCAGGCGTCACGCAGACCTGGAAGGACGGCGTCGCCAGCGCGCAGCCGCTGGCGGGGCAGCTCGGCAGCGCGGTGGTCGAGCCGGTGCTCAAGCTGGTCTGGGATGGCCTGGAGACCGGCTACTTCGAGCGCAAGATCGTCTGGGCCGAGCGCGCCGGGGTGCGCGCGCTGGCGCTCGAAGAGGCCATGTTCATGAAGAGCTCGTATGGCGCGGCGTCACGCACGCAGGCCATCGAGGCGGTCCACGTGGTGCGAAACCCCGACAAGCTGGCGGCGCTCGACGCCGTGCTGGCGGCGACCGGGTTCGACGCCGTGGTGCAGGGCCGCGCGCGCGAGCTGGGCGTCGAGGTCGCGGCGCTGCGCGTGGTGGTCAAGCCGAACTTCATGTTCATGTACTCGCTGAACGACCCCAGCACGTACACCGACCCTCAGCTGGTGCTGCACCTGGTCGACCGACTCCACCTGCTGGGTTGTCGTGATGTCAAGATCATCGAAGCCCAGAGCGCCTACGGAAACTACTTCGAGAGTCGCGAGGTCAGGAACGTCGCGGAGCACATCGGGTACAAGCTGGACGATCCGCGCTACCAGGTGGTCGACCTGACCACCGAGATGGTGCCCTTCGACTACGGCCACAAGCTGGGCCACCACGTCGTCGGCCCGACCTGGCGCGACGCCCAGCTGCGCATCTCGTTCGCCAAGAACAAGACCCACACCTGGGCCTACTACACGCTCAGCCTGAAGAACACCTACGGCTGTCTGCCCATGCAGAACAAGCTGCGCGAGTACCACCACGACCGCGAGATCTACTACCCGACCACGGATGCGCTGCGCCACTTCCCGCTGCACTTCTGTCTGATCGACGCCTCGCTGTCGGCCGACGGCCAGTTCGGCATCTTCGCCGACACCCACCCCAACAAGACCGAGACCATCATCGGCGGCCGCGACGCCATCGCGGTCGACTGGGTCGCCGCCAGCAAGATGGGCCTGCACCCGATGCTCAGCCGCTACATGCGCGAGGCCGTGGCCGCCTTCGGCCGCCCCGAGGTGGTCCACCTCGGCGACCGCACACGCTACCCCGACTGGCGCAACGTCGCCGTCGCCATGACCGAGTTCTGGGACCGCGCCGAGGAGCACTATGGCTTCTCGGATCTGCTGTTCCGCGTCCTCAACGAGATGGACGCCCGCTTCAAGCGCAAGAAGGAGCCCTGGCACGTGCGCCTGCTGCGCTGGCTGACGGGCTGGTTTCGCAAGCTGGTCTTCAAGCGCCCGCGCGCGCTGGCGCCGCCGGGCGTGCCGCCCAGGGCGCTGCCCAAGCGCACGACGTAGCAGCTACCTCTTGGCGGCCCGCGCCCGGCCGCGCCGGTAGATCAGCGTCAGCGGCCCGAAATCCAGCACCATCCAGGTCAGCAGCCACCACATCAGGGGACGCCCGAACATGGTGTCCTTGGCGCCCCACTCGACCTTGAACCTCGGCCACTCGCGCGACACGAAGTCGGCGTAGCTGGTCACCGCGAAGCTCCGCCCCCACAGCACCACGAACAGCACGATCCAGATCACCAGCCACACCGCGACCAGGCGCGCCACCACCGAGCGGGCGCTGCCGCCGCCGCGCAGGTGCCTGGCCGCCAGCCAGAAGCCGCCGATGAAGCACAGGAACAGCGCAATCGTATCCAGCAGCGCGTACCACGCCGCCCACATCGGGCGGGTCTCGATATCGAACAGGTACATGCTGTTCCACGCCGGCCACGCCGCCAGGAAGAACACCGCCGACGGCACATACAGCAGCATCGAGTACAGCAGGCCATCGCGGAACGCCTTGGAGTCGGCCGGCTTGCTGGCCGGCTGCGCCAGCTCCTCGCGGTCGCGCAGCGCGAAGACCCCACCCACCGTCACCTGCACCATCATGTCGAAGAGCAGCATCGCGGGCAGGATGTCATGCGTCCGCGGGCGCCGTCCACCGCCGACCTGGCACATGTCACCGCGGTGCGGCGGTTTTGATACCATGACGTCATGAGACTGAGCTTCGCGCGCATGCTGCTCTGGGTGTGCGGCGCCTTCATCGCGCTGTTCGCCGTCGAGTTCTTCCTCGAGTGGTGGCGCCTGGGCCGCCCGGGGGTGGAGGCGCTGAGCTGGAACGGCGTCAACAACGCCAAGCTGGTCGATGTGCTCAGCCCGATGGCGCGCGCCTACAACAACATCCTGGCCATGCTGATCGCGACCATCGGCCTCGCCATCCCGCTGACGGCGAACATGCACACGCCGAAGCTGATCGACATGTTCCTTCGCGATCGGCTCAACCAGGCCATGCTGCTCTTGATCGCGTTCGGGGCCGCCAACGTCCTCTTCGTGGCCTACATCATCGGGCCCGAGTTCGCGCCCATGTGGGCTTTCCGCTTCGCCATCGGCTTCGCGCTGCTGGGCTGGGCGCTGCTCATCCCGTACTTCTTCTACGTGGTGCGCTTCCTCGATCCGTCGAACATCCTGGCCCGCCTCGAGGCCGAGACCCGGCGCATCCTCGACCACGTCGCCAGCGGCAAGAACCACCACGAGAAGGCGCAGCACGAGGTCCACGAGCGCCTGTTCCAGATCGGCACCGTGGTCCTGAAGTCGCTCGATCGCTCCGACCGCGGCGTCGCCCTCGAGGGGGTGTGGACCCTCAAGAAGCTGATCGACTACTACGGCGCCCTCAAGCCGCGCATGCCGGGGCCCTGGTTCGTCATCGACCGCTCCGACTTCGTCGGGCTGTCACCCGAGGCGCTCGAGCTGCTCAACGAGGAGCGCACCTGGTTCGAGATGAAGGCCATGACGCAGGTGCTGTTCGCCTACCAGGCCGCGCTGAGCAAGACCTCCGACGTGGTCTCCAGCGTGTCCGACGCCGTGCGCGTCATCGGCCTGGCGGCGCACCAGCGCGGCGACAGCCCCATGCTCGGGCTGTGCATCCGCGTCTTCAACAACTTCATGCGCGAGGGCATCAAGCGCAAGGACGTGCACAGCATGTACGACGTCCTCTACGAGTACCGCCTGCTGGCGCGTGATCTCGAGGACGTGCCCGACCGCCAGCGCGAGATCGCGCGCCACATGCGCTTCTACGCCGCCTCGGCGCGCGCCGGCGGGGTGCCCTTCATCCAGCACCTGGCCGCCTTCGAGCTGGGCTACATCGTGCGCCGCGCCTACGAGGAGGGCGGCGAGGCCGCGCGCGAGCTGCTCGACCACGCCCTGGCCATCCCGCACCGCGAGGGCGACGCCCGCATCCCCATGGTGGTCAAGGCCAAGCTCAAGCTGGGCGGCTTCTTCGTGCAGCGCGGGCTGCCCACCGAGGCCAAGGTGGTCGCCGACGACCTCGCCGACGTGCCCGCCAGCGAGCTGCGCGCCGCCGAGCACGAGCTGCTCTCGGCCGAGCGCTCCTTCTTCGAGGTCACCGATCGCCAGGAGAACCTCGACTACCTCAAGCCCGAGCGCCGCGCCCCCACCCAGCGCTTCGTCGCCGACCTGTGCGCCCGCAAGGAGAGCCCCGCCCCGGCCGCAGCCTGACACCAGGTGGCGGTGCGGCCGCGCGTGGTCTGACATCGGCGTCGGAGCCTGACCGCCACGCGCTGCCCCAAGCGGCCGAAACCACGTCAGCCTCGAGCTGGCCGACCTCTTGCTTTGCGAGGCGCCATGCGACTCTCCCTGCTGGTCCTTCCGCTGTCTCTGCTGGCCGCCTGCGCCAGCGATCCGACGCTGCCCGATCCTGCCACGCCCGGTCCAGGTCCTGCCACTCCATCTCCCGAGGTCCCCGGCCCGAGCAGCCCCGGGGGCCCCGGTGAGCCGAGCGTCCCGCCGTCACCCCGCGGCGGCTCCGCCAGCATCAGCCTCGCCGCCACCAGCGCGAAGGTGACCCTGACAAGGATGTCGCTGGACGGCCCGGCGAGCGAACACACCGTCGACGTCACCTCCAGCCGGGTGCGCCAGCTGACCGTCGCCCAGGCCGCCGGCGAGACCCTGGCCATCACCGTGCAGGACGCCGCCGGCAAGGTCGAGCGCACCGGCATCATGGAGCTCGGCCTGCTGCGCTGGAACGCGGCGCCGCGCACGCTGTCAGTGCCGCGCGACCACGCGACCATCCAGGCCGCCATCGACGCCGCCAGCGAGGGCGACACCGTGCTGGTGGCGCCGGGCCGCTACACCGAGCACCTGCGCATGAAGAGCGGCGTGCGCCTGGCCGGCGAGGACGCGCTGACGACCATCCTCGACGCCGGCCCGACCCCATGCCAGCAGGCGCGCTGCCCCGCTCTGATCGACTTCTCCGAGGCGCACGACGTCGTGATCCAGTCCTTGACCCTGCGCGGTAGTCGCACGCCGCTCGATGGCTGCGTCGATCCGGGGGATCCCTTCCGCTGCTCGGGCGACTGGTACACGCCGGCCATCTACGCGGATGGCCATCTGTCGGGACCGTGGAGCTTCCTCGAGCCCGACACCGCCACCAGCGCGCTCATCACCGGCAACATCATCGAGGACAACGACGTCGGCCTGATGCTGTACTTCCACGCCCACGCCGTGGTGCGCTCCAACATCTTCCGGCGCAACGGCAGCGCGCTGGTCGCCAACCACTTCCAGGATCACTCGCTGGTCGCCAACAACGTGTTCTGGGAGAACCGCCGCATGGCGGTCGGCAACCAGGCGGCCTACCTCGACATCGTCAGCAACATCTTCGGCCGCACCACCTACGGCGCCAACATCGCCTTCGAGGCCGTTCAGCGCGGCCGCATCCGCTGCAACATCTTCTTCGCGCCTGGCCCGCTGACCGCGACCGACGACGACTATGTCGGCGATCCCAGCTTCATCGACGCCGAGCACGGCAACTTCGGCCTGCGCGCCGACTCGCCCGCCATCGCCGCAGGCTGCCTGAACGGCGAGGACATCGGCGCCGGCGGCGGCCCCATGGGCGAGGAGGCCCCGCTCTAGCCATCGCTGCGGACCGGCTGTCGCGTGCCATGCCATGATGCAGGCATGCGCAAACTCAGCCTGCCTTGCCTCTGGGTGCTGGTGGTGGCCGCGAGCGCCGCCGGGTGTGGTGACGACGATGACGGCGGCAAGGTCGACGCCGCGGTCGTCACGGGCGATGGTGGCACCCGCGATGGCGCCATGCTGCCGACGCCGTGCCCGGCCACGCCGCCGCAGGCCAGTGACGCCTGCACCCGCGCCGGTCTGGTCTGCGAGTATGGCGACGATCCGCGCCAGCAGTGCCACACCGTGGCGACCTGCACCGGTGGCGTCTGGTCGATCGTGTCGCCGCGCTGCACCCAGCTACCGCCGGTGACCTGCCCGGCCACGCGCGAGGCCGCCGCTGGCCAGGACTGCACCCCGATGGACGCCTATTGCAGCTATGGCGACAACCTCGACTGTCACTGCACCAACTGTCGCGAGTTCCCGGTCGCCGGCTGCGGCGGCCCGCTGCGCTGGGACTGCGACGCGCCCAACGTCGACCCCGTGTGCCCGGCCGGCAAGCCGGCGCTGGGCGGCGGCTGCGCCCCCGACAACCAGCGCTGCGTGTACAGCTGCGGTCAGGACGGCGCGCGCGAGTGCAAGGGCGGCGTCTGGACCGAGGCGGCGGGTGGCCCGTGCCCGATCTCCAGCCGCCAGGCCAAGCGTGACATCCACTATGTCGACCCCGCCGAGGCCGCCGCGCTGGCGCGCGCCGTCGAGACCACGCGGCTGGCGACCTGGGAGTATCTGGATCCCACCCTGGGTCGCGGTCGCCGCCTCGGCTTCATCATCGAGGACCAGGCCGCAGGCAGCCCCGCGGTCGAGCCCGGCGGAGCCATGGTCAACCAGTATGGCTACATCAGCATGCTGGTCGCCGCGGTGCAGGCGCAGCGCCAGGAGATCGACCAGCTGCGCAAGGAGGTCGAGGCCCTGCGTCGCCAGCAGCCGCGGCGTCCGCGCCAGCAGCGCACGCGCTGAAACACCGCTACACTCGCGCAATGGCAGCGCGCGTGTCTGGACCAACCTCGCGGGTCACTCTCTCGAAGCGCACCCGTCCCGAAGACTTCCGTGACTTCTACTGGCTCAAGCGGGAGCTGCAGGACTTCTGTCGCGCCCACGGGCTGGCGACGTCGGGTGGCAAGCGCGAGATCGCGGCGCGCATCGAGCACTTCCTGCGCACCGGGCAGCGCCTGCGCGCGGTGGCGACGCGGCCCGCCGAGACGGCGGCGGCGCGCCGAGTCAACACCACGGCGGCGGCCGAGCTGTCGATGACCACGCGTGCGCCCGCCGGCTTCCGCTGCACCCAGGAGGCGCGCCAGTTCTTCGAGCGCCACCTCGGCAAGCGCTTCCGCTTCACCGTGACGCTGCAGGACTTCATCAAGGCCCACCCCGGCGTCACGTTCCGCAAGATCGCGGACGAGTGGCAGCGCCAGGACGCCCTGCGCCGCGCCGGCGCCTGGCAGCCGGCGATCTCACCGCAGTTCGAGTACAACCAGTTCACGCGTGACTACCACGCCGACCCCCGCAACCAGGGCAAGACCCACCGCGACTGCCTGCAGGCCTGGAACCGGGTGCGCGCGCGCCGCGGCGACCACAAGTACCGCGCCCAGGACTGACTCACGGCGTCTGCGGCAGCAGCGCGCGCGGCAGCAGGCTGTGACAGCTGACCTGCTCGGCCACGCTGGCGTCGCCGACCGCGCGGGTGCGGATGGCGCCGAGCTCCAGCGCCTCGGCCGAGCCAGGCACCACGGGATGCTCGGGGATGACGCCGACCTCGGCGCCATCGGGGCCATAGAAGATGGTGGGCGGGTGTGACGCCTTGGTGATGTCGGGGCGTAGCTCCAGCACCTGGACGTCGCCGGCGGGCGAGCGATAGACCTGGATGCTGGCGAAGTCGCCGCCGAACTGGCCGCTGCAGAT
>Ga0154020_10001711_pt1 | contig 27024 bp, 18 predicted proteins | sample Klosneuvirus_201_FD_109709 | JGI IMG/M metagenome (GOLD analysis project Ga0154020, IMG submission 109709) | Active sludge microbial communities from wastewater, Klosterneuburg, Austria - Klosneuvirus_20160825_MG | ecosystem: Engineered > WWTP > Aerobic digester > Activated sludge | place...
CGCTGGAGCTGGATGGCCGCCCGCTCAAGGGCGAGTTCCAGCGCACCGCCAAGGTCGTCAACGGCATGGTCGAGCAGCTGGCGTCGTTCGCGTCCGAGGTCACCCGCGTCGCGCGTGAGGTCGGCACCGAGGGCAAGCTGGGCGGCCAGGCCCAGCTTGCCCGCGGCGTGGCCGGGACCTGGAAGGACCTCACCGACAGCGTCAACGGCATGGCCGGCAACCTGACCGCGCAGGTGCGCAACATCGCCGACGTCACCACCGCCGTCGCGCGCGGCGACCTGACCAAGAAGATCACGGTCGACGTCAAGGGCGAGATCCTTCGCCTCAAGAACACCATCAACACCATGGTCGATCAGCTCAACGCCTTCGCGTCCGAGGTCACCCGCGTGGCCCGCGAGGTCGGCACCGAGGGCAAGCTGGGCGGCCAGGCCCAGGTCCCCGGCGTGGCCGGCACCTGGAAGGATCTGACCGACAACGTCAACTCGATGGCCTCCAACCTGACCGGCCAGGTGCGCAACATCGCCGATGTCACCACCGCAGTCGCCCGCGGCGACCTGACCAAGAAGATCACGGTCGACGTCAAGGGCGAGATCCTGCAGCTCAAGATCACCGTCAACACCATGGTCGATCAGCTCAACGCCTTCGCGTCCGAGGTCACCCGCGTCGCGCGCGAGGTCGGCACCGACGGCAAGCTGGGCGGCCAGGCCGTGGTCCCCGGCGTCGGCGGCACCTGGAAGGACCTGACCGACAACGTCAACTCGATGGCCGGCAACCTGACCGCGCAGGTGCGCAACATCGCCTACGTGACCACGGCCGTCGCCACCGGCGACCTCGGCCGCAAGATCACGGTCGACGTCAAGGGCGAGATCCTGCAGCTGAAAGACACCATCAACACCATGGTCGATCAGCTGAGCGCGTTCGCGTCCGAGGTCACCCGCGTCGCGCGCGAGGTCGGCACCGAGGGCAAGCTGGGCGGCCAGGCCCAGGTGCGCGGCGTCGCCGGGACCTGGAAGGACCTCACCGACAGCGTCAACTTCATGGCCGGCAACCTGACCGCGCAGGTGCGCAACATCGCCGACGTCACCACCGCCGTGGCGCGTGGCGACCTGACCAAGAAGATCACCGTCGACGTCAAGGGCGAGATCCTGCAGGTCAAGAACACCGTCAACACCATGGTCGATCAGCTCAACGCCTTCGCGTCCGAGGTCACCCGCGTGGCCCGCGAGGTCGGCACCGACGGCAAGCTGGGCGGCCAGGCCCAGGTCCGCGGCGTCGCCGGCACCTGGAAGGACCTGACCGACAACGTCAACTCGATGGCGTCGAACCTGACCAACCAGGTGCGCGGCATCGCCAAGGTCGTGACCGCGGTCGCCAACGGCGATCTGAGCCGAAAACTGGCCCTGGAGGCGCGCGGCGAGATCGCCGAGCTGGCCGACACCATCAACGGCATGACCGACACCCTGGCCACGTTCGCCGAGCAGGTCACCTCGGTGGCGCGCGAGGTCGGCGTCGAGGGCAAGCTGGGCGGCCAGGCCAAGGTGCCCGGCGCCGCCGGCACCTGGCGCGCGCTGACCGACAACGTCAACCAGCTGGCCGGCAACCTGACCACGCAGGTGCGCGCCATCGGCAACGTCGCCACTGCCGTCACCAAGGGCGATCTCACCCGCATGATCACGGTCGAGGCCTCGGGCGAGGTCGCGGCGCTCAAGGACAACATCAACGAGATGATCCGCAACCTGCGCGACACCACGCGCAAGACCACCGAGCAGGACTGGCTCAAGACCAACCTGGCGCGCTTCACCCGCATGCTGCAGGGCCAGCGCGATCTGGTCAGCGTGGCGCAGCAGATCCTGTCCGAGCTGGCGCCCCTGGTCAGCGCGCAGCACGGCGCCTTCTTCATCGCCGAGACCGACGCCAGCAAGGGCGAGACCGGCCTCAAGATGCTGGCCAGCTACGCCGAGCGCGAGCGCAAGCCGGGGCCGACGCGCTTCCAGCTCGCCGAGGGGCTGGTCGGGCAGTGCGCCTACGAGAAGCAGCGCATCCTGGTCACCGACGTGCCGCCCGACTACATCCGCATCAGCTCGGGGCTGGGCGAGGCGGCGCCGCGCTCGCTCATCGTGATGCCGGTCATCTTCGAGGGCCAGGTCAACGCGGTGCTCGAGCTGGCCTCGTTCATCCAGCTGTCGGACATCCACCAGAGCTTCCTCGACCAGCTCACCGAGTCGGTCGGCATCGTGGTCAACACCATCGCGGCCTCCACGCGCACCGAGACGCTGCTCAAGCAGTCGCAGTCGCTGACCCAGGAGCTGCGCAGCCAGCAGGAGGAGCTGCAGCGCACCAACGATCAGCTGCAGGAGAAGGCCAAGCTGCTGGAGCTCAAGAACACCGAGGTCGAGCTGGCCAAGCGCGAGATCGAGGAGAAGGCACAGCAGCTGGCGCTGACCTCGCAGTACAAGTCCGAGTTCCTGGCCAACATGTCGCACGAGCTGCGCACGCCGCTGAACAGCCTGCTCATCCTGAGCAGCCTGCTGAGCGAGAACCCCGACGGCAACCTGAGCCCCAAGCAGGTCGAGTTCGCGCGCACGATCCACGCCTCGGGCACCGACCTGCTGGAGCTCATCAACGACATCCTCGACCTCAGCAAGATCGAGTCGGGCACCGTCGAGGTCGAGCTGGCCGAGGTCGCCTTCACCGACCTGCGCGACTATGTCGAGCAGAGCTTCCGCCACGTGGCCCAGGTCAAGGGGCTGGCCTTCGGCGTCGAGCTGGCGACCGGGCTGCCCGACGGCCTGTTCACCGACGTCAAGCGGCTGCAGCAGGTGCTGCGCAACCTGCTCTCGAACGCCTTCAAGTTCACCGAGCGCGGCGGCATCACGCTGGAGATCAAGCAGGCCAGCTACGGCTGGAGCCGCAGCCACGACGTCCTGTCGCGCGCGCCCGAGATCATCGCGCTGGCGGTCAACGACACCGGCATCGGCATCCCGGCCGACAAGCAGCGCATCATCTTCGAGGCCTTCCAGCAGGCCGACGGCACCACCAGCCGCAAGTACGGCGGCACCGGCCTCGGCCTGTCGATCAGCCGCGAGCTGGCGCGCCTGCTGGGCGGCGAGATCGGCGTGGTCAGCGAGCCCGGGCGCGGCAGCGCCTTCACGCTGTATCTGCCGCGCGAGTATGTGCCCGGTCCGTCGGGGCGCACGCCCTCGCGGTCGCGCATCACGCCGCGGGGCATGCCACGGCTGCTACCGCCGGTGTCGCCGGCCTCGGCGCTGGCCGAGCGCGACGGCGACCGGGTGGTCGACCACGACCGCGAGCGCGACCGCGACGACGCCGTGCCCGAGACGCTGGTGGCCGAGATCTCGGCGGGCGATGCGCTGACCGACGATCGCGGCCTCATCCAGCCCGGGGATCGCGTGGTGCTGGTGATCGAGGACGACGTCGACCTGGCGCGCGGGTTGCTGCAGACCGCGCGCCAGCTGGGGACCCGCGGCGTGCTGGCGTCACGGGCCGAGCTCGGCCTTGGCCTCGCCGCCAAGCTGACGCCGGCGCTGATCGTCCTCGACGTGGATCTGCGACAGATCGACGGCTGGACCGTGCTGGATCGGCTGGAGCACGACCGCGCCACCCGCCACCTCTCGGTGCTGGTGCTGGCGCGCGAGGACGTGCGGCTGCGCGCGCTGCGCATGGGCGCGCTCGGCTTCGTGCAGAAGAACGGCAGCCCCGAGGCGCCTGGCCACGCCATCGCTGGCGCGCTGGAGCGGGCGCAGCGGCGCGTCAAGCGGCTGCTGGTGCTGGACGACGAGCGCACCCGGCGCACCACGCTGATCCACGCCATCGCCGGGGTCGACGTCGAGGTGGTCGCCAGCGCCTGCAACGCGGCCGAGCTCGACGCGGTGGCCGGGGCGGCGGCCGGCTGCGACGGCATCGCGCTGCGCTGGCCCATCGGCTGGGACACCGGCCTGCTGGCCGAGAAGCTGCTGGCCCTCGGCCTCGGCGAGCTGCCCATGGTGGTGCTGGCGGCCGAGGGCACGCTGGAGGCCAGCGCCGAGGAGCTTTCGCAGCTGGCGCAGACGCGGCGCCTGACGGTGGCGCACTCGGTGGCGCGCCTGCTCGAGGAGTCCATGCTGACGCTGCATCGCAGCGAGGCCAGCCTGGGCGCCGGGCAGCGCCGCATGCTGGATCAGCTGGACGACGGGGCGCCGGGCCTGGCCGGGGCGTCGGTGCTGGTCATCGACGACGACGTGCGCAACATCTTCGCCGTCACCAGCGCGCTGGAGCGCCACGGCGCCTCGGTGGTGTTCGCCGAGAACGGCCGCGACGGCCTGCTGCGCCTGGAGCAGACCCCGGGTGTCGAGCTGGTGCTGGTCGACATCATGATGCCGGAGATGGACGGCTACGAGGTCATGCGCCGCATCCGCGCGCGCGAGCAGTTCCGCAACCTGCCGGTCATCGCGGTCACCGCCAAGGCCATGCGCGAGGATCGCGAGAAGTCGATCCGCGCCGGCGCCTCGGACTACATCGCCAAGCCAGTCGACCTGCGCCAGCTGGTGTCGCTGGCCCGGGTCTGGCTGGCGCGCGCACGCGGAGGGTCGACCTGATGCCACACAACTCGCCCATCCTGCTGGTCGACGACCGGCCCCAGGACATCCTGACCGTGCGCAGCCTGCTGGCCGATCGCGGCTATGACATCGTGACCGCCGGCTCGGGGGCGGAGGCGCTCAAGCAGGTGCTGGAGCGGCAGTTCGCGCTGATCCTGCTCGACGTGCGGCTGCCCGACATGAACGGCTTCGAGGTCGCCAGCATCATCAAGGGGCGCGAGCGCTCGCGCGACACGCCCATCCTGTTCCTGACCGCGGCGGGCACCGATCCGCGCTTCATCTACCGGGCCTACTCGGTGGGCGCCGTCGACTTCCTGCACAAGCCCATCGATCGCGACCTGCTGCGCGCCAAGGTCGCGGTCTTCGTCGAGCTGTTCCGCAAGGACCTGCGCATCGCCCACCAGGCCGCGGAGCTGCGCGTGGCCGACCGGCGCGAGCGCGCCCTGGAGCTCGGCGAGCTGCGCCTGGCCAGCGAACGCCGCTACCGCAACCTGGCCGAGGCCATCCCGCAGATCGTGTGGACGGCGGGACCCGATGGCGGCGCCGACTACTTCAACCGGCGCTGGTTCGAGTACACCGGCCTGGACAGCCCCGGCTCGGTGGGCTGGGGCTGGCTGGAGGCGGTCGACGCGCAGGATCGCGAGCGCCACGCCGAGGGCTGGCGCGACGCGCTGGCCCACGCCGATGTGTACCAGGCCGAGTGTCGCCTGCGCGGGCGCGACGGTCGCTCGCGCTGGCACCTGTGCCGCGTGGTGCGCGAGCTGGACGCCACCGGGGCGGTGACCTCGTGGCTGGGTACCTACACCGACTGCGACGACCTCAAGCATGCCCACCAGCAGTCGGAGGCGGCCAGGCGCCTGGCCCAGCTGGCCATCCAGGCCCGCGACGACTTCTTGTCGATCGCCTCACACGAGCTGCGCACGCCGCTGACGGCCTTGCAGCTGAATCTGCAGAACCTGGAGCGGGTGTCAGCGGCCGCGCCGCAGGGCAAGATGGCGGCCGCGCTGCGCCAGACCCAGCGCCTGACCCGGCTGGTCGACAACCTGCTCGATCTGTCGCGCATCACCAGCGGCCGCCTGCAGCTGGAGCTGGAGCAGCTGGATCTGGCGGTGGTCACGCGCGAGGTCGTTGAGCGCATGCGCGACGAAGCCACCCGCGCCGGCTGTGCGGTCGAGCTCGCGCTGCACGCCAGCGAGGGGCGCTGGGATCGGCTGCGCCTGGAGCAGGTGGTCACCAACCTGGTGTCGAACGCCATCCGCTATGGCGCGGGCAAGCCGATCCGCGTCGCGGTCGACGATGACGGCGACGACGCCGCCGCCGCCGACAGCGCACGCCTGGTGGTGCAGGACGCCGGCATCGGCATCGAGACCAAGGACCTGCCGCGGGTGTTCGAGCGCTTCGAGCGCCTGGCGCCGCAGCGGCACCAGGGCGGCCTCGGCATGGGCCTCTACATCGTGCGCGAGATCGTGGCCGCGCATGGCGGCGAAGTGTCGGTCGAGAGTCGCCCCGGTGCGGGGTCGACGTTCACCACGGTATTGCCGCGGGAGGCGCGGGCTCAGCTGCCGCGGGACCAGCGCATCAGGCCGCCGGGGGCCAGCCGGGCCAGCATGGACGGCTGCTGATCGGGGGCCTTGTCGCGCTCCCAGGGGCCGCCGATGCGAAAGCGCAGGTTGGGCCAGCGCGACTCGTGGCCATCCCACTCGTAGGTGCCGGCCAGCCACTGGCCGTTGGGCAGCGACAGCTCGATGGCGGCGCCGTCGGGGACCTGGCGGCCGCACAGGAAGTACTGCGGGGTGCCGCGCTGGTGGCGCAGCTCGAGAGGGCCGGTGTCGGTGCTGGGGCTGGAGCCGAAGCGATCGGAGCGATCTGGGGTGATATAGGACATCGACTCTAGCTGTGCGGGGTGGCTGGCGGCAGGTCAAACCATGTTCGTGTCACATCAGAGAAATTGCCCGGGAACGGAAGGGGGATGGCCAGCTGCCTATCCACCGCGAGGCCGCCGGGCTAGTATCGCGCGGTGCGGTCGCTCTTGTGGCTCATTGCGCTGCCACTGCTGGTCTCCTGCGAGAGCAGCGAGGATCTGCGGGATCCGCTGCGTCCACTCGAGTGCCGCGGCGCCGGCGAGCCCAGGATCGACCAGTTCGAGATCGGTGGTGACGTGGGGGCGTTCGCGCCCTGGTCGGACGGTGACACCGCCGTGGTCGAGCTGGGTATCCAGGGACTCTTCATGATCGTCGTCCGCGAGCACGTGCATGGAGCAGTCCTCCCGCGCTGCATGAGACAGCGCACCTTGGTCACCTTGGAAGGCACCCTGGTCGGCCAATACAGCGGCGCGGTCCCGATCGTGCCTGAGGGGCCCGGGGTGGGGGTCACGGAGCCCATCTTCGCCGTCATCTTCGATCGCATCCCCCAGCCAGGCGAGGACGTCGTGGTCGAGAGCGAGGTCGGGGGCCGAACGGTCTCTCGCCGCTTGCGAATCGTGAAGGCTCAGCCACTCGATGGTGGCGTCGAGATGCCCTGAGGCTCGCGGTAGGCGAGCAGACGCAGGGCGTTGCCGATGACCAGGAGTGTGCTGCCCTCATGGATGATCACGGCGTGGGAGATCCGGACCCAGCCCACGATCGCTGCGACGATGAGCAGCGCGCTGACCCCGAGCGAAGCCCACAGGTTCTGGCGAATCGCGCGGCTGGCAGCGCGGGCCAGGCCTACCGCGAAGGGCAGACGCCCGAGGTCATCGCTCATGAGGACGATGTCAGCGGTCTCGAGCGCGACGTCCGACCCGGCACCACCCATCGCGATCCCGACCGAGGCTGCTGCCAGCGCCGGTGCATCGTTGACTCCGTCGCCGACCATCGCGACGCCACCGTGCGAGGCCAGCTCACGCAGCGCGGTCACCTTGTCGGCTGGCATCAGCGGTGCCCGCACCTCCCGGATGCCGAGCTGGGCGCCGACCGCACCAGCGACCCGGGCATTGTCCCCCGAGAGCATGACCGTGCGGGAGACACCGAGCTCGGCGAGGCGAGCCAGCGCAGCGCGCGCCTCGGGCCGCAGCTCGTCGGCCACGCCCAGCACGCCCAGCAGGCGTCCAGCTCGCTCGACCAGCATCGTTGTCTGCCCAGCTTCCTGAAGGCGTGCGACCTCTGCGCCGATCGCGGGAGGGACCGCAGGAAACAGGTCCAGGCTCCCAACCGTGACCGTGTCGCTGCCGATCCGGGCGCGCAGACCCTTGCCGTGAATGGCCTGGAACTCGGTCGCGGGCGCGGCCGAGAAGCCGCGCGCGGTGGCGCCCTCGAGTACGGCCTTGGCCAGCGGGTGCGCTGACAGCGCCTCGACCGCGGCCGCCGTCTCGAGGAGCTCCCGTTCGCTGACCCCGTCCGCAGTGAACGCCGTCATGAGATTCGGGGTCCCCCGCGTGAGCGTCCCGGTCTTGTCGAAGGCGATGGCCTCGACCCGGCCCAGGGACTCCAGGTGCGCGCCACCCTTGACCAGCACGCCGGATCGGGCGGCCCGCGCAACCGCCGCCAGCACCGCCGAAGGGGTGGCGATGGCGAGGGCACATGGCGAGGCGGCAACGAGCAGCGCCATCGCCCGCAGGAGCGCCCCTCCCAGCGGCTTGCCGCGCGCCATCAGTACCACCGTCAGGATGACCGCGGCGGCGAGCACCGCCGGCACGAAGAGACGCTCGAAGCGCTCGGTGAAGCGCTGGGTTGGACTCTTCTGCGCCTCCGCCTGCGCGACCAGCTCCATGATGCGCGCCAGGGCCGACTGGCTGGCGAGGCGGGTGACCTCGATCTCCAGTGCGCCTTCGGTGTTGATGGTTCCGGCAAACACGGCGTCCCCGGGCCCACGCGCAACGGGCACCGACTCTCCCGTGATGGCCGCCTGATCGAGCGACGAGGTGCCTTCGCGGATGGTCCCGTCGAGGGGCACCCGATCTCCAGGCCTGACCAGAACGCGCTCACCGATCACGATCTCCGCCACCGCGACCTCGACCCACTGGCCGCCTGCGACGGCTCGTCGGGCAGTCTCGGGGCGCAGCTGTCCGAGCGCCTCGATCGCCTTGCGTGCCCGCTCCATCGCGCGGTGCTCGAGTGCGTGCCCAAGGGCGAACAGGAAGAGCAGCAAGGCGGCCTCGAACCACGCGCCCAGGGCGGCGGCACCCACGGCCGCCAGGAACATCAGGATCTCGATGTCGAGCCGTCGCCGCCGTGCCGCATTGACGGCGTCGCGAGCGGTGAACAGACCGCCCGCGACGGCTGCCAGGATGTAGAGGATCGTGGGCGGAAAGCTGGCCTGCCAGCCCAGCCCGCTCGAGAGCCAGCCCACTGCTATCAGGACACCCGACGTGATCGCGAGCGGCACCTCGAGGGCGGAGGCCAGTCCGCCACCGTGGGCGTGGTCGTGCGCGGCCCCCGGCCGTTCAGACCCGGGCTCCTCGAGCGAGAAGCCCAGCCCGCGCAACGCCGACGCCACCCGAGAGAGCTCGAAATCGTGGTCGTCGTACTCGACCACCAGCTGTTCCGATGCGTATCCGACCTTGGCCGACAGCACGCCCGGCAGCTCTCCCACCGCGGCCTCGATCACCGGCCCGTTCTGGCCAGCCGCCATCCCCCGCACGGTGAAGGTGCGTTCGCAATAGCGCTGCTCGACCTCGACGCCGGCGGCTCGGACCCGGGCGGAGAGCTGCTCCACCGTGACTTGCTCGGGATCGTAGTGCAGGCAGACCTCGACCCGGCCCTCGGCTTCACGCAAGTGGGCGTCACCGACACCCCGGCCGGTGTTGAGCAGGCCAAGCAGCGCCCGCGACCTGACGGCTGCCGCACCGCTTGGCAGTACCACGGACAGATCCACCTGCAGACCGGGACCGCCTGTCTCGGCCGAGCGGTCCCGAATGCCGTGCGGGTCGGTCAAGGAGTCACCTCCTCCGGCAGGGGCTCCGTGGTACGCGGAGCCTTGGTGGCGAAGACCCAGGCATAGACCGTCGGCAGCACCAGCAGCGTGAGCAACGTGGACGTCAGCAGCCCCCCGATCACCACCGTGGCGAGCGGCTTCTGGACCTCGGCCCCGGCGCCACTGGCGATGGCCATGGGGATGAAGCCGAGCGAGGCCACCAGTGCGGTGGTCAGCACTGCCCGCAGGCGGGCGACGGCCCCCCTGTAGGCAGAGTCCTCTGCACTGGCGCCCTTGGCGCGGTGATGAATGACGTACTCGATGAGCACCAGTCCATTCAGCACGGCAACCCCGAATAGTGCGATGAACCCCACTCCGGCCGAGATCGAGAGTGGCAGCCCGCGAATCGCCAGCGCGAAGATGCCACCGGTGATCGCGAAGGGCACATTGAGATAGACGATGAGCGCCAGCTTGAACGATCGATGGGTGAGGTAGAGCAGGAGGAAGATCAGGAGTAGCGCCACCGGAACCACGATCAGCAAGCGCTTGCTGGCGGCGGCCAGATTCTCGAACTGGCCGCCCCAGTCGGTGAAGTAGCCAGGTGGGATGACGCCAGCGGCCTCCACCTTGTCCTCGGCCTCGCGCACGAAGCCGGCCAGGTCGCGTCCGCGCACGTTGGCTTCGACCGTGATGCGGCGGCGGCCGGCCTCATGGCTGATCTGCGCAGGGCCGTCCTCGATGCGAACATCCGCCAGTTGACCGATGGGGATCATCTGGCCGCCGGGGGCCCGCACCTTGAGGTTCTTGATGGCGTCTGGATCCTGCCTCGCTTCGGCCGCGAAGCGCACCTGCAAGTCGAAGCGTCGCTGCCCCTCGAGCACCACCCCTGCGTTGCGGCCACCCAGCGTCGCGATGACGTCGAGCACGTCACCGGCGTTGATCCCATATCGGGCGATGGCCCGACGATCGACGCGGACGCGCAGCATGGGCAAGCCTGCGGTCTGCTCGGCCTTGACGTCGGCGGCACCGTCCACGGCGCCCATCACGGCGACCACGCGGTCCGCGGTTCGCTTCAGCGTGTCGAGGTCATCACCGTAGATCTTGAGGGCGACATCAGAGCGCACGCCCGAGACGAGCTCGCTCACGCGAAGCTCGATGGGCTGCGAATAGCTGAAGATCGACCCGGGGATATTGCGCTTCAGCGCCTCATCGAACGCCGCGATCAGCCCCTCGCGGTCGTCTGCGGTCTTCCACTGGGAATGTGGCCTCAGCATGATGAAGACGTCCGAGATCTCCACGCCCATGGGATCGGTCGCGATCTCCGCGCGACCGGTCTTCGACACCACCGTGATCACTTCCGGAAAGCGCATCAGTACCTTCTCGAGCAGCGTCGTCTGCCTGACTGACTCCTCGAGCGACACGCTGGGTAGCCGCCATGCCTGCAGGGCGATTGCCCCCTCGTCCAGTCGGGGCACGAATTCGGCGCCAAGCCGGGTTGCCGTGATGCCGCTTCCGATCAGCACCGCCAGAGCCAGCGCCAGCGTGGCCCAGCGCCAGCGCATCGCGCGCCTGAGGAGAGGCTCGTATCCGCGCCGCACGACCGCGACTATGAAGCTCTCCTTCTCCGAGATCTTCCGCCCCAGCAGCAACGAAGCCATGGCGGGCATCAGCGTGAGCGACAGCACCATCGCGCCGCCCAGCGCGAGCAGCACGGTGATGGCCATCGGGCGGAACATCTTGCCCTCCATCCCCAGCAGCGAAAGGATCGGCAGGTAGACGATCATGATGATGAACGCCCCGAACATGGCGGGGCGCAAGACCTCGATGCTGGCGCCCAGCACGATGTCCGTGCGCTCCTCGGGCGTGACCTCACGCTCGAGTGCGTGAGATCGCTCCGCCAGCCTGCGCACCGAGTTTTCCATGATGATGACCGCACCATCGACGATGAGGCCGAAGTCGATGGCGCCCAGCGACATCAGGTTGCCGGAGACGCCGAAGTGCCGCATCCCGATGAAGGCGATCAGCATCGACAGCGGGATCGCGGTCGCCACGATGAGCCCTGCCCGCAGATTGCGCAGCATCAGGAACAGCACCACGATGACCAGGATGCCGCCCTCGAGCAGGCTCACCGAGACGGTGCGAATGGTCTTGTTCACGAGGTCGATGCGATCATAGAAGGCGTCGACTCGCACCCCCAGCTTGGCCAGCCCAGGCCGCAGCCCCTCGATGGCAGCCTTGACGTCGGTGACGACCTGGCGTGAGTTGGCGCCCATCAGCATCATGACGATGCCGGTCACGACCTCACCACGGCCGTCGCGAGTCACCGCGCCCTGACGCACCATGGGCGCGAACGCGACTCGACCGAGCTGTCGCGCGTAGACCGGTGTGCCCTCGGCGTCGCTGGCGACCACGATGTCGCCAACGTCCTCGAGTGACGCGATCAGGCCCTCACCACGGATCAGGTACTGCTCGCCGTTGCGCTCGAGATAGGCGCCACCGGCATTGGCATTGTTGCGCTCCAGCGCCGCGAGCACCTCTGCCACCGTGATGTCGTACTTGGCCAGCAACTCGGGCTCGAGCTGCACCTCATAGGTCTTGAGCTCGCCGCCGAAGCTGTTGATCTCGATGACACCGGGCACCTTGCGCAGACGGGGGGCGATGTCCCATTCGAGGATGGTGCGCAGCTCCATCGAGGACTTGCCCTCGCCACGGACCTCGAACTGGAAGATCTCTCCCAGGCCAGAGGACAGCGGTCCCATCTCGGGATCGCCATAGCCGGGGGGGATGTTCTCGCGCGCGGCCTGCAAGCGCTCATTGACCTGCTGGCGCGCGAAGTAGATGTCCGTCCCGTCCTCGAACACGACGGTGACCGCCGACAGCCCGAAACGCGATACCGACCGCACTTCCTCCAGGCCCGGGAGTCCGCTCATGGCGATCTCGACCGGAGAGGTGATGAAGCGCTCGACCTCCTCGGGTCCCAGCGCGGGTGAGGACGTCAGGACCTGGACCTGGACGTTGGTGACGTCGGGGACGGCGTCGATGGGAAGCCGGCGCATGGCGTCGAGGCCCACGCCGACCAGCAGGAGAGCTCCCAGGATGACCAGGAGCCGGTTGCGCAGCGACCAGCGAAGGATGGATTCAATCATGGCCGCACCTAGTGCGAGTGCCCGCCGCCGAGCTTGCTCTTCTGCAGCTCGGACTTCAGCGTGAATGAGCCCGTGGTGACGACCAGGTCACCCTCGGCGAGCCCCCGAGTCACCTCGGCGAACTCGCCCAGCGTGCGACCGACCTCGACCCTGCGCGCCTCGAAGTCTCGCTCCCCCTTGGGTACGAAGACGACGGTCTCGTCGCCCTCGCGCTGGAGGGCGGCGACCGGCACGGCCAGGACCGAGCGCTCCTCCCCAGTGGTGGCCTCGAGCTCGACGCTGGCAAACATGCCCGGCTTGAGCTCACCGGTCGGATTCGCCAGCGCCACACGGACCTTCACCGATCGGGTCCGCGCCTCGACCACAGCACCAATGCTCGTGACCTTGCCCTCGAAGAAGCGCCCCTTGTAGGCGGCGACCGCGACCTTGGCGCCCTGGCCCACCTTGATCTGCGTCAGGTCCTGCTCGTAGATGTCGACCAGGATCCAGACCTGGCTGAGGTCCATGATCAGAAAGAGCGTGTTTGCGGGTGTCACGACCTCACCCAGCGTCACGCTGCGCTCGACCACCACGCCGCCGAGGGGCGCCACGATCGGGAGAGTCGAGCTGTAGTGACCCTCGACCTTGAGCCGTGCCAGCTGCGCATCGGAGACCCCCAGCGCGTGCAGGCGGTTCTCTGCGGCCTCTTTCTCGGCGCGCGCCTTGATGGCGTTGGCCTCGGCTTCTCGCCAGACGCGCTCGGAGGAGATCTTCTTCTCGAACAGGGCCTTCTCTCGGTCCGCGGTCTCACGCGTCACATTGGCCAGGGCCAGGCTCGCCAGGTAGTCCGCCTTGGCGCTCCCCAGCGCTGACGCCTCGACCACGGCCAGCAGCTGGCCCTTCTTGACCGGATCGCCGGCCCCGACCTTGAGGGAGATCACCCGACCTTCCACTCGTGAGCCGACGCGTGCGATGCCATCCGCCGGGGGTTCGATCTGCGCGGTGGCGCGCATGGCGCCAGCGTGGACGCGACGCTCCACCTTGACCGTGGCGAGGCCAGCGTTGGCGAGCTGCTCGGCGGTCAGCTCGACCACGCCCTCCTCGTGCTCCTCGTGCTCGCCTTCGCCGTGCTCGCCTTCCTTGTGTTCGCCTTCCTTGTGTTCGCCTTCCTTGTGTTCGCCTTCCTTGTGTTCGGCTTCCTTGTGGCCCCCGGCGCGCTTGCCGCAGCCAGCCACGAGCAAGAGCAGCGCAGCCATCATCCCCAGTTGCCTCATGGTGTTCCTCCGAGCGAGATCGCGGCCGCCGACTCCAGGGCGAAGCGCGCGTCGGCGGCTTCGGCGAGGGCGTCCAGGTAAGCCAGCTGGGTCTCGAACAGATCGCGCCGCACGATGTTGAACTCGAACAACCCGATGTTGCCGGTTCGCAGCGACTCGCGAGCCAGCTCCAGGTTCTCGTCGAGACGGTCGACGACCTCGCGGTCGAAGGCCTCGACCGATTCGCGCGCCTTGGCGTACGCACGCAGCGCGGCGCGCACTCCGCGCTCGACCTCGCGGCCTGTGGAGCCTTCGACCAGGCGCGCGCGTTTCAGCCCTGCGCGCGCGGCGGCGCGGCCGCCCCGATTGCGATTGAAGATCGGAATTGGCATCGATATCCCGACCAGCGCGATGTGAGTGCCCTCGGATCTGCCATAAGACACGGCCACGGTGAGGTCGGGTGTACCCAGGGCCCCGGCGAGCGCGACCTCGGCCTCGGCGGCCTCGCGCTCGTGACCCGCGGCAGCCAGGTCGCCCCGTCGGCGGCGCGCCTGCTCGACATAAGCCGCCTCCTGCAAGGGGGGGACCGGAAAGGCTCCGATGTCGCCGACGGGATCGAGGACCTCCTCGGGAGGGGCAGCCATGGCAGTCGACAGCTCGACCACCGCGAGCTCGTAGCTCCGCTCTGCGTCGACCCGATCATGTCGCGCGCGCCCGGTAGCCGCGAGCGCGACGTTGACCTCGAGCTGGGTACCAGCGCCGAGCCTCAGGCGCTCGGCGGCCGCAGCGCGCAGCTCGTCGGCCACGTTCTGGGCCTGGACTTCGACTCCCAGCCGCTGACGTTCGATCAGCGCGAACGCGAAGGCGCGCCGCACCCGCGCGACCACCTGCTCCCTCGACCAGCGCAGCCGAGCCAGCGCGGCCTCTTGTCGTGCACGCGCCGCGTCGGTCCGGCGACTGCGCTTGCCGCCGAGCTCGAAGGTCTGCGACAGCGAGAGCTCATAGTCGAGGACGGTGTCTCCGCCACCCCACGCTGGTCCCGCCGCCACACCGAGCTCCGGGTTGTAGGTGCGCGTTCGCGCTGCCGTGACCTGTCCGCCCGCCGCCTCGAGGTCCGCAGCGGCGACCTCGACGTCAGGGTGCCTCTGCAGCGCGCGTCTCAGCGCCTGATCGATCGTCAGTCTGTCCGCCCGCGCCGGCAATGCCGCCGCGAGCACGAGCGCCGCGCACACGGCGCGCGCGCCCGAGAGTCTCGTTCGCATGGTCCATCCCCTTGCGGCGTCGCACGCCGCGCTGATCCGAAGGTGTCTGGAGTCGGATCAGGCGATCGGGGGACGAATCGGCGGCGGCTCGGGCAGCAGGTCAATCGAGACGCGAGGCGACAGCGCAGGACTGTCCTGGCCGCCGCCCGGAGAGAACAGGACACGGACACCAGCGGCCGGAGTGGACAAGGTGGGAGGGTGACAAGCGCACAGGTGGAACAGTGACGAGCAGCCATGCTCGTCAGAGCTGTCCCCGGCGTCCGCATGCTCACCACCAGCCTCGTGAGCCAGATCCCCATGCGAGGCCGCATGAACAGCGAACTCGATCAACTCTGGGGCCGCGGGCATCACGGCGATGACCAGCAGGAGAATGAAGATGTGCCGCTTCAAGACCTAGGCATCTTGGCAGGACGAACGCCGCCCGTCAATCCAGGGTCATGGGGCTTGGGCTTCATCATCAGTCGCAGCAGTCCTCTCCGCGCCAGGCTTCGCGGCCTTCCTTGGCCAGAAAGAAGGTCATTCCCAGGGCCGCTACCGGGTCGGCCCACCACCAGCCGGCGATGGCATTGAGGCCGATGCCGGCCAGCGCGGTGACCGACAGCCACCAGCACGCAGTGGTCTGAAACGAGTCGCTCTCGAGGGCGCGGCTGCCCAGCGCCTTCGCGGCCTTGCGCTTCGCGCGCGCCAGCCAGAGCATGACCACTGCCGACACCGCGAGCAGGATCATTCCGGGGATGCTCGCCTGGGGTCGCTCGCGAAGCCACAACGCCTTGGTTGCATCGAAGACGACCCATGCTGCCAGGGCGAACAGAGACAGCCCTACCAGCCGGCGCGCGCGTCGATCGAGCTTGTCGATCGCGCAGTGGTCACGCGCGGCGCGCTCCGCGCGCAATCGCCAGATCAGAATCGCTCCCGACGAGGTCTCCACGAAGCTGTCGATCCCGAACCCTAGCAGGGCCACGCTGCTGGCCGCGAGGGCCGCGGTGATCGCGATCAGCCCCTCGACGATGTTCCAGCCCACCGTCACATACTCGAGGCGCAGGGCTTGGCCGATCAAGCGGGGTCGCGAGCTGACCTGCGCCGGTGTCTCCGTCACCGCCATGTCTTCGCCTCCCGGGTCACAGCCTCGCGTGCCGCAGCCGTGGTCCAATCGCGGGCGCTGCCGAATCGCAGCACCAGCTTCCCTGCGGGCGAGATCAGGTATGTGTCGGGCAACGTCATGACGCCGTACCTGGTGTGAACCCTGCGGTCGCGCGACTTCAGCACCTCGGGTGGGATGCCACCGGGAAAGAACGCGCTGATGGCCGTCCAGTCCTGATCCACCGAGATGGCCAGCAGCTCGACCCCCTGGGTGCGATCCAGCTCCCGCCCGAACTCGAGCAGCCCTGGGAGCTCCTTGCGGCAAGGTGGGCACCAGGTCGCCCAGAAGTGCACCAGCCGCAGCTTTCCCGTCACGCCGGGCAGGTCGAGAGTTCGTCCGTCGTGATGGTCGAGCTCCAGGGACGGGGCAACGTCTTGGCCACTGAGCCGCTCGATGCCGAACGGCGTCGCCGGGGCCGACCGGCCGCGCTGGACCCGGAGATAGATCAGCACGGCCCCGGCCTGGAGCAGGACCAGCGCCAGCACCACGATGACTGCGCGCCGACTCATGCTAGACGAGGACCTCCGCCTCGTCAGGCGCTGCCTCGCCCGTCGCCTCGGCCTTGGCAGCCTTCGCCTGCTTGGCGCCGATCAGCGTGTACAGCACGGGGAGAACGAACAGCGTGAGCAGTGTCGACGAGATGACGCCGCCAATCACGACCGTCGCCAGCGGCCGCTGCACCTCCGCACCGATGCCGACGTTCAGCGCCATCGGGACGAACCCGAGGCTCGCCACCAGGGCCGTCATGAGCACCGGCCGCAAGCGGCGTACCGCGGCTTGCTTGACCGCCTCTTGCATCGGCATGCCCTCGGCAAGCAGCTGCCTGATGGTCGACACCAGGACCATGTCAGCCAGCACCGAGACACCCGACAGCGCCACAAAGCCGACTCCCGCCGAGATGCTGAACGGGAGGTCCCGCAGCCACAGGGCCACGATCCCGCCGACGGCCGCAAAGGGAACCCCGGTGAAGACGCGTGCGGCGTCCAGGACTCGTCCATAGGTGAAGTACAGCAAGACGAGAATGAGCAGGAGCGCGATGGGCACGACGATCATGAGCCGGCTCTTGGCCTGCTCCAGGTGCTCGAACTGGCCGCCGTAACGCACGTAGTAGCCAGTGGGCAGCTCGACCTCTGCATCGATCGTCTTCATGGTCTGCTTCACGAAGGAGCCCACATCCCGCCCGCGCACGTTGCACTGCACGATGATGCGCCGCTTGTTCCATTCCCGATTGATGGTGGCGGGCCCTTCGGTGGTCCGGATCTTGGTCAGCTTGTCGAGTGGGATCTGGTCGCCATTCGCAGCGGTGACCAGGATGCGGCCGACCGCCTTGGCGTCCACGCGGTAGCGGTCGCTGATCCGGACGGTGATGGGGAAGCGACGGTCACCCTCTTGCAGGTCGCCGACCTCGTGAGATCCGAGGGCCTCGATGGTGTCGAGCACCTCGCGCGCCGAGATGCCGTGGCGGGCGATGGCATTGCGGTCGACCTCGATCTGGAGCACGGGCTGGCCGGTCACCTGCTCGGTATAGACGTCCGCCGACCCGGGCATCGCCTTCAGGATGGCCTCGATCTCGCGGGCCTTGGCCTCGAGCACCTCGAAGTCCTCGCCGAACAGCTTGACCCCGACATCGGCACGAATGCCCGCCACCATCTCGTTCACGCGCATCTCGATGGGCTGCGTGAAGATCATGCGCATCCCGGGCAGCGGCGACAGCTCGGCCTCCATCTGCTTGACCAGCTCGTCCTGGGTGCTGGCGCGCTTCCACTTCGAGGTTGACCTGAGGGTGACGAAGACGTCCGATAGCTCGACGCCCATGGGGTCGGTGGCGATCTCGGCGCTCCCGGTGCGGGTCCAGACGCGTTCGATCTCGTCCGGGAACTTCGCCAGCAAGGCGCGCTCGATCTGGGTGCCGTAGCGCACGGACTCGTCGAGAGAGACCGATGCCAGCCGCACGGTGTTGATGACGATGGTGCCCTCGCGCAGGCGGGGCACGAACTCGGAGCCCAGCCGCGTCGCGAGGAAGGCGCCATTGGCGACCAGCAGCACCGCGACCGCAATCACCAGCGCGCGCCAGCGCAAGGCGCCCTCGAGCGCGCGTGCGTAGCCGCGCTGCAGGCCGCGCACCAGGAAGTTCTCGCGCTCGGCGAGCTTGCGCGGCAGAAGGACGCTCGCCAGCACCGGTAGCAAGGTGAGTGACATCAACATCGAGCCGATGAGCGCAAAGATGACCGTCAGCGCCATGGGCCGGAACAGCTTGCCCTCGATGCCCTCGAGGAAGAGCACAGGCAGATAGACGATCATGATGATGAGCTCGCCGAACATCGTCGGTCGGCGCACCTCCAGCGCGGCGGCACGCACCACGTCGATCTTGCTGCGCTTGGTCTTGTCGTGCGCCAGTCGGCGCACCGAGTTCTCGACCATGATCACCGAGCTATCGACCACGAGACCGAAATCGATTGCGCCCAGGCTCATGAGGCTGCCCGCGATGCCGAAGCGCAACATGAGGTCGAACGCGAACAGCATCGAGATCGGGATGGCGGCCGCGACGATGAGTCCCGCCCGCAGGTTGCCGAGGAACAGGAACAGCACGGCAATGACCAGAATGGCGCCCTCGAACAGGTTGGTCTTCACCGTGCCGAGAACGCGGTTGACCAGCGTGGTACGCAGGTAGACGGGAGCCACCTCGATGCCGGCCGGCAGACTCTTCTGCACCTCGGCCAGCCTGCGCCCCAGGCGCCTGGTGACCTCGTGGCTGTTTTCGCCCATCAGCATGAAGCCGAGGCCCAGGACGACCTCGCCGGTACCGTCGGCGGTCACCGCACCGCGGCGGATCTCCCGGCCCTCCACCACGCGCGCGACGTCACGGACCCGTATGGGGTTGCCGCCCTCGGCCGCGATGACGATGTCCTCGATCTGAGAAGGGGCGGTCACGATGGCGATGCCCTGGATCAGGGTCGATTCGCCGGCCTCATCGAGCGTGCCGCCGCCGACATTGGCATTGTTCTGTTCCAGCGCCTCGCTCAGCGCGGCGAGGGTCAGGCCTCGCTTCTGTAGCTCGACGGGGTCCACGACCACCTGGATCTGGCGCTCGTTGCCACCCCAGGCGTTGACCTCGGCGACTCCGCGCACGGGTGCCAGCTGGGGCTTGATGATCCAGTCGTGCACGGTGCGCAGCTCGGTGAGACACGCGGCTTCGCGCTCTGGTGCGCACTTCTTCTTGTGGCGCACGACGTAGTGAAAGACCTCGCCGAGGCCCGTGGCGACCGGCCCGAGCTGGGGGCGCTCGATGCCCGCGGGCAACCGCACGTTCTGCAGCCGCTCGGCGACGGTCTGCCGCGCGAGATAGATCGCGGTGCCATCCTCGAACGTCACGGTGACCTGCGAGAGCCCGAACCGCGACAGCGAACGCACCTCGTCGAGGCCCGGCAATCCGGAGATGGCCTGCTCGACCGGCGCGGTGATCTGGCGCTCGATCTCTAGCGGAGAGAGCGCCGGTGCGACCGTGTTGATCTGCACCTGCACCGGGGTGGTGTCAGGAAAAGCGTCGATGGGCAGCCGCCGGAACGCGATGAGACCCGCGACCAGCACGCCCAGCCAGGCGACGACCACGATCAGTCGGTGGCGTAGCGACCAGGTGATGACTCGCTCGAGCATGTCAGTCGGCCGCGCAGCAGCCGGCGCCGATGCTGCCCTTCAAGGTCTCGGTCTTCAGCAGGAAGCTGCCCTTCGTCGCGACCTCCTCGCCGGCCTTCACCCCCCTGGTGACCTCGATCATGGTCTCGTCGGACGCACCGGTCTCCACGCGTCGCGCCTCGAAGACATCCTCGGCGAGCCGGACGAAGACCAGGCTCGTGGTGCCGGCGCGCTGTACCGCTTCACGCGGGACCATGACGGTTGCGCGGGAAGCCCCCAGTGCGATCTGGGCCTGCGCGAACATGTTGGCGCGCAGCACGCCGTCGGGGTTGAGCAGTGAGACCCGTACCTTGGCGGTCCTGGTGTGCGCGTCGACCTCGGGTGCGATGTACTCGATCTTGCCCTCGAACTTGCGGTCGCCTGGCCCGTCGAGAACGACCGCGACGGCCTGGCCGGGCGCAAGCAGGGTGATCTCGGCTTCGGGCACATCGATCTCGGCCCACATCGACGACGTGTCCACGATCTCGAACAGGGTCTCTTCCAGATCCACCAGTCGCCCCACCGATGCAGCCCGGCGCGTCACGGTGCCCGCGATCGGCGCCGTCAACGTGTAGCCGCCGGCGCCACCCGCGCTGGTGCCGACCATCCCGAGCGCGGCACGGGCGGCCCCGTGCTCGGCCTTGGCCGCGTCCCAGTCCTGCTGGGCGGCCTGGACATCCTTGGCCGACGCCAGCCCCTTGTCGAACAGCGCCTTCTCCCGCTGGTAGGCAGTCTCTCCCGCCTTCACGCGCGAGGCGGCAGCCTGAAGGCGCGAACGATCGGCTCCGACCGCGGCGCTCTCGATGACCGCGAGCGGCGCGCCCGCCTTCACCCGCACACCGATGTCCGCCTTGAGCGCTCGGACGACGCCCGGTGATCTCGCGTTCACCTGGGCCTGCTTGGTGGCGTCATACGCGATGGTGGCGAGGGCCGTCAGCCGAGCACCACCTGGCCGGTCCTCCGCCTTGACGACCTCGATGCCAGCCAGCCGCGCGGTGTCCTTGGTCTCGAGCCGGACCTTGGTCCCGTCAGGCGGGGCGTCGTCGGCTGCGACGTCGGCGGCGGGTTTTCCGCCGCGCTCCGGGTGGTGGATCGGACAGAAGGACATCGGAAAGCCGTGCTCCGCACACCAATCGCCCTTGGCCTGGAAGACAGGTATCAGCTTCGGGTTGCACTTCGTGCACACCGCTTCGAGAACGCCGTGCTCTGCACAGAACGCCCCTTGTGCAGCAACCTCGGTTGCCTCGGCCGGTTCGCTGGCTCCACGGCCCTTGCAACCGGCGGCGGCTACCACGAGGAGCGCGCACAGCGTCACGGGTGAAATGCGCATCAGTGCGTCTCCGGTGGCCGGACGATCTTGAGGCCGGGATTGCACTTCAAGCACTGCGATTCCGGCACGCCGTGTTCGGCGCACCAATCGTTGGTCGCCTTGAAGGCCGCGATCAGGTCCGGGTTGCACTTCGTGCACTGCGATTCCGGCACGCCGTGCTCGCCGCACCAGTCAGCGTACGAGCCGGGCGTGACGGACGCTTCCGCGTGTCCACCCTTGGTGGTTTCGTCCCTGGCGTGCTCGTCCTTCGCCCCGGCGGGCCCCGGCGTCGAGCCTGACTTGTCCTTCGAGCAGGCGGCGCCCGCGAGGCTGAGGGCAACGAGAATCGATACCCATGCGGTCTTCATGGCTGTCTCCTGGTTGGGATGGGAGCCCCGGCGGCGACCCACAGGTCGACCCCGGCGAGGGCTGCTTCGAGTGATTGATCGAGGAGTTCCCGTCGGACTTCGAGCGCGTCGCGGCGAATAATCAGCAAGGCCGCGAGATCGATCTTGCCCGCGCGATAGCTCTCCGCGGCGAGGGCTGCGTTCTCGCTGGTACGCGGCAGTGCTCGCTCCTCGAGGAGCCGCACCGCTTCCACGGCTTCACGGTAGGCGGCGCGCGCGCCCTCGAGCTCGGAGGCCGCGGTTGCAGTGGCCGCCTCCAGCTCGATCTGGGCACGGTCCCGTCGTGCGCGCGCCTCCTTGCGGGGACCCTGGGCGCGCTGGAACAGGGGCAGCGTCAAGGCGATGCCGCCGAGCAGGATGTCGGCGTCCTCCTCGCGCGCGTAGCTCAACCGGAACGCCAGCGCCGGATAGCGCTCGGCATCGGCGAGCGAGACCTCGGCGTTGGCGACCGCGAGCTCCGCCCCGGCGACGCGGACGTCCGCCCGGTCAGCTGGGCGTGCCTGGCCGACCGTGGCGAGCAGGGAGCGGTCGGACAGCTCGCCCTCGACCGTGAACCCTCGCGACGAGCGGCGGCCCAGCGCACCTGCGAGCTGGGAACGAGCCCGCGCGATGTCCCGACGCGCGGCTGCCACGTCGCTGTCGGCGCGCGCGACCTCCGACTCCGCCAGGTGGACCTCGAACAGAGCGACGTCCCCCGCTCGCTGCCGTTCGGTTGCGGCAGCCAGGAACTCGTCGGCCAGCGCCTTGCGGCCGAGGGCGACGTCGCGTCCTTGCTGCGCGTGCAGGACGCGATAGAAAGCCACCACCGCAGCCCCCCCGGCGCGTCGACGCGCGTCGCCGACCCCGAGGTTCGCGCTCGCGATGGCCGCCTCCGCGACGCGGAGCCGCTTGCCGCGCTTGCCGCCCAGCTCGATCGGGACGGACAGCGCGATCTCGGTGTCAGTGCTGCGCCCGCCGGCCCAGCGCGGGCCCACCAGCGCCTCGATCGCGGGGTTCTCGCTGAAGCGCAGCCCCGCACCGGTCAGGATGCCGCGGGCCTCGTCCACGCGAGTTCGCGCGACCCGCACCGGTGCCGTGGCGTCGGTCGCCAGCTCGATGACTCGCTGCAGCGTGAGCACTTCTGCGGGCTCGGCAAATGCCGACCCAGCAGCACACAGCAGCAACGGGAGCGACAGGCTCCACTTTGCCATTTCTGTTACCTCTCGACCGCGACGAGCGCGGCTACATGCGACATCCCGCCAGGGACGCAAACGTCCCTACCGCGAGCGGAGCCCAGTGGGTTCTTGGACTAGGCCGCGAGTCGAGGCGGGTGGAAGACGCCGCGCAGATTGGCGCTCGGAGGCACCCGTGTCGCGTGCGACACGCCGACGATGGCCGAGGCCCCGCCGGTCACCAGCTGGGAAGGCGCTGCGACGAGGGCTTGAGCGAAGAAGCTCACACAGACGCAGCCATGACAGAGCGGTGGGCACTGGCCGTCACCACAGTCATTCGCCTCGCCACTCAGGGCCTCGTCAGCGCAGGCCTCGCCGCAATCGTCGTACTCCGCGGCCGCGGCGGCCGGGATGCCAGTCGCCGTGAGGGTCGCGACGGCGACAATCAGAACCTGGACGAGGCGAAGCACTGCTCTGTGTATAGCGCGGATCGAGTGGCCCGCGCAAATCGCGCCCCACGTGACCCGCATGCGTCCCGACCAGGCGTTCGAACCGACGTTCGACGCCTTCGTGCGCGGCCTGGAGGTGCGCTGGGCGGCCCGGCGCCAGCGATCTGGGGTGAGTGTCCCCACTCCCGCCGAGTGATCTCGCGGGGTCACGGCTGGTTCGAGATGTGCTTACTCCAGCGTCACGATGGATCAGGCGGTCGCCTACTCGACCCTCGCGGTCACCGTGACGCTGGCGCTGTCCCGGCCGCGCATCGGCCGGCTGAACCTTCGTTTCACCCCCGGGCTGGCCGCGCTGCTCGGCGTCACGGTGCTCTTGCTGATGGGCGTGCTGGCGCCGCCCGAGCTCCTGACCTCGCTGCGCATCCAGTGGCGGCCGCTGTTGTCCCTGACCTCGCTGATGGTCATCACCGGCGTGGTGCACGAGGTCGGCGCCTTCGAGCGGCTGGCCGCGCACGTCGAGGCCCACGCGCGCCGGACCTCGGCGGCGCGCGCCTTCAGCCTGGTCTTCCTGGTCGCGGCGCTGACGCCGGTGCTGCTCAACAACGACGCCGCGGTGCTGCTGCTGACGCCGCTGGTGGTGGCGCTGGCGCGGCGCCTGTACCCGGGCCGCTCGGGCATGGTCGAGGCCTTCGCGTTCGCCGTCTTCCTGGCCCCTGGTGTGGCGCCGCTGGTGATCTCGAACCCGATGAACATGATCGTCGCCGAGTACGGCGGCATCGGCTTCAACGCCTACGCCGCCATCATGGCGCCGATCTCGGTCGCGGGCGCGCTGGTGACCTGGCTGGTGCTGCGCTGGCGCTTCGGCGCCGAGCTGGCCGCGGCGCACGCCGAGGCGCGCCCGGTCGTCATCCCCACGCGCCACGTGGCCGAGCGCCCGGCGCTGCTGCTGCTCGCGGTGGTCTTCCTGGGCTATCCCATCACGGTGGCGCTGGGCGGCCAGATCTGGATGGTCACGGTGGCCGGCGCGCTGGCGGCGCTGCTGCTGGCGCGCGGCTGCGCGGTGGCCCCGACGCGGCGCCTGCTCGGCCATGTGTCGGTCGACATCCTGGTCTTCCTGTGGGGCGTCTTCCTGGTCGTCGCGGCGCTGCGCAACGTCGGCGTGGCCGACCGGCTGTCGGACCTGTACCGGCTGGCACCCGGCGGTGGCGCGCTGAAGGTCGGCCTGGTCGGCACCGGCGCGGCCCTCGGCTCGGCGCTGGTCGACAACCACCCGATGGCCATCCTCAACATGCTGGCGCTCGACGGCGCGCACAATGGCCGCGCGCTGCTGGCCGCGCTGGTCGGCGGCGACATCGGCCCGCGCCTGCTGCCCATCGGCTCGCTGGCGGGGCTGCTCTGGCTGTCGCTGCTGGGGCGCGCCGGCGTGCGCATCTCGCTGCGCCGCTTCGTCAGCATCGGCACCCTGACGCTGCTGCCCACGCTGGCGCTGTCGCTGCTGATGCTCGCGCTGCTGTAGTCTGGTGGGGTGCGTCGCTGGTCATTCGTCCTCGCCCTCGCGGTGGCCATCGCGGTCGCCGCAGGCTGCAAGAAGCAGAAGCGGCGTGGTGCCGACCCGACGGCTTCGCGCGCGCCGGGGCCACGCGAGCCGACGCCAGCCGAGCTGCCGCCCTGTCAGGGCAACGACTGTCTGCCCGACCTCGCCCTCGATGGCCATGACGGCAGCCACATCGAGACCGCGGCGCTGCGCGGCAAGGTCGTGGTGGTCGTGGTCTGCGCGGTGTGGGCGGGCCCTTGCGGACCGATGGCCAAGACCCTGTCGGAGGTCCAGGAGCGCCACCAGGGCCGCGGCCTGACCAGTGTCATGCTGATGATCAATGAAGGGCTCGTGGACGATCTCGAGCGCTGGGGTCGCCTGCACGCGACGACGGTGCCGATGGTGCCCGCCGACGAGGCGCTGTTGAAGCGGTTCGGCCGGGTCAGTGTGGTGCCGACCGCGCTGCTGTACGGCCGCGATGGTCACCTGATCCTGTTCAAGACCGCCACCGAGGACGACCTCTGGGAGGCCGTCAGGCGCGCTCTGGACGCGCCGTTCGTCGGCCCCGCCGCAGCCACCAGATGATCGCCGCCAGCGTCAGCACCGCGCTACCCGCCACGATGTAGCCCCACAGCGGGATCTCCTTGAGCAGATCGAACAGCGCCTCGCCGAAGTAGCTCACCGCCAGCAGCGGCAGCGCGTAGCCCGCCAGCGAACCCCAGAAGTGCGCCGCGAACGACACCCGCGAGATGCCGAAGAAGGCGTGCAGCGGCGGCGGCATCCACAGCACCAGCCGGAGCAGGAACACCGTGGTGTACGGGCGCCGCGCCAGCGCGCCCTCCTTGCGCTTGAAGCGCTCCGGGATGCGCGCGGTGACCCAGTCGCGCGCCACGAAGCGCGCGAACGAGAACCCGACCACGCTGGCCGCCATGGTCCCGGTCATCGACAGCACGAAGGCCACCGGCCAGGGCCAGATCAGCGGCGCCACCAGGATGAAGCCGGTGCCCGGCACCCCGAACGGCTGCAGCACGGTGAAGGCGCCCACGAAGGCGGCATAGCCCCACGGTCCCAGATCGATCAGCGTCTGGCGCAGTCGCCTGGGCTGCGCGACCTCGGCGAACACCCCCGACAGGTACAGCGCCAGTAGGCCGCCAGCGACCAGCAGCACCAGCGCGAGCTTGGCCGTGCTGCGCCTGGTCCAGGTCACCCGAAGACCAGCATGCTCTGCCGGCTGACCGCGACGGCCTCGCCGCCGGGGCCCCAGATCAGGTTGGACTGGCTGGTGTAACCGTCGCGCGCCGCGACCAGCTCGGCGTCGACGCGCCAGCCCGCCAGCGCCAGGCCGGCCATGCTGTCGGTGAGGAACTCGACCATCCAGGTCAGCGTGCTGCCTGGCGCCGGGCTGCTCAGGTGGGCCAGGCCGATGGGCGGGATGAAGTCGGCGATGGCGATGGCGTGGGCCTCGGTCGCGGTGACGCCGTCGGCATCGCTCATGTTGATCTCGACCACGTGCTCCAGCGCCGGATTGCCGCGAAATGGGCTCGAGCCGCGCAGCCAGCGCACCGCGAAGTGCTGCGCGAAGCCGGGCCCCGGCGGCGCCACGAAGGGCCGCTCCCGCGAGGGCACCACCTCGGGCCGCACCGGGGTGTGCGCGACCGCCGACGTCCGCGCCGCACCGAACACGCCGATCACGATGGCCTGCGTCGCGCCGGCGCCGCCGCCGCCGTCGGCCGCGACGATGCGCGCCTCGACATGGGTCGCGCTCTTGCCGGTGCGCAGCGCCTCCGCGCGCACCTCCATGCGCCCCGCCGGTACCGGCGCCACGAAGGTCGCCTGCAGCGTGCGCAGCGGCACCGCCGGCACCAGCGTGCGCATGGCCTGCACCGCCAGCGCGACCTGCAGCCCGCCGAACACGCTGCGCCCCTGCATCCAGTCCTCGGGCACCGTCAACGCCGCCCGCCCCGCCGTCAGCTCGGACTGCGCCAGCAACTTCGAGAAGGCCGTCGCCATGCCCGAGTTGTAACCTGACCGCCGCCGGCGCGCCCGGGTTTGCAGGAGGTCCCATGTCGGAACGGATCCGCGTTCACCACGATGCCGCCGCCTTCCTCGACGTCGCACGCCCCGCGCTCGAGCTGGCACCGGCGCTGAACAACCTGGCTCTGGGCACCGCGTTGCGGCTGGCGCGTGGCGCGCCGCTGGCGCCGACGCCCGAGCCACCCTGCTTCTTCTCGGTCCA
>Ga0154020_10001712_pt1 | contig 27017 bp, 28 predicted proteins | sample Klosneuvirus_201_FD_109709 | JGI IMG/M metagenome (GOLD analysis project Ga0154020, IMG submission 109709) | Active sludge microbial communities from wastewater, Klosterneuburg, Austria - Klosneuvirus_20160825_MG | ecosystem: Engineered > WWTP > Aerobic digester > Activated sludge | place...
AACTTCTTGTTCATTGGCCGCTTGCTTGTCGAATTCAATGCGAATGATTCCATCGACTGCGACGCCAACGTCGATCACCCCCTTGATTGCCGCCAGCCGTCCGCGAATCGTTCGAGCGTGACGGGCGTACGTCGGTGAGGTCTTCAGCAGCAAGTGACCGTAGCGTGACCCCAGTTCCGCACCAGCCGCGGCGACCAGCGTGCGGACTTTGTCGAAAGAGATTCTATTCGGATCGAAGTGGATGCAAAACTCGCCACTGTCAACGTGAGCTTTTTCGATCCCCTCATTGGCAAGGATCAGTTCGCTTAATCGGTCGGCACACGCATCATGCTCGTCCGGAACGTCGGGCAGGAGTAATTGAATATCGAACTGGACTTTGTCTCGCATGTGCAGTTTATCTTACGTTTCTTGAGCCGCGACGCGTGAGCGGGAGTTCGCCTTACAAGCAGAGCAGTATAATAGACAACACGAATGTGTTCCTGACAACGATCGAGATTTATTCGCTATGAACAAATACATCATTATGGGGCCGCAGGGTAGCGGCAAAGGAACGCAGGCAAAACTGCTTGCCGTTGACCTGAAACTCGTTCACATCTCCGTGGGCGATATTTTTCGCTGGAATATTCAGGCACACACCGAGCTCGCCGCGCGCATCAAACGCATTGTCGATGCTGGTTGTGACAGTGGATGGACAAGGCACGCCGTCGCAAGTTCAGGCGGCGATCAGGGATGGCTTGAGTTTGGGGTAAATCGACTTCATCCAACCTCTCAAAAAGCGAGCATCATTGCTGCCATGGCGGCCATTCCGACATCTTCAACCAGCGTGACAGTCGTCATCGGCAGTTCAAACACCGTGCCGAGGCAAGCACATTGTATGTTGCGTTTCTGCATCAAGCTTCGCAGCACACCGACTGAACCGACCGACATGACGATCAGGGTGGTTGCGTTCGTCCAGAACAATTCAAAGTGCAACAGATACGCAATGCCCAAGGCAACTTCGATGAACGGATATGCAAAGCCGTATCCTCGAAACTTCGACGCGATAACGTCGTACGTCTGGAAAGCGTCCGCGAATCCACGCAGGTCCAGCAGCTTAAAAAAGCCAAACACGACGAAGAACCCACCCATGAAGTCACTCATGTAATCCATCCAGCTCCACGCTCCTGAACGAAGCTGAAGGATCACGCAACCAACGAGCAGAAACGTGACAATCAGGATGAGCGGGTAATAGGTCGCCAGCTTTGACTTCGCTTGCAGCGTAGACATCGACTTTAACACTTCGCCCGAAACTTCTTCAGCGGAGTAGTCGCCCGCGGAGGCCACAACTCCCGCGATACGATCGGAGTCGATCCCTGATCCCTTAACACGCGCCAGTGGTGGATCGAGCGTGACGACTGCCGAATCGACTTCGTTCAATTCGGACAATGCGTCCGTTAGTTTTCCCACGCATGATTGGCAGTGCATGCCGGTTATTTCATAAGTCTTCTCCACCACATCGTTCCTCACTTGGATAGTCGCCGAATCGCTCCGCCGGCTCGTTGGCTAGATTCCGACCGGCGGAGCGGTCGGGCGACTGTTGTTGTTCCGACCGTTGGGACACCACCAGCAGCGTGGCCGACGAATCAGGTTCCTTTGACTCCCTTTGTGATGCGATTGCCAATCTCTTCATCGACGTTACGCCAATAGGTAAATGCACGTTCGAGTACCGGCTCCGTCACACCGGCTTTCAGATGCCCGACAACATTGGACACCAACCGATCGCGCGCCGCGTCATCCATCACTTCTCGAACAAGAGTTCCAGCCTGACCAAAGTCATCGTCGTCCTTTCGCAGCGTGTAAGCCGCGCGGGTGAATTCGCCATTGGCCGACCAGGTTGCATCCTCGGGAAAACGTTCGCCATCGGCCGCCGGTCCGCCCTTGGAGTTCGGTGCGTAAACCGGGTCGGAGACATTTTGCGTCCGGCCTTGCCCGTCTTTGCTGTAGCTGAACACAGGACACTGCGGAGCGTTGACGGGAATCTGCTTGTAGTTCACGCCCAAGCGATGCCGGTGAGCATCGGCGTAAGCAAACATTCGGCCAAGCAACATTTTGTCGGGACTGATGCCGATCCCCGGTACCAGGTTGTTTGGCTCGAACGCCGCCTGTTCGATTTCTGTGTGGAAGTCGGTCGGGTTGCGGTTCAGAGTTAACTTGCCAACCTCGTGCAGCGGATAGTCGTCATGCGGCCAAACTTTGGTCAGATCAAACGGATTGAAGCGGTACGTTTTAGCTTCTTCGAATGGCATGATTTGCATCTTCAGCGTCCAACTCGGATGTTCTCCCCGCTTGATGGCGTCGAACAGATCGCGTCGATGATAATCGCCATCGGTTCCTGCCAATCTGTCGGCTTCGTCTTGAGTGAGGAAGTCAATTCCCTGGTCGGTCTTGAAATGGTACTTGACCCAGAACCGCTCACCGCCAGCATTGACCCACATATAGGTATGGCTTGAGTAGCCGTTCATGTGTCGCCAGGTTTTTGGAATTCCACGATCTCCCATCAACCACGTGACTTGATGAGCCGACTCAGGCGACAGCGACCAGAAGTCCCATTGCATGTCGTGGTCGCGAAGGCCATTGTCCGCACGACGCTTTTGCGATCGGATGAAGTGCTGAAACTTCATGGGATCACGCAAGAAAAACACGGGCGTGTTGTTCCCCACCATGTCATAGTTGCCTTCGCTGGTATAGAACTTCAACGCAAAACCGCGAGGGTCACGCCATGTATCCGGACTCCCACTCTCGCCCGCCACAGTGGAGAACCGGATCAACGTGTTCGTCTTTGTGCCCGGTTGGAACACGGCCGCTTTGGTAAACGCACTGACATCGTGGGTGACTTCGAAATGCCCGAACGCTCCGGAACCTTTGGCGTGCGGCTGCCGCTCGGGAATACGTTCGCGATTGAAGTTGGCCATTTGCTCGATGAGGTAATGGTCATGCAACAAGATTGGGCCATCCGGACCTACGGTCAGCGAATGCTCGTCACTGGATACGGGGCAACCCGCATCGGTGGTTGTCGGTTTCGAGTCGTTCTTGTTCATACTGAGAATCCTTTGACTTTGGAGTTCGGTGATCAACTCAACTTCGTCCAATCTACCATTCTCAATCGGGTTCTGCGAGTTACTGCCAGTTCGACTCGCTTTTGCCCAGCGACCTTTCAGCCATTCACTCGGTACTGACAGCGCAGCGTTGCTGCAATCGAACCACGGCATCCAATCCTCGGAAACATGCGCCGTGCCTACGAGCAAAAGCAAAGCGACAACTTCAGAGCAGACGACGAATAGTATGCTGAACCGATCGCAACAGCTTGAGTAAGCTGTCAAAAAGTTGGTGTCGAATCAGCATGTCTGCATCGATCGCGGAATCCAGCGATTCATCCAACCAGATCCGCGTCTGTTCTCAACGAGTGTCAACCAGCGTTGACATTGCCCCATAGCTCCGTCATCATTGTCTCGGTTGGTTTTCCAGCGTCCTCCGAAACCCCTTGGTGCCATAACAATTCGGCTGTTCACAGCTGTGAACGACTGTTTGGAACGAGAAGTGCGACCGGAACAAGCAAGATAAGTAAGTTTTATTTCACTTCCGTGTTCAAAGATAAGGTTAAATCATGCGACAAGTTACCAGCGAGCGTTTCGTTGAGCTACTCTCGGCTCATAAGTCACCGTGCGTTTCGCTTTACCAGCCCACCCATCGGCAGCACCCTGACAACGCTCAGGATCCGATCCGCTTTCGCAATCTGCTTGGTCAACTGGAATCGTCTTTGGGCCAGCAATATGATACTCGCCAAGTCCGCGAGACTCTGCAGCCGTTTGAGCAGCTCAGCCGGGATGCCAACTTCTGGAACCATCGGACGGACGGATTGGCCATTTTCTGTTCACCCGGTACTTTTGAAATTGTCGAGTTGCAGCGCCCTGTCCAGGAGTTGCTTGTGGTCGCCGACAGCTTTCATACAAAACCGCTGGTCCGGATTCTTCAGTCAGCCGACCGCTATCAGGTTCTGTGTCTCAGTCGGCACGAAGCCAAACTCTACGAAGGAAATCGCGATGCGTTAGCAGAAATTGAACTGCTGGACGTGCCTGCGAACATCTCAGACGTCTTGACTGACGAACGAAGCCCGTCAACTCAACCGGTAGGGTCCTACGGCAAACGTTCAGGCGAGGGCGGCGCAGTTGTGCATCACGGCCACGGACCTCGAACGGATGCCAGCGACGCGGCTGCCCTAAAGTACTTTCGCGCTGTCGATCGGGGAATTTTGGAGCATCACTCTCGTCCGTCCGGGTTGCCGTTGATGTTGGTCGCACTTGCGGAAACACAAGCTGAGTTTCGACGAATCACTGACAACCCTTTCTTGCTGGAGGAGGGAATCAAGGTCGGCCCCGAATCGCTTGATCCCAGGGAATTGCGAGAGCGAGTTTGGAAGGCACTCGAACCGTCCTACCTGGATCGACTGTCGACAATAACGGAGAAGTTCGGCGTGGCGCGTTCCCGTGACGCGGGTTCAGGCGATCTTTCGGATGTTGCCAAGGCAGCCGTTGCGGATAAAGTGGCAACGCTATTGCTGGAAGCAGATCGTGTTATCGTGGGCGTTCTTGACCGAAAAACGGGCGCGATCAGTTCATCCGATTCGGCCACTTCCCACCTCGACGACATGCTTGACGATCTGGCCGAGTTGGTGCTGTCCAAAGGCGGCGAAGTCATCATCGTTCCGAAAGAACGCATGCCAACGGATTCGGGCCTGGCGGCGATTTATCGGTATTGATAAGTCACTATTGCAGAAAGCGACTACCATGTCTGCAACTCAGCGTATTCTTGCGGCCGTCGATTTTTCGCCACACTCTCAGGCGATTGTCGACCACGCCTGCGAGTTCGCCAAACAAACAAAGGCGGAACTGCACGTCGTGCATGTCGAGAGCCGTGCGAATCCAGCCGCGAACCCGGATGGATCGCCCGGTGGCGAAGCGACACGCCTGGGACTTGAACGGCTGGCTACTTTGGTGCGCCCGGCGGACGAACTGGAATTGGTGACAGAGAAAAAGATCCTTAGCGGTATTCCTCATCGAGCCATCATCGACTACGCCGCAGCAAACGGCATTACTCAAATCGTCATGGGCACACACGGGCGAAGGGGACTTTCGTACCTGGCGCTTGGCAGTGTGGCTCAGCAGGTGATACGCGACGCGCCTTGTCCGGTTCAGATTCTGAAAAAGCCAAAACAGGCCGAAGGTACGAAAGAAAATTCCGTTAATGAAAACACGGCTGAGGATGCGTCGTTGTCGGACGGGCGGGAGCTATCCGGAAGCTCTGGCGCAACGCAACTGATTTCGCGTGCTTTGACGCTGCGTGCCACCGACATCCATGTCGATCCTATTGACGAAACGCAGTCTCGTGTGCGATTTCGCATTGACGGCAAGCTGTCTGAGTACTGCCGCATTGACCGCGAAATCGCTGATCCGTTAATTAATCAATGGAAGACGCTCGCCAATATTGACATCACGGAACGGTTCAAGCCCCGAGAAGGTCGCCTCACGTTTCCTCGTTCGCTGGCCGAGTTTCGCAACACGGAGGCTCGAATAACAACGGCCCCGGTCGCTGACGGCGATTCGATCGCCATTCGACTACTATCGCGCGAGGACGTTTTCGTCCCGATTAACGAACTGGGTTTGGGAGAGAACGCGCAGCGATCGGTCGATGAGATGCTGCGGCGCAATGAAGGCATCATCTTAGTGACCGGTCCGACCGGTTCGGGCAAGACGACGACCGTTTACACCATGCTGGAAACGATCAGTACGTCCGGTGTCAACATTGTGTCGATTGAAGACCCGGTTGAATATTCGTTGCCGTTTGTTCGCCAGATGGCGGTCGACGAACGACATGGCATCACGATGACCAGCGGCATGCGGACAATACTGAGAATGGACGCGGATGTGATTTTTCTTGGCGAGATTCGTGACGTGGAAGCCGCCAAAATCGCGATGCGGGCGGCCTGTACGGGTCAATTTGTGTTCAGTACGATGCACACGCGAGACGTTGCATCGGTGTTTACCGCACTGAGAGATTTAGGATTACCAGACCGTTCGTTGGCGGCGAGCTTTTCTGGCGTGGTGAACCAACGGCTTTTGCGGCGGCTCTGTAGCCATTGCCGCCAGGCAGTCGACGTGACGGTCGAAGCCAGAGCACTATTCGATCGGCATTCGCTGGACGCACCTGATCAACTGTATGAATCGCGCGGTTGCGCGAATTGTCGCGACTCGGGTTATCGAGGGCGGATAGGCGTCTTTGAAACCATTGTCTTCGACGACAGCATTCGCGCCGCCGTCGCCGACAATGATAACGAAGCAGAACTGCGTCAGAAGCTACTGCAAAACGGCATGACAAGTCTGGACAACGACGCGCTGGAAAAAGTCGTCAACGGCGTCACCGATTTGGACGAAGCAATTCGCGTACGGTGGATGTCTTGAGCAATAGGTATTATTGTTACGCTTCAGCGGGGTGAAGGAGCCACAAAAAACGCTGTCAGCTCGGAGAGTTGAGAGATAATGTCGCTCGGTTCTCGGAACCGATAGCGTTTTCCCCAACGGTTTGCCAATCCTGCTTCAATCGGCTGAAGTGTCACGTATTATCAATAACAAACCCCATGCTCATCAAATAGCTTTCTAGTGACGCGATCCAGCCGCCTAAACTCGTTTGTCCATTTTATCGTACTTATCCCGACTGTTTTAGAATTACTCTGTCATTCTGTTCTCAGCCAGGGCAATCGCACGGTGCCAGTGTGTTTGGTCCAATCATTGCAATGTAATTCGCTTCGTCAAGAGGGTTGTTTTGTTCAGTAGCGTTTTGACGAAGGCACGACGCGATGCACACGGAGCCTGCTGGTATTGTTTACAAACACTATGAAAACGTTACAGACCAATGTCGGTTGATGCAAAGTCGAATGAGATCCCAGCCTTTCCGCTGCTCCTGCAACTGCTGGAACTGGATGGTGCTATCGTGACTCTGGATGCAATCCATTGTCAGACCGAAACGGCTCAGGCCATCATTGATGCGGAAGCAGATTACATTCTCAGTGTGAAAGCAAATCAGCCGACTCTGTATAAGTATCTGCGTACGTATTACTCAATTTAACTTTCAGACGAAGACAGGAAAGTGCTCAAGCGGTGGCCAGGCCTGCAATCTGTGGGTATGGTTGTTCGGGAACGGACAATCGGCGAAAAGGACGAACTGGAGACGTCATTCTTCATTATGATGGGATGAGAGGGTGCTCGACAAGATTTGAGCCGCTTTTTCAACAAGCTTACGTGCGATTGCCCTGGCCCCCAAACCCATCGCGAGTTTGAACACTCCGACGACGAATAGGCCAAGAAGGGAATAGGTCCAACGCTGGGGCAAATCAAACAGCCCGCCGAAAAGTATCGGGCCGGTTGCCGCGACAAGGTAGCCGATTGACTGTGCAAACCCCGAAAGTTCTGTGGCGGATTCTGTGTCGCTCGATCGAAGGACAATGAGCAGGAACGCCAATCCAAAGCAGCCGCCCAGAACGAAGCCAAGCAGCGAAACACATAACGCGATCCATCCCGCTTGATCCAATAGAAGCCCGGCCAGGCCAATGGATTCGACCACTGCCAAACACCATACGATGCTGCGTTGGTCCGCTCTCGTTTTCGCGAAGGAAGTCGAACAACTGCCGATCGAATCGTATTGCCAATCGAGGAAGCAGGCGCGGTATCAGGCAGGTGCAAACTTTGGGAGATCCAATGCGATGTTGAGCTGCCCTGTGCCACACAGAATGAACTGACGGGGAAAGACGCCGATGCGCTACTTCGAGGTGGCTGCACGGCAGTCGCCGAAGGAGCTAACATCGAAGCCTTCATGAGAGTCGCCGATGCGATGCAGTCGTTGGGATTGATCTGAGCAGGAAAACTCCGTCTCTGCGGTAGCGTTCACGAAAATCACTCGCGAGGTTCACGGAAATCTGAAAAGAGTCTACACTTCCTCAAATCGCCTGCAAGGGTAAGTAACTTGTGGCGACAAGCCCGCCGCTTTCGTTCGGCCATTGCTGCGATCAGCCGTTTTCCTCGTCGCTCATCAGTCCCGCTGGTTGCGCGGGTGACTTTAGCATCCCAGTCATGAAAGGAACTCACATGCGTGTTCTATTGGCCGTCGATCAGTCCCCGGCTTCCGACGCTGCGGCTACGTATTTACTCGGTCTCCCGTTTCGTCAGCCCGTCGATCTACAAATCGTGACGGTTGTTCCGCCGTTTCCATTCAGCGAAAACCAAGCGAATCGAATGAATCCGCGGGTTGTTGAACTTCTCAATCTGGAACGACAGCAAGCCGAAGCGAAGCTCGCAGACCTGGTCGCACACTTCCAAAACGATACTTTTCGATCAGTGAGTGCTGAAGTGATCGACGGTGGCCCCGCTCACGCATTGACTGAGTTTGCCGATGAGCAGGGAACGGAACTGATCGTTATGGGTGCCGTCGGGCGTTCGGCACTCGCGCGCGTCCTGCTCGGCAGCGTTTCGGAGTACGTCGCGAACCAGGCCCAAGCTTCCGTGCTGATTGTTCGCTCGCAAACTTCCACCAGTGTCAGGATAGGGACCGACACGGGCCCAAAACGAATCATGCTGGCGGTCGAAAATTCCGACAAGGACCTCGAAGTCGCTAACTGCCTGAGGCAATTCGAACTGCCAGTGTCAACTCAGGTTCATGCGGTGCATGTCATGCAATTGATGACGTTCTACAGGCAAGACATCATTCAGCAGACAAGTGAGATGTGGAAACAATCAGAGGTGCATGCCGAATCCCATGGCAAATTGCTTTCCGAAGTAATTCGGGATTGGGGTTTTGATGCGAGATCGGGTGTTGTCTCGGGGGCACACGTCGGCGATTCTTTAATTTCCTACGCTGACGAACATGAATGCGATTTGATTGTTACCGGAGACCGTCGTCGAGGTGCGTTGAAACGTTTGATTCTCGGTAGCGTGTCTCGCCACCTACTCCGATACGCCAAGTGCAATGTACTGATATCGCGAGGAAGCTAGGTGCAAGTCAACCAAAACGGCGCTCACGACGACCGATCGCAGGCATATCCGGAAGAGAGTATTGGACGGCTAATGACGTCCGAGTTCGTGGCCGTTCGCCCCGAATTCACAGTCGCCGAGGCGCTGTCTCATATTCGACGTCATGGCAAGGAATGCGAAACGCTCAACACGATTTACGTCGTGGACAAGGACGGAAGTCTGATCGACGAAATCGATTTGAGTAAAATTAATTTGGTCTCCCTGGATCAGCGGATTTCGGAGCTTGTCGGCCACCGGTTTACACCGCTGGCAGCCCTCGAAGACCAAGAACTCGCAATCAGGCAGTTTCAAGGGAATGACGCCGTGGCTCTGCCCGTCGTCGATGGCTCAGGTACGGCGAGCGCGCCCTTGATCACATCCATCGCTGATATCACGGGAGTGGTAATCTATTTCTCGTTCGCTTCGTGGTTTTTCGGGATCTGAGCTCACTGCCGTTCGCTTCTCCGGTGAAATCGAACGAGGGTAGAAGTGGTTGCACCAGCAGCAAACCTATTTCAACAATGCGTGACGCTCAGGAAATATGACGATGAACTTAAGAAGAGATCACGACGTTCAAACTAAACTTGACCCGGCAGAGTTGAACGATTGGTACGAATCTCTCGACAGCTTGGCGGCGCGATACGATTCGGATTGCGTTGCTGAATTGCTGCATGCTTTACGCATGCGAGCGGTACAACGGTTGCCGAAACTTCCACCCGTGACGGCGACTCCCTATCAAAACACGATCCCATGTCATCTCCAGCCCGATTACCCCGGCGATTTACAGATCGAGAAACGCATCCGCGATCTAATACGCTGGAACGCGATGGCGATGGTTGTTCGCGCGAATCAGGAATCTCCGGGCATCGGCGGTCATCTGGCTTCATACGCTTCGATTGCCACCCTGTTTGAAGTGGGCTTCAACCACTTCTTTCACGCGCCGACAGAGGAGCATTTTGGCGATCTGGTGTACTTTCAAGGTCACTCGTCTCCCGGTATTTATTCACGCGCGTTTTTGGAAGGGCGATTGAACGAGTCCGATCTCCAACGGTTTCGCCGCGAGACGCCGCGAGAAACCGGACTTTCATCCTACCCGCATCCGTGGTTGATGCCGGAGTTCTGGCAGTTCCCCACAGTCTCAATGGGCCTGGGGCCGTTGATGGCAATTTATCAAGCCCGATTTCTGAAATATCTGACGAATCGCGGCATCATCAACGCTTCGCAGTCACGTGTGTGGTGTTTCATGGGCGATGGTGAGAGCGATGAACCAGAATCGCTGGGTGCGTTGTCGCTGGCCGGACGTGAGCATCTCGACAATCTGACATTCATCGTCGACTGCAACTTACAACGACTCGATGGCCCTGTTCGTGGCAACGGAAAGATCATCCAGGAACTTGAAGGCGTGTTCACCGGTGCGGGCTGGAACGTCATCAAGGCGATCTGGAGCGGCGACTGGGACGAATTGTTTGCTGCAGACACGAATGGATTGTTGGCAAGACGCATGAACGAAGTGGTCGATGGCGAGTTCCAGAAGTACGCCGTTGAATCCGGTGCCTACATTCGCGAGCATTTCTTCGGCACGTCGCCCGAATTGCAAGCGTTGGTATCACATCTTTCGGACGAAGAAGTACGGCGACTGGGACGCGGTGGTCACGATCCGAAGAAAGTGTATGCGGCCTATAAGGCGGCAACAGATTACAAGCAGGGACCGTCGGTGATTCTTGCCAAGACCATTAAAGGCTACGGTCTCGGTACAGCTGGCGAAGCAAGCAACGTTTCACACCAACAACAGCAGCTGACCGCCGAACAATTGCAAGTATTCGGCAAGCGATTTGAAATTCCGCTCAGCGATGACGAACTCGAACAAATGGCGTTCTGCCGCCCCGACGAATCGAGTGAAGAAATCGCGTATTTAAAATCTCACCGAGAAAAATTGGGCGGTTTTCTTCCGGCCAGAAGTAAGAACACGTCGGCACTGAGTATCCCTGGCCTGGACGATTTCAGCAGGCTGCTTCAAGGTACAAAAGACCGCGAAGCAGCGTCGACCATGATGATTGGCAGAATTTTGGCTCAGTTGTTGGAAGACAAAAACATCGGCAAATACGTTGTGCCGATCATTCCCGATGAAGCACGCACGTTCGGGTTGAATTCACTGTTCGCCACGTACGGAATTTATTCCAGCAAAGGTCAACTCTACGAACCGGTCGACGCCGATCAGTTGATGTACTATCGCGAGGCCAAAGACGGGCAGGTGCTGCAAGAAGGGATTACGGAAGCCGGTGCGATGTCAAGTTTTATTGCGGCGGGGACAAGTTATGCGAATCTGCAAACACCGTTGATCCCGTTCTACCTGTATTATTCGATGTTCGGATTCCAACGGGTGGGTGATTTCATCTGGGCCGCGGCCGATTCTCGCGTCAAAGGTTTTCTGATTGGCGCGACGTCGGGTCGCACGACGCTGCAAGGCGAAGGGTTTCAGCACTGCGATGGCCACGGCCCGTTGATGGCGACCACGATTCCGACGCTTCAATCCTACGATCCCGCGTATGGGTATGAATTGGCTGTCATCATCCAAGACGGATTGCGACGGATGTATGTCGAAAACGAGGAAATCTTTTATTACATCACCGGATACAACGAGGTTTATTCGATGCCGCCGATGCCCGAAGGAGCCGAAACTGGGATTCTGAACGGCATGTATCGGCTGCGCAGCGTCACGCCGGAACGAACAACCAGCACCAAGCGGCCGCAGTTGTTCGGCAGCGGATCGCTGTTGCCGGAGGTTCTGCGGGCGCAGGAAATTCTTGCTGAACAATTTGAACTTGGCAGCGACGTATGGAGTGTGACCAGCTATTGCCAGTTGCGACGTGATGCTCAGTCCGTCGACCGCATCAATGCGTTGCATCCCGAGGCACCTAACCAACGCAGTTATCTGGAAGAGACGTTGAAAGGTTTGGACGGCCCTTTTGTTGCGGTCACCGACTACATCAAACTCGTGCCCGATCAGATTCGCCAATGGATACCGGGCAAGTACACAACACTAGGGACGGATGGTTTCGGACGCAGTGACACCCGCGCTGCATTGCGAAGTCACTTTGAAGTCGACGCAGAGCATATCGTGTACGCGACTCTGCGAGCGATTAGCGATTCGTCCGACGCTGACACAGCGAGGCTGACGAAAGCGATGCAAACGCTGGGCATCGACCCGGACAGTATGGACCCAGTCGTAGCCTGAAGAACTTAACGGATCGTGGGGCTGCACTTCGGCGATCATCAAACGAACCGTGAGCCAGTCACTAATGAGAATCACGAATGGACCAGTACATACAAGCGATTGTCGCACTGCTTGCAATCGCCAACCCGCTTTCTGCAGTTCCTGTATTTCTGCAGGCGGTCGATGGCGCAGATAAGACACAGAGACGAAAATCGGCTTCGTTAGCGGCGATTTCTGTTTTCATAATCCTGCTTGTCGCCGCCGTCGCGGGCAACTGGGTGCTCGACATTTTCGGTATTTCCATATCCGCGTTTCGTTGTGGTGGTGGATTAGTGATCCTGCTGATGGGGCTAACGATGCTGCAAGGACGTGCTTCCAGAGTCCAAACGGAGTCACTCACTCACAACGAACGCCAAAGTAAGATTTTTGTTCCAATTGCGATGCCGCTCCTTGCCGGTCCGGGAGCGATCACCACCGTGATCACCATTGCGTTGGCCGAGCCCTATTGGAAGAATCTATCGGTCGCATTGACGGCGATCGTGGTCTTGGCATTGGTGGTCTGGGTCGTATTGTTGTTATCGCAAGGCGTCCAGGGATTACTTGGCCCGCTTGGTCAGAAAATATTGCTCCGCTTTTTTGGATTGATCCTGGTGGCGATCGGTGTGCAGTTCATGCTCACAGGTGCTCACGAATTTTTTACTAGTGCGATGATTGAGCAATCACTCGAATAGTGGCACAGGCTTTGCTGTAATGAACCGAAGATTCGCCCTTCCCGATCAAGGAAATTACCATGCCTCAATCAGCTGAAACAAACCGTCGGATCGTTCTCAACTCACGACCACATGGCGCTCCTAAGCCCGATAACTTCCGATTGGAAACCACGGAATTGCCAACGCCGGCCGACGGGCAGGTGTTACTTCGAACGGTTTACTTATCGCTAGACCCTTACATGCGTGGTCGCATGAGCGACTCGCTTTCCTACGCTGACCCGGTCGAAGTCGGCGAGGTAATGGTTGGTGGTGCGGTTTGTCGAGTTGAACAATCACGGCATCCCGACTTTGCTCAAGGTGACTGGGTTCTAGCAAACACAGGCTGGCAGGACTATGCCCTATCAAGTGGCGAAGGGTTGATTCCGTTGGGGCGGCAACTCGAACATCCATCGCGGTCGTTGGGTGTACTCGGGATGCCCGGTTTCACAGCCTACATGGGGCTGCTTGATATTGGCGGGCCGAAACCTGGAGAGACGGTAGTGGTCGCCGCCGCGACGGGTGCGGTCGGCTCAGTCGTTGGTCAAATTGCGAAACTTAAAGGCTGTCGCATTGTCGGTGTCGCAGGCGGATTAAAGAAGTGCCAGGCGGGAGTCGAAACGTTTGGCTTTGACGCTTGCCTGGATCATTACGCGACCGATTTTGACCAGCAGCTTGCCAATGCATGTCCCAAGGGCATCGACGTGTACTTTGAAAGCGTTGGCGGGAAAGTGTTCGATGCAGTACTTCCACTCTTGAACGTCAAAGCTCGCATTCCAGTTTGCGGGTTGATCGCGCACTACAATGACACTGAGCTACCCGAGGGGCCAGACAGATTGCCATTGCTAATGCAGACATTCTTAGTTCGGCGAATTAAGGCTCAGGGCTTCATCATTTTCGATGACTACGGTTCTCGTTACGAAGAGTTTCTGGCTGACATGACGTCCTGGGTCGCAGAAGGCAAAGTGAAGTACATTGAAGACATCGTTGACGGACTCGAACAGGCTCCTGACGCATTTATCGGCTTGCTCGAAGGAAAGAACTTTGGCAAGCTCGCTGTCCGCGTTGGCGAGGAATCGACTCCAGTTCCTGTTTGAGCACAACAATCTGATCCGATTGTGACCGATCGGTGCTGCGACAGGGTGCAACATTGTCGGCAGCCTCTTGTCTTGTTGGAAGATTTAAGATCGTGCGGCAAATTTAGCACGTCTAATAGTTATTGAAAGTTACTAAAGAATCCGGAGAAACAAAATGAACTTTCGGCGACTTTGAAAAACGGTATGGCAACGGCCCGTCATGTGAGCCTCACAAAGTTGGCCGGCAAGATCGGCGCGGATGTGTCGCGGTTTCCTAACACGGTGAAGATCCTGCGACGCGCAACTGCGACGCTCAATTTTTCCGCGGCAAGACTAGTCGTTGAATTAACGTCGTCGATCCGTCGCGCGTAACTCGTCCAACTCCCCTTAAATAGAGACCGTGAACAAATAATGAAGACAATTGTAGTTGCAACGGATTTTTCGGAACGCTCGGATCGTGCGATCCGACGCGCGAAGTTACTGGCGCGTGAATTTGATTCCAGGCTCCACTTGGTACACGTTGTCGATGACGACCGGTGGCAGGCGGTTGTGCTGGCAGAACAGGACGCATCGACCAAAATTCTGGAGGAAATGGCGAACACGATCGAAGGCAACGACGGGCTGAAATGCGATTTTCGAGTCGTCCTTGGAAAGCCGTTTGCCGGTATCACCCAAGCAGCGCGAGACATCGAGGCAGATTTGATCGTCATCGGTCCGCATCGCCGGCAACTTCTGCGAGGTATTCTGGTCGGGACAACTGTCGAGCGAACGATCCGGACGTCAGACCGTCCCATCTTTTTGGCCAACGGAATTCCGGCTGGATCGTACAGCCGAGCACTCGTCGCCTCAGACCTTTCCGCATATTCCGCAGCAACGATTCGCACCGCCAACACAATAGGATTGCTCGATCGGTTGAACGTCTCCCTCCTCAATGTGTTTAGTACACTTGGCGCTGCTTTGATGAGCCGCGCGTCGATGAGCGACGATGAGAAACGATCGTACCTTACTAGAGAAAGGAGCCGAGCGGGAAAAGAGGCTGCGTCATTCATGAACAATCTCAAAGTTGACGGGATGTCAACGATCCTGAAACCCGACACAGTCAGCATCGCCGATACGATTTGCGAGACGGCAATTGAGCTGTCGGCTGAGTTGATCGTGATTGGAACGAGCGTTCGATCAGCGATTCTACGAGTCATCCTGGGAAGCGTAACCGAAGGCGTATTGAGCACCACTGATCGAGACGTGCTCGCGATACCTCCACACCAAATCCAAGCCAATGGAGCAAACAAGGCAGACGGAGCGGTGTCCTGATGCTGGACGTTGCCACGGTCATTTTGATCTCAGGGATATTGCTCTTGTTAGCCATCGTGTCGAACAAATTGTCCGCCCGCATCGGTGTTCCCGTACTGCTCCTGTTTCTGGTGGTAGGAATGCTGGCCGGCTCCGAAGGCATCGGGCGAATCGAGTTCGAGGACTACTCGATGGCCAGCGCGATCGGCACCGTTGCCTTGTGTTTGATTTTGTTCGATGGCGGGCTTCGTACGTCCTACCATGCAATTCGGTCGGTCTGGAAACCGGCCGCAGTGCTGGCAAGCGTTGGCGTCCTGATTACGGCGGTGGTCACAGGACTGGCAGCGTCCTGGATCCTCGGAATCTCGATTCTTGAAGGGCTGTTACTGGGAAGCATCGTTGGCTCGACGGATGCTTCGGCCGTTTTTTCAGTACTTCGATCCGGCGGCGTAGGTATCCGGCGCCGGTTGGCAGAAACGTTGGAGGTCGAAAGTGGATCGAACGACCCAATGGCAATCTTCCTGACTATTGGTTTGATTCAAGTCCTGACTGGCGCAGTGGCACCCGGCCCGGGTCTGTTGGGGTTGTTCCTGACTCAACTCATCGTAGGTTTGGTCGCTGGTGTGCTCGTGGGTTACGGTGGTGCCTGGGTGCTGAGGCACATTGAACTCGGCGCGGCAGGCCTGTATCCAGTGATGGCGACCGCCCTTGCATTGCTTTCGTTCGGACTGGCCGCCGTCCTGGACGGAAGCGGTTTTCTGGCTGTCTATCTGACCGGGATCGTGATTGGGAACCGGCGCCCGGTCTTCCATCGTGGCATACTACTGTTTCACGATGCCGCAGCGTGGATCTGCCAAATCTTGATGTTCATGGTGCTCGGGCTTTTGAGTTTCCCGAGTCGCCTTTTGGATGTCGCCGGAGTGACATTATTGATTGCTGCCGTCTTGATTTTCGTGGCGCGCCCGCTTGCCGTGTTCTTGTGTGCTTCCTGGTTTGGGTTTTCTCGTAAAGAGTTGTTGTTTTTGTCGTGGGTCGGACTGAAGGGGGCGGTTCCCATTACCTTGGCGACGTTTCCGATGCTCGCGGGATTGCCCGGCGCGTCGTTGATGTTTGATACTGTCTTTGTGGTCGTTCTCGTGTCAGCACTCATTCAAGGATGGACGCTACCAGCTGCGGCCCGAATCCTGAAGCTTGACGAACCCGAACCGCGTTCATCGCCAGTGACATTGGAAATTAGCTCGTTGCGCCACGTCGACGGAGACATTGTCGACTACTACATCGACACCGGATGCCGAGCGGCTGGCCGAAAAGTAAAAGACCTTGGATTACCCGAAGGTGTCGTGGTGGCAGTGATCTCCCGCGATCACGAAACCATCATGACCCAAGGGAGTTTTCAAATCGAAAGCGGTGATCACGTCGTCGTCGTACTGCGTCCAGAACTCCGAGCCAAGGTCGATCAAATCTTCGCGTGTCAGACTGCGTCGTCGAAAGTCGAAGACGTTGACGGTTTGTCGATTGGTGAAACGAAAGATGTTTGATTCGAACTTAAGTATTGAACAACCCAGGGAACATTATGGCAACTGAGCCCAACTGCAGCATGACCGTCGATGAAGCGACTACGCTCAATGCCGAATACGATGGGCAGACGTTCTACTTCTATAGCAAGCATTGCCGGGAGAAGTTTTTTAGGATGTCATGTTTGGGACTGGATCGGTTCGCCGACTAGTTATCCGTCCGCATCCAGAAACTGCGCCGCCCAGTGCTCGTAATCCCCAGCCCGCGACACCGTCTCCATCAGCGATACAGACGCCAGATTCGGCAACTGTTTGGGATCTTCGCCTGCCTTCAAGCGCCTCAGCGTGTCGTAGATGGCCTGGGTGGCAGCGGCAAACGGCTGGTGACCCCGCAGGCAGATCTTAACGCGATTGGCGGCCAAGACCTCTGGTTCTTTTACTGACCGGGGTGCGCTGCCGAGAATGATGGGTAACGTCGTGGCGCGAGCGATGGTTTCCAGATCGGTAATATCTTTTACGCCATACAGGAACAACGCATCGACGCCCGCTTCTTCGTAGGCTTGCATGCGCGTGGCCGCATCCCTGGCATCGGTGATGATCGAGGCGCTGGTGCGGGCCGCGATAACCAGGTCTGGGTCGGCGCGCGCGCTGAGGGCGGCTTTCATTTTGCCGACTCCTTCAGCCAGTGATACCAAACGCCGCCCGCCACCGGCGGTCGCTGCAGGCAGTTCGGTATCTTCCACCGACAGGCCGGCGACGCCAGCGGCCTCCAGTTCCTGGACGCACCGCATGGTATTGAGTGCATTGCCGTAACCATGATCGGCATCCACCAGCACCGGCAATTCACTGGCCCGTGAGATACGCATTGCCTGGTCCGCCAACTCCGAAAGGGTCAGCAGAATTATATCTGGTGCGCCGAGCACGGTGAGCGAAGCAATCGAACCTCCGAAAATGCCGACCTCGAATCCAAGGTTTTCGGCGATTCGGACCGATACGGGATCGTAGACAGATGCGGGAAAACTGCAGTCATCACGTTGCAGCAGCGCACGGAACTTCTGTCGACGTTTATGCCAGCGATGCATGTCAGCTCAACTTATAATGGTGATTGGTGGTGCCGTGGAGTGGAAGTGCTTTCAACTGCCGATAGAATAGCATTCACTGCGTGGTTCAGCCATTGTACGCGGCGATGCACCATTCTTCGATTTCAACTAGGAACAATCCATGTCGCTTTCGTTGTTCGACAAGTTTCAACTCAAAGATGTCACACTGCGAAACCGAATCGCTGTATCGCCGATGTGCATGTATTCATCGGAGGACGGTTTTCCAACGGATTGGCATTTGGTTCACTTGGGTTCTCGGGCTGTTGGCGGTGCGGGATTGGTGATTGTAGAGGCGACCGCCGTATCACCCGACGGACGCATTAGTCCTGCCGACAGCGGAATTTATTCGGACAATCACGTGGAGCCGTTTGCGCGGATCACACGATTCATGCAACAACAGGGGGCGGTGTCCGGAATCCAGATCGCGCATGCCGGTCGCAAAGCAAGTTCAAAGAAGTCATGGGAAGGTGGCGGGCACATCGACACCAGCGAAGGCGGATGGGAGACAATCGCTCCGTCGGCAATTGCATTCGGCGCCAAGCTCGACAAAGTGCCCACGGCGATGACGATCGACGATATCGCGCGAGTGAAGAGGGACTTCGTTGCGGCCGCCGAGCGTTCGCTCGCCGCGGGATTCCAATGGCTGCAAGTTCACTTTGCGCATGGTTATTTGGCACACGAATTCTATTCACCGCTATCAAACAAGCGGACCGATCAATACGGTGGTAGTTTTGATAACCGTATTCGTTTCATGATGGAAGTGTTTGAAGCGGTTCGCGAAGTATGGCCGCAACGTCTGCCATTGACTGTTCGCCTGTCAGTCACAGATTGGGTGGACGGTGGAGTCACGCTTGAGGAGTCGATCGAACTGATCCGACGCTTGAAATCAGCCGGACTCGACATGATTGATGTGAGCCACGGCATGATTGTCCCCGACCGCACAAATGCCCCGTCGGAACCTGGATTCATGATCCCCTATGCCGCCCAAATTCGTCGCGATGTTGACATTGCGACGACGGCGAGCTGGTTGATCAGTGAACCGAAGCAAGCCGAGACGACAATCCAAAACGCACAACTGGACATGGTGACCTTGGGTCGTGAAATGCTACGCGATCCATACTGGCCCTATCATGCCGCTGAAGAGTTGGGAGTTGCATTGGCCAGCGATATCCTGCCGATCCAATACGCACGCGCAGTATAGGACTGTTGCTCTGTCATTGGGACTACGTCAAATCGAACAACATGATTTCGGCATCCGAGTTCGCCGTGATGTTCAATTCTGTTTCGTTGCTGATCGCCGCCCCATCACTCGTGCCCAAAGCCTGGCCATTGAGGGTGACGGAGCCACGAAGCACTTGAAGCCATGCGTGGCGACCTGACGGAATGCTGTGGCTGATAGAGTTTCCGTTTTTAAGTTTGGACAGAAAAATACTGGCGTCTTGATGGATGGTGAGCGAGCCGTCTCGTCCGTCCGGCGATGCGACCACCCGAAGTGCATTGTTCAGCTCAGCGTCTGCGAAGTGTTTTTGTTCGTAGCTTGGTTCGATGCCTTGAGACTTGGGCAGCAGCCAGATTTGGTAGAAATGTGTCGGCTTGTTATCGGATGGGTTGAACTCGCTATGCGTGATTCCTGTCCCAGCGCTGATTCGCTGGAACTCGCCTGGTTTTAGAACTTCGCCGTTGCCGAGCGAATCCTTGTGTTCAAGTGCCCCTTCGAGAACGTAGGAGACGATCTCCATATTGTCGTGGGCATGTTCCCCGAATCCTTGTCCAGCCGCGACGCGGTCCTCGTTCATGACTCGCAGAGACCGAAAGCCCATGTGTTTCGGATCCCGATAGGAAGCGAATGAAAACGTGTGGTAACTGTTGAGCCATCCGTGGTCACCGTGACCTCGCTCGCTTGCTTTGCGTACTTCGATCATTCGTCCTGCTCCTTGTTTTTGACGGTAGATGCAATATCTTACGTGTCTTGGTTTCGTTTGTCACGTACTGGATGCAACACGGCGATCATGGAAAACGCAATCACACGTTCCGGCGAAGGCCCATCCGTTTGGGTTGTCGGTGATTTGTACACGATCAAGGCAAGTGGTGCGGACACGGGAGGCGCCTTCACGCTGATCGAGGTTTCCGTGCCGCCCGGTTCAGGATCTCCGCCACACGTGCATCATCGCGAAGATGAAGCATTCTACATCATCCAAGTTCCTCAGGGGTCGTAGCGACAGCGAAGAAAAAGGCGTACTCACGCCACTATTGTTTGACCAAAACTATCTCAAGGAACAAAGTGATGTTGCTAGGTACTCAAAAACAAATTGACACGGCACTATTCGTACTGCGTGTCGCTATCGGTTGCCTCATGCTCGTTCACGGCATTCAAAAGCTGATGGGTTTCAGCGGCATGGCAGACGTGTTTCCCGATCCGATCGGCATGGGGAGTCAACTCAGCCTCACCATGGCGATTGGTGCGGAAGTCGGCTGTTCAATCCTATTGATTCTGGGGCTAGGGACGCGATTGGCCGTCATCCCACTTGCGTTTACGATGATCGTGGCGCTGTTCGTCGTTCACGCGGCCGATCCGTGGAAAGTCAAGGAACTGGCGGCGATTTTCCTGACGGTATATGTAGTCATCTTCATCACGGGGCCGGGCAATTGCTCGCTGGACGCGAAACTGCTTACCAAGGCCAAAGTCGGAACACGCGATGAATTGCCGAATCCAAAATAGGGGTAAAGTAGCTTAGTGCGCTGTCCAGTCTAAATTCTGAGGTTACAGCCTGACTGTAGAACGATTGTCCCAATCGTTTTCCGAAACAGTTGGGACAACTGTTCTACACGACGCGAGTGTTTCACACTACAGAGCACGTACAACCAAACAAGGAAAAGCTATGAGCAAAGAAGCCAGCACGGATTTCCCCATCAGCGAACTGATCGCGAAGCGTTGGAGCCCCTACGCGTTCGAGGATCGCCCCGTTTCACGGGCCGACCTGTGCAGCTTGCTGGAGGCGGCGCGCTGGGCGCCCTCCTCTTACAACGAACAACCGTGGAGCTACATCCTGGCCACGAGGGATGAGCCGGATGAATTCGCCAAGCTACTCTCCTGCCTCCTCGAGGGCAATCAAGAGTGGGCCAAAGCGGTGCCGGTTCTGATGGTGGGCTGTACGAGTCTCAACTTCAATCGCAATGGCAAGCCAAACGCAGCCGCGACCCATGATCTCGGATTGGCTGCGGGCAACCTCTGTTTGGAAGCGACCGCCCGCGGGCTCTGCGTCCATCAAATGATCGGTATCGAACCCGACAGGGTTCGCGAACTGTACCAAGTTCCCGATGGCGTGCAGCCGCTGACCGGATTGGCAATTGGTTACGCGGCTGCCCCAGGAACTCTGCTGGAGAAGTTCCGAGAGCGTGATCTCGCGCCTCGTGCTCGAAAGCCTTTAGCTGAGTTCGTTTTTGGCGGCCAGTGGGGCTTGGGCTCGGGCGTGATCAACAAGGCGACAGTCAAGTAGACGACAGTCAAGTAGACGACAGATAGACTGGGCGGGGCGGACGTTACAATGAACGAAACTATTAGTGTCAACGGACACGCGAACAATCACAATATGAAAGAATTAGCCATGCGTACGAAAATGATGATCGGTTTTGCTGCTACTGCGTTGTTATTCGTGGGAACCGCCGTCTCGGCCGAGACCTACAGCGTCGATCCCGCTCACACCAGCCTCGCGTTTTCAGTCCGCCACTTGGGGCTCAGCAATGTCAGGGGACATTTCGGCGAATTCGCCGGCACGATCGTGATGGACAAGGGTGCGATCAAGAAAGCAGACGCTACGATGCAGGTTAAGAGCATCGACACTGGCGTCAAGCAACGCGATGATCACCTGCGATCGGCGGACTTCTTCGACGGCGCCAAATATCCAGTCATTACGTTCAAGACCAAGAGCGTCGAGAAGGAGGGCAATAATCTCGTGCTTGTCGCAGACTTCGCTATTCGGGGAGTAACGAACGAAGTGCGTTTGCCGGTCAAGCTCAATGGGCCGATCAAAGACCAGGATGGCCAGACCCGGATCGGGCTGGAGGGCAAGCTCGCGATCAATCGCAAAGACTATGGAATCAACTTCAATGCGATATTGGAAACGGGAGTGGCGTTGGTTGGAGAGGAGGTGTCGATCGAAGTCAATATCGAGGCCGTCCAAAGAGACGAGCAGTGATGCTCTGCTTCTGAATCCGCTGTGGCTCCGAGGGGGCCGAGATTGTTTTGAGTGGTTTGGCGCGGTATCGCCGGCTCAGAGGTGATGACACCTTCTTTCTCACGGGTGCCGACGAGCACGCTGCAAAAGTATCCGACACCGCAATCAAGCAGGGACTTTCTGCAAAGGCGTGGGCTGACCAGGATGCTGCGGACTTTCGCGACTTGTTTCGCCGTCTTGAAAGGACCAACAACGATTTCGTTCGCACCAGCGAGCAACGGCACAATGAACGTGTAACTCCATACCAGTTGGACAACTTCTAACCTGGTAATCTGCATAACCCAGGAAATTATCATGCCGCAATCACCAGAAACGAACCGCCGGATCGTTCTGAACTCCCGACCACATGGCGCTCCCAAACCCAATAACTTTCAATTGGAAACCAAGGAGCTGCCAAAGCTGGCCGATGGGCAGTTATTGCTGCGAACGGTCTACTTGTCGCTTGACCCTTACATGCGCGGCCGCATGAGTGATGCACCTTCTTACGTGCCTTCAGTCGAAGTTGGCGAGGTGATGGTTGGTGGTACGGTTTGCCGAGTTGAGCAGTCGCTGCATCCCGACTTTGCTACGGGCGACTGGGTGTTGGCCTACACGGGTTGGCAGGACTACGCCGTATCCAGTGGTGAAGGTTTGATTCCGTTGGGAAAGCAACTCGAGCATCCATCGCGGTCGCTGGGCGTGCTCGGGATGCCGGGTTTCACAGCCTACATTGGGCTGCTTGAGATTGGTCAACCCAAACCTGGCGAGACGGTGGTGGTCGCCGCTGCGACTGGCGCAGTTGGCTCCGCCGTTGGGCAGATCGCCAAACTCAAAGGTTGTCGTGTTGTTGGAGTCGCCGGCGGTCCAAAGAAGTGCAAAGCGGGCGTCGATACCTTCGGTTTAGACTTGTGCCTGGACCATTATGCAGCCGACTTTGCTCAACAGCTTGCCGACGCGTGTCCCGATGGCATCGACGTGTACTTTGAAAGCGTTGGCGGGAAGGTGTTCGATGCCGTACTTCCACTATTGAACGTCAAAGCTCGCATTCCAGTTTGCGGATTGATCGCTCACTACAACGACACGGAGCTACCCGCAGGCCCAGACCGATTGCCACTGCTGATGCAGACGTTTCTATTTCAGCGAATCAAGGCTCAGGGCTTCATTATTTATGACTACAATTCTCGCTACGAGGAGTTCCTGGCAGACATGACGCCTTGGGTTGCAGACGGCAAGGTAAAGTACATTGAAGATATCGTTGACGGACTCGAACAGGCTCCGGACGCATTCATCGGCTTACTCGAAGGCAAGAATTTTGGGAAGCTCGCTGTCCGCGTTGGCGAGGATTCCGTTTAAATCCTCGGAAAATCGCAGGCTGGCTGCTCTTATTTGTTCGGTTTCCTGACGGTGGCTGATTTTGCGGCATAGTGAGCCGATAGACACGGTATCACGCAAGTCAGCCAGTCTGCACGTGGAGGATGCGTTCGGCAAGCTTCACAGGAGTTTCCCTCGTAAGGTCCCGTGCCTGCTCTTCTCCGCCGTAGATGAATTGAACCGGTCCGCTAACCCAGCAAACCATAAGATGCCACAAAAACACTGCTCTCCAAATTTCTTTGGGAAAGGGTCTTGGCTCGCCTTTACATTACATGTAAACTATTAGAGTCACTCAACCGGAGAAGCAATCGTGTCGTCTGCATCACTTCGTCAACAGCTCAAAAAGAAGGGCCCGTTCGATTCGCTCGAACAGGAGGCGATGCTGGGGATTCTCCGGACGAGCGACCTGCTGGAAAATCGCTTGGCTCGTCTGCTTCGCGAACATGGCCTGACGCCTTCGCAATACAACGCGATGCGAATCATGCGTGGCGAAGGCAAGCCGATGCCGTGTTTGGAGGTCGCGAATCGAATGATCCAAGTCGCACCAGCGATCACACGGGTCGTCGATCAATTGGTTGGACGAGGGCTAATCGACAAGCAACAATCCGAAGAAGATCGTCGGGTATTTCTGGTTGATTTAACCACTGCAGGAACGGGTTTGCTAAAGAAAATCGATGCCCCGCTTCTGGCGCTGCATCAATCGCTGCTGGGCCACATCTCGAAGTCTGATTTAATAACACTCAACACAATCCTTGAAACCGCTCGCGCGGCACTTGACGACTGACTTTTTTAACCAGATAGTTTACATGTAACGCAAACCAATGTTCTTGAAGGTACCGAAATGAACCCTACACGCCGAAATATGCTTTCCTTGACCGCTGCCGGTTTGATTCACGTTGCCGGCAAACCCACCACTGCCCACGCCAATGAAACCATCAGCAACGACTTGCTGATTCGGCAGGCGGCCCAGCGTGGGCATACCGACCTAGGTTGGCTGAAAAGCTATCACTCGTTTTCGTTTGGTGGTTACTATGACCAGCGGCATATGGGCTTCCGCAGCCTGCGAGTGATCAACGATGACCGCATCGCTGCCGGTCGTGGCTTTCCAACGCACCCGCACCGAGATATGGAAATTATCTCCTACATTCTCGACGGATCGTTACAACACAAGGACAGTACCGGCAAGGGAGCGATCATCACGCCCGATGACATTCAAATGATGTCGGCGGGAACCGGGATCACGCACAGTGAATACAATCCGTCGGCGACTGAGTCGAATCACTTTTTACAAATCTGGATCGAACCGGGGTTGAAGGGTGTTGGTCCGCGTTACAGTGACAATGTGGTCAAGCCCGACGATAAGCAAAACGTTTGGAAACTGATTGCGGATCCCGATGATTCCGGTGCTTCGGTCAACATCTATCAAGACGCCAAGATCCATGCCAGCAAGTTGCAAGCGGGCGAGAGCTTAGACTACACGCTCGAGCGAAACCGCCACGCCTGGCTGCAAGTCGCCACCGGCGAAATCATCGTCAACGGCACGAGGTTAAAGGCTGGCGACGCCGTAGCGTCCAGCCGAGCGACCGACCTACACGTCACCGCATTGAAAGATGCTGACGTGCTGCTGTTCGACTTGGCTTGATAACGCGTCAGGAACTTTCAATGAATTGAGCCGTCATGCCGCATGGCTACGGATGCAAGCAGCGGGAGCTCAGTTGTTGACCTGGTTTGCTATGTCGAACGAGCTGCGTCGCGACTGGCGCAAAGACATGGAGGGTTACACGAACCTATTCTATGAGACCATTCCAAGCTATGCACCGCTGATCGACAGTTATAAAGAGAAAAGTAAATAGGCAATTCGGATTCGGAACAATCATCTGATTCAAGAAACTGTTTATCTGACTTAGGTGGCTCGCCAGCGGTCCCGATACCGCTGCCGAGCCAACTTCGTTGTTGGATTCAAGTGATGCGAGTTGCAACGATCAGTTGAGCCAAACAAGAAGCCGCTGGAGGAGAGCGACGGTGGTACAATCAGCAACGACCCCGCGACCCAATGGTAGACGAACGAAACGAATGAGGTGCTTGCTTACGTTAGCAAGTACGAGCCAACTACAAGGAGATTTGAGTGATGAAGATTTACGTTGTTTTTTACAGTATGTACGGTCACGTGTTCAAAATGGCCGAGGCGATCGCCGAGGGAGCGAAAACAGTGGACGGTGCCGAGGTGAAGCTTTTCCAGGTCGCCGAGACGTTGCCAGGCGAGGTGCTTGGAAAGATGAACGCGAAGGATGCAAAGAAAGCGTTCGCACACGTGCCGGTGATTGACGCGGAGCAGTTGGGCGAAGGGGACGCGATTATTTTCGGCACACCGACGAGATTCGGGAACATGGCCGCTCAGATGCGAACTTTGCTCGATGCGACCGGCGGTCTTTGGAAGAACGGTGACTTGGTGGGCAAGGTCGGCAGCGTCTTTGCGTCCACTGCGACGCAGCACGGCGGGCAGGAAACAACAATCACGAGTTTTCACACAACTCTGCTTCATCACGGAATGATCATCGTTGGTGTTCCTTATTCCTGCCCAGGCCTCAGCGAGATGGGTGAAATCAGCGGTGGAACACCTTATGGAGCAACCACGCTGGCGAGCGATGACGGATCTCGGCAACCAAGCGACAACGAGCTCGCAATCGCACGATTCCAAGGCAAGCACGTCGCGGCAATTACCAAGAAGCTCGTCTTAAATTGAACGACGCCTCGTCCACTACTACACCACATAATCAAACCCAACCCAAGGACCAAAAGATGTTACTGGGTACTCAAAAACAAATTGACACGGGACTCTTCGTACTGCGTGTCGCCATCGGTGTGTTCATGCTCGTTCACGGCATTCAGAAACTGATGGGCTTCAGTGAAATGGCGGACAAATTTCCCGACCCAATCGGGATGGGAAATCAACTCAGTCTGATCATGGCAATTGGTGCTGAGGTGGGCTGTTCCCTTCTGCTGATTCTGGGACTAGGGACGCGTCTGGCCGTCATTCCACTCGCGTTCACGATGATCGTGGCATTGTTCGTCGTTCACGGTGCCGACCCGTGGAAAGTGAAGGAGCTGGCAGCCATTTTTCTAGCCATGTACGCAGTCATCTTTATCACAGGCCCCGGCCGCTGTTCGTTGGACGAGAAACTGTTTAACAAAACCAAGGCTGAAACGATTGCAGAGTAAGTGACGTCAGCCGAAACCACTGCAAGCTTGTCTGACATCGGGCCACTTCAAGGCGTAGCTACGCTTACTTTTCAAAACATGTTGCATTTGAGTCAAGTTCTGATGGTTGAGTCAACAAAACCCCCCTCCCCAGCGGACGAGCTTTGAAGGGGGAATCGATTCAGTTGCAAAGTTTGGC
>Ga0154020_10001714_pt1 | contig 27002 bp, 19 predicted proteins | sample Klosneuvirus_201_FD_109709 | JGI IMG/M metagenome (GOLD analysis project Ga0154020, IMG submission 109709) | Active sludge microbial communities from wastewater, Klosterneuburg, Austria - Klosneuvirus_20160825_MG | ecosystem: Engineered > WWTP > Aerobic digester > Activated sludge | place...
GGGGAATCTCCTGAACACCTGGTGTGGGAAAATGAGAATGGGTTTAAGGTAAATCCCTATTCGAGCAAAGATGAAACCCCTGCAGTTTACGAGCCGGCTTTTTTGCACCGGGATTGGCAGGTGGGCGTTCAACACACAGGTTCTGTCAAAGAAATGAACGCAAGTTTTCTCAGGGACCTGAACCATGGCGCCAACGCCATTGCTTTTGAATTACAGGAAGGCGCATTGGATGATGTGTTTAAAAACATACATCTTGATCTGGTTTCTGTAAGTCTAAGTCTTAAAGCTGATCGGGCCCCTGAACTCAAAAATTATTTTGATAAACAACATAAAGGCAAACCCCTGAACATGTCGCTTTTTCCTGTTTCGCTCAGCAATGAAAAAGAGCTGAAGGACTGGGGCGCTTTGCATGCTCTGTTTGATGAGTATCCAGGCATAAAAACCATGTCGGTGAATGCCTCAACCTTCGCAAATCAAAATGCCTTGCCGTATTACGAACTGGCGCTGGCCTTCACGCAGTTGATCGAAAGTTTGGCTTGTGCTGAACCGGGTACAATAAAAAAGGAGATCGCACTTAAAACAAGTGCAGACACAGATTTTTTTGTACAAATTGCCAAACTCAGGGCCTACCGAAGGTTATGGAAATTGATTGCAAAGGAGTACAATACAAGTTCGCGCCTATATGTTGTTGCCGAAACGGATGTAAACAGTTTAAGCATTTCGGATGCCTACACCAATTTGCTCAGAACCACGCTTTCCTCCATGTCGGCCATTTTGGGCGGATGCAACGAGCTCATCGTGCAGCCTTACGACCGTTTGTTGCAGGGCGACTCGGCTTTTTCTTCGCGCATGGCCATGAACCAGCAATTTATTCTAAAACACGAATCGTATTTTGACAAGATGGGCGATGTAGCTTGTGGTGCCTATTATATCGAACGTTTAACCGATGCGCTCTGCGAAAAAACATTAGCAAGCATTAAAGTCATTGAATCCAAAGGCGGGTATTTTAAATGCTTGAACTCAGGTGAGATCAGTCTTGAACTTGAAAAACAAAATAAAAACAAACTTGAGGCCATCAGCAATGGCAAAGCCTTGAGAATTGGGGTGAACAAATTTAAAAACGAAAAAGAAAAACTTGAACTGAGTGAGGCTCAACTGCGCCTGCTTAAATCTATGGCCCCTCATCATCCTTTGCTGAATTACGAACTTTTTCAAACCCTCAAAGCATGAGAAAGAGTTTAGAACACTTGACCTATTCTCCGTTTGGGGAAAATAGTGGAAACCAAGTTGACACTTTTTTGAGCGCTGAAAACATTGAAGTGAAGGCCAGCTACAAAGCCAAAGAAGTGGAAGGCTTGGAGCACTTGAGTTTTGCCGCAGGCATCCCCCCATTTTTGCGCGGCCCGTATTCAAGCATGTACGTGAAAAACCCCTGGACCATTCGTCAATATGCAGGTTTCAGCACGGCCGAAGACAGCAATGCCTTTTACAAACGCAACCTTGCCGCCGGGCAAAAAGGCTTGTCGGTAGCATTTGACCTGGCTACGCACCGGGGCTACGACAGCGATAACGAGAGGGTAGAAGGAGATGTTGGAAAAGCGGGAGTGGCTATTGACAGCATTCTCGATATGAAAATTTTGTTTGATGGCATTCCTCTCGATCAAATGAGCGTGAGTATGACCATGAATGGGGCGGTACTGCCCATTATGGCCTTTTACATTGTAGCAGCCAAAGAACAAGGGGTTGCGCTTGAACAATTATCAGGTACCATACAAAACGATATTTTAAAGGAGTTCATGGTGCGTAATACCTACATCTACCCTCCTGCGCCAAGCATGAAGATTGTGGCGGATATTTTTGAGTACAGCTCCAAACACATGCCCAAGTTCAATTCCATTTCCATCAGTGGGTATCACATGCAGGAAGCTGGAGCAACGGCCGATATTGAATTGGCTTACACGTTGGCGGATGGATTGGAATATTTACGCACCGGCATTAAAGCCGGATTGGACATAGACACCTTTGCGCCTAGATTATCGTTTTTCTGGGCCATTGGCATGAACCATTTTATGGAGATTGCAAAAATGCGGGCCGGGCGAATGTTATGGGCCAAGCTGGTAAAACAGTTCCATCCCAAAAATCCCAAGTCCCTGGCCTTGCGCACGCATTGTCAAACCAGCGGCTGGAGTTTAACCGAGCAGGATCCGTTTAATAACGTCACGCGCACTGCCGTAGAAGCTTTAGCAGCTGCCATGGGCCACACCCAAAGTTTACACACCAACGCATTGGATGAGGCCATTGCTTTGCCCACCGATTTCAGTGCACGCATAGCCAGGAACACACAATTGGTTCTTCAGTTGGAAAGCAACATCTGTAGGGCTGTTGATCCCTGGGGTGGAAGTCACCATGTGGAAATACTGACAGCAGAAATTACTAAAAAAGCCTGGGCTTTAATTCAGGAAGTAGAAGAATTGGGTGGCATGACCAAAGCCATTGAAACCGGCATTCCAAAAATGCGCATTGAGGAAGCGGCAGCAAGAAAACAAGCCCGAATTGATAGTGGTAAAGACATTATTGTTGGTGTGAATAATTTTAAGGCTGAGGTTAAAACGGAGGTGGAGGTGTTGGAGGTTGACAACAGCAAGGTGCGCAAACAACAGGTTGAGCGCTTACGAAAATTAAAAGCAGAACGCAATGCCTCAGAGGCGCAAAAAGCATTGGATGCACTGACCGAAGCGGCTAAATCAGGAAAAGGGAATTTGCTTGAGTTAGCCGTGATTGCTGCGGAAAAGCGTTGCACCCTTGGTGAGATCTCGGATGCCCTTGAAAAGGTTTACGGGCGTTACAAAGCCCAGATCAAATCCATAGCCGGGGTTTATAAACAGGAAATTAAAATGGACAAGGATTTTGAAAATGCCAGACAATTGGCCGATGAGTTTGCTGAAAAGGAAGGACGTCGCCCGCGTATTATGGTAGCCAAGATCGGGCAGGATGGACACGACCGCGGGGCGAAAGTGATTGCCAGCAGTTTTGCTGACATGGGTTTTGATGTGGATATTGGTCCTTTGTTTCAGACTCCATTTGAAGCTGCGAAACAGGCCGTAGAGAACGATGTGCACATTTTGGGCGTATCCAGTTTGGCTGCTGGACATAAAACCCTGGTGCCACAAGTGATTGCAGAGTTGAAAAAATACGGTCGTGATGATATTATGGTGGTGGCCGGTGGCGTAATCCCTCAAAAGGATTACGATTTTCTATACAAGGCCGGCGTGGCCTTTATTTTTGGTCCAGGCACAGTAATCAGCAAAAGTGCGATTGATGTTTTAAAACAATTGCTTGCAAAGTTTTCAAAGTAGAGGTTGGTTTTACACGATACGTTTTTGCGCTTCGCTTTTTAGGATTGTTTTTTCAAGCCGTGTTAATCTTGTTTTTTCCTGTTTCCCGCTCATGATCCAGTGTAAAATGACCCTTTTGTAGGATGGGGCTTGTGTTGTAAAAAAGGCCCAGGCTTTTTTGTGTTTTTTAAATTGCCTTTCGTATTCTGGCTTAAGGTGGGTCGGTTCTTTTTCGTAAGCGTAAATTCTGGATTTGTGTTGTTTTAGTAGTTCGAAGGCTTTTATACCTTCGGGCTTCATAAGCCCCAGTTTCGTGAGTTCTTCTACTTTCTTAATGTTAATGCCACTCCAAATACTGGTGGTTTTTCTGGGCGTAAAACGTATGCAGTAACTTTCTGAGTCAATTGACCTTCTTACGCTGTCTATCCAACCAAAACAAAGGGCCTGATCAACCGACTGGGACCAGGTTATGGAGGGTTTGTTGCTGCCTACCTTATAAAAACCAACCAGCAATTCAGTTTCTTTTTTGTGGTGTTTTTCCAACCACTTTCTAAATTCCAAGGGCGATGTGAAAAAGGTAGCAGACATATGGTGCTTGATCAGTTTAATGCGTTTGTTTGGCAAATTTTTTTGAGTGGGTTCAACAGTTTGTATGATGCTGCCCTGATGAATGCATGGAAGCTCTATTTGCTTGCAGTATTCGAAGGTGTTTTTAGTATTGCAGTGCGCTTCTAAGTCAGGCTTACTTTACCCGTTCAAGGTATTCTCCGGTTTCGGTGCTAATTCTCAGCCTATCGCCGGTTGATACAAACAAAGGGACCTGCAAGCTGATCCCGCCCTCAACTTCAACCGTTTTAAGTAGTTTACTTTTGTTGCCGTCTTCTGCATAGGTCACATCAAGTTCAACATATTTGGGAAGTTCACCATTCAGGGGTTTTTCATTATCATCAAAGCGAATTTTTAAGACCATGCCTTCTTTTAAGAACTGAATGCTCTCGGAAAACAAAATTTTAGGAATGTGCAATTGCTCAAAACTCTCCTGATTCATACACACTAAAAAGTCGCCTTCAGGGTAGATGAACTGCATTTCAACTTCATCTACACGGATAAAATCAATCTTTTCACCGGAGCGGAAGCGGATCTCACTTTGTTTACCAGTTTCTACGTTCCGGCATTTAACTGAATAGATAGCATTGCCTTTTCCGGGTGTTATGTGGTCGTAATCCAATACTTTAAGCAATTCGTTTTCGTACCTGAAGAATGCGCCTTTTGAAATGTCGGAAGTAGTAGCCATGTTCGTTTTATTTTGAGGCGCAAGTTAGGCTAGACGGTTCAGAGTACAAAATTTATTCCAATAAGGTCCTGTGCTTTGTGGACTAAGCTTTTTATCAGCTCAAATCCGGGGGAGTATTTAAATGCACCTATTCCTTTCATGTAGCCAATCTTTGAATGTGGGTTTGTTTGTTTTAATCAATTTGAGTTTTTGTCATCTGGTATCAATTAATTTGATCGGGATAGAATAAATTACCTACATTGTACTATACAAAAACTCTTGCTTATGAAAACAAACATTTATTTCTCAGCTGCTTTTTTGCTTAGCTTAAGTCTTTATTCTCAGGTGCCGAATGTAAAACCGGTCCCTTCAGGAAAAGTAGATCTGAAGCCTCTTTTAAAAGTGGAACCCAATGAAAATTTTGGTACCGCGCCAAAGGCCGTGTCACCAAACTCAATCAACTACCTGAACCCGGCACCACCCTCTCCATCCAACGCAAAAACATCTGCGGTGAATTCCTGGACCAACATTACCACCTCTCCTAGTCCATTTGGTTCACTCATTAGTTTTTGCAAACCACTGCACTACAATGATGAATTGAATGCGGTTTGTTTTATTCACCGTCGACCCAACACCTATGTGACCTCTCCGCCTAGCGGAACGTCGCAGCAGGTAAATGCGTTTATCTCCACCGATTTTGGAGCGAACTGGGATTCCACTTTGGTTTGGGATGATTTGAACAACTGGGCCCGTTATCCAGGCGGTAATATTTACAACCCTCCGGGTAATTCATTGCTTTCTGCTGCCTATGTTGTAGTAGCCGGTCCTACTACTGGAGCGGCAGGGGGCTGGAACGGTAACTTTTACGGCAGTAAATCGTTGGCTGCTTATAATAACACGGCCAGCACGGTACCAAATGCACAGCAATGGATGGATATTACCAATCCAAATCCAAATGTTGGGCGCCACGATTTCGCAGCTTATGCCTACACCGCTACTGATGATGGTAAGATGAGAAACCTGGGTGGTGTAAAAGATGATGGGACAGGTAGAGATACAGCAATAATGCTCATCACAGGCGCGTTTAATTCTGGTGTTTTTGCTTATTCCGGAACGAGGTTGAACCCACCTTCGACACAGGATGGAACAGGGGATGATAACTGGGTTTCCCGCTCCTCAATGGCCTGGAACGAATCCGGGACTGTGGGTTATATTGCTGTGATGGGCCAAAGAACAGGCTCTACAGGAAGAAACACCGGTTTGCAACCCATGGTTTGGAAAAGCACCAACAGTGGCGCTTCCTGGGCCCTGATACCCGGTATTGATTTTAATGCCCCTGCCTTTTCAGACGTGGTGTATCATTTAACCGCTCAGGGTTCTTCTACCCTTGAGGTGCCTAACTTCATATGGACAGAAGGTTTTGACATGACCGTGGACGGCAACGATAAACTGCACCTGTTCTCAACTTTGGTTGGGCATTACAGCGCACATGCGGATTCTTTGTTTTACACCAGTTCCTGGGGTGCAGACGGGTATAAATGGCTGCATGTACCCGGCTTGCGACCTTATCTGTATGACTTTGTTACCGATGGTACAAACGCATGGACTTATAACACGATAGACAGCATGTCTACAGAAGGGGCTTCAGATCAGCCAACGGGCTCAGGGTTTAATGAAAACCCCTGGAGCCTGAATGGTAGCACCAAGCTGAGATTGGATGCCCGTATACAAATGAGCCGTACACCAAATGGAAAATACATTTTTTATTCCTGGACCGAGTCGGACAGTAATTTTACGAGCGGCGCTAAAAAATTCAATGTGCTTCCGGATATTAAAGTACGTGCCTACGGTGTAGATGAAAATCTGGTTTCAAGCAATGAAGAAGACATTACAAGTCCGATGCAGAGTGCGAACCCCAATGTAGCCAGCAAAGCCTTCTGGCATTTTATGTCCTCAAAAACAACTTCAGCCACGGTGAATGTCATCAATCCGAACCTGAAAACCATGTCGGCCAAACTGCCTTTCACGACCTCTAACAATCCCGGTCTTGTTTCAGCAGCCTTTAGTACCTCGCATTGGTACAATTGCACCGAAATTGTTTTTTCCTTCGGAACGGATTATGTTTCAGTAGCCGAAAGTGATTTGAACGGTGTTCAAGCCAGTTACTTATACCCAAATCCTGGCAGGGAGAATGTGTCCCTCTCGCTTGAATTAAAACTGAGAGACAAGATTGAAGTTGAAGTACACAACCTCATGGGTCAACTCGTTATGAGCGATGTGTTTAAAGGAGAAATGGGTAAAAACATGGTCAGTATGGACGTAAGCCAGCTGAATGCCGGAATCTATCTGGTGAATGTGAAGGTTGGAAATCAGAGCAGTATCAAAAAACTGATCGTGGAATAAATTCACGAGTACTTCCTAAAAGCCGTTCCGAAAAAGGGAGCGGCTTTTTTTATTTGCTTAGGGTATTAGTAATTTTTCTACTAACAAATAGTCCTAATTTTGGGGGAGCTTACAAGATATTCTCGAATTGAGTGTACGATTAACGATGTTGCAAAATCAACTAATTAAAAGGCCTTGCCTGTTTAAATACTATTCTGCGTGTATTGGCTTCCAGTTTAAATTCAACATCCATTGAAAAATCATTATATGTTGGCCTTCCCTTTATAGGAGTCTTACGGTAAAAATGCCATTTTATGGCTTGAAGATACTTGGTGAGTTGCAGCAATTCCTTCTTGTTCATCACTTCTCCAATGGGTACCAGATTAGAACGAGTGATATACTCAAAACTTGGTTCGTCCCAGCCTTTAACATTTGCTGTATTTATAATGATTTGCTCACAAATAACCGTATCAGGAGGAGATACTACGCTCACCTCACCTTTTTGTACATTTATTACCATGCCAGAAAAATCATCGCGGTAAACATTGCGGGTAATTGCTACTCCATTAGCTGACTCCTCTCCAAAAGCCCTGTGAACGAGTATTCCCATTGCTACTTTCCTGTGGTCAAGGTGAAAGATCTCTCTTTCCTGAAAGGCACGCAAATTCCATAAACTTGCCCACACCTGCTTTATGGCTTTTTCTATAGTTTTTAAACTATCATCCAATATTGCAGTTTGTGAGTTGTATAAGCCAGCTCCATTAAAATTCGAAATATCTTCAGTATTAGTAGAAGAACGAAACCTGAAGGCTTTGTATTTACTAGCCCTCATTTTTGACTCAACCTGCTTAAGCAAAAGTGCATCTACCGGATTCTTTCTTATGAGTTGCCTGAGGTATTTCAGTCTGGTTTCCAACAACTTTGTGTCTTTAAGGATGCCATCTCCTTTCAATATTTGCTCAAGGCTATCATTAAATTCAGGCATTTGTACATGACGCAAGTAATAGGAAAAGGGGATGGCAAAGGCATTCTCAGGTATTGGCAGTTGTTCATTCCCAACTCGAATTTTGGCTAACTCACCCAAGCCGGCTGCCTTACCGCCAACAACGTTCACACTTTTTTGGTTAATGGCTCTTATGTCTATCAGTCCGAATAGTGTACTGTCGCATTTTAGAGCTACTGTATTTAATTTTATATCTTTTCTATTGTAATATCTCTCCATCTCCTCTTTGCTGCTTTTTTTAATAAAAAAAGTATCGTCTTTTACTAGCAAATGCACGACCTGCCCTTCCAGACTATCGCTCCAGGAGCTCCCAAAACTACCCTTAATCGCTGCATTAGGGGTTTTACGGTTGTGGCAAAGTATGTTGACGTGGCTTAATGGAGTTTGGAATTGATCAGTGATGATACCTGCGATTAAGGGGATATCAGAAGGAGCATATTGTATAAGAACTATATCATAGGGTCTAATGTCCCCTCTTTCTTTCGAATAATTTTTAATTTTTTTTAGGTAACCAAACGTTTCGCCCTTATTTAGAGCCTGGTAAAGCGCAGAACGGTATATTTCTTCAGGGTAAATCAGCGGTACTATTTCTTTGAATAAAGAAGCCTTAGCTGACATTTCCTCTCCATTTACTAACACAAACAGGCGTTCAGGAAAATAGAAACTTGCCTTTACAGCCTTAAATAATCTTACTATGTGTTCAGGGCTTATCTTGTCATCGACAAAAAACTCGAGTACATATTTATTAGTCATTGGATAATAATTCAGATTGGCAAGGAGGAACTCCCTGTCAAACTCGTCCCCATATTGTTCCTTGTTGAATTTGGGTAATTCTCCTGAATAACCAAGTCTATCAACACAAAATTGATAATGGAATTGGTAACGCTTTGAATTGGCATAGTATGCCCTTTTTTCAACCAGACTATAAACGAGTTTCACGCATTTTACCTGACTGTATTTATTGCTCAAAGGGACCCCCTGGAGGTAGTCGAACTCTTTAAAACACTTTAGGTCGTTCAAAAAATACACCGCTTTGTTTTTGTTAACTGAACACTCAGGAGTTTGAGAAAAAAGTGCATAGGGAAATATTAGGAAGGTAAGCGCAAATCGAGTGAATGCCTTGCAACTCTTACTCGTTCCTAAGTATTCATTCCTTTTCCAAATCGTATTGCTACGAGTTTCTTTTTTAATTGTACAACACGAAATATCTTCCACGGGAATATGAAATGCTGATTTCTGTGTCTTCATAGTTTCAAGTCTTTGTGCAGAGCACCGCACAATGTCTCGGCTGGCGCCAACGGTGTGTTATGGGCAGCCCTTTTCACCCTGTATTTGTTTCGATCGTTGTGTCTGGTCTCAGTCTATAGATTATTGTTCCAAGAATTATTGTCAACGAGTATGCTATGAATTGTTTTAAATGATTGTCAAACTGGGACCCAAGGCCGTTTTTTAAGAACATAAAATAAAACAATAAAAGTGTCAGCATAGTGCCAATTAAACTAATGAAAAGTTTTTTGGTATGCAGGCGATGTGTTTGCTTGTTTATGAATTTAATAGCAAAGAAAAACAGTAACCAATTGGGAATTGAAAACAATATGCCCAAGATTATTGAGAAAATAACAAAGTCTCGAATTCCTATAAAAGAAATGCTTAATCTTTGGGCGTCAATTGTCCCGCTTATTAAGAAGAACATGAAGGGTGAAAGTATTGCACTTGTCAGCCAAATTTTTGTAGCGTAACGAAATGAATTCGATGTCATTTTATTTTCACTTTAATATTCTTAGCATGATTATTAAGTCGATGAGTCTTTAAAAGGGTTGCCCCTAACGTTTTGCGCATAGAAGTTGTGCCGCTGTCCGCAATGTTATAAATGTACGAATGTCCAACGAGATGTTAAAGAAAAAAGATGTGCGGCATAACTTTTATGCGCTGTTAGGCGTTCGTTTTATATGTCCGCCAAAAGGTCTTGAGATTCATCGCTTGCAATTTCTTTATTAATTATTTCAAGTTGCTTTTTACACTTTTTATAATCGAGATTATAAGATAGTTCACCTCGCTCTCTGAAATCCAAGAGTCTGGAATTCATTTCTCTATTTATTGAAATAAAAATGTCTGGTCTGTTATATGGTTCATCTGCGAGGTCATTAATAATATATGGTTTATTAAACTCGAATTCAGGCAGAAAACTTTCAATATGTTTGCTGACTCCCTTTGTTTTCTCGAGAAATAAATCTTCATTTTTAATTCGTAGTATTTTGATTAATTGTTTCAATAATGAAATTTCATTCATTGTGTAATATGGAGTGTTTGAATGATGAAAAGTAGCTCCAGCTCTAAATGAATCATCTTTCCCAATTGCATTTGCAAATATGTCTCTTGCTTTGTCAAAACCAATTTCATTTTCTGTTTTCAAAAGGCAAAAGTCAGATCCGTACATTAATGCAATTCTTTCATCAATTAATTCTTGTGAAATATCAGGTTTAGTCAAAAATTGGCTTTCGTAAAAATTTACAAAATTGTCTAATATACTTTTCACAATTAATTTTCTGAAAATTTTGTACTCCAATTCATACAGCAAATCGAGAATATTCAGATAATGAAATTTATTAGATTTAAATAGCACTTCAATTATTTCTTCTTTTCTACTATGGTTGGAAATATATTTTGCCGAGAAAAAATCTTGAATTGATTTATGTGCCCATTTGATTTTTTGCCCCTCAAGAGTAAAGATTGGAACTGTCGTTGTAAGGTCATCATAAAAATTCTGCTCTTTAAAGTCAAATCTGCTATTCTTTGCTTTTGATTTTATTATATAATTTAAGAGTTCATCCTTACTATAGATCACTCGCCCAATTTTGGAGGTCTCAAAAGCAATATCTCTAAGTATTATTTCAAAGTCAAAAATATCAAGTCTCGATCTTTTTGGCCTTTTAAATCCTTCTTTGGACAAGTCGTGATGCTTAAATAAACAACTATATACTTCCTCATAGAATGTGATTTTTTTTGATGGAATGTCTTTATTGTATGTGTATGACTTGTATAATAACGAAACAAGAAAAGGGTTAGTTAGAAATTCTTTCACCTGAGTATTTTTCTCCTTTATTTCTTCAATTAAACTTGTTCCAAATTTAACTTTACTTAATGCATCGAGTCTTTCAATAAGTTTAAATGCTTCAGCATCTTCAAGAGGTTTAATATAGAATAATTGAAACTCTGCAAAAGTGCTGAGCGCCGACTCAGGGCGAGAAGTTATAATGAAATTATTTTGACCAGTCTTTTTAATAAAATCAGAAATTTGAACTGTGATTTTTTCCTGAATATCATATGGAATTTCGTCGAATCCATCTAAGAGTATTGTGAAAAATCCAAGTTCTAAGAGCTCATATACTAAGTCCTTGTCAAATGATTTGTCGACTGGATTTATTTGATTAAAAATTTCATCAACAAGTGTGTTCTTTTCATCTATTTTTCTGAGTTCAATTAGTAACGGAACACTTTTGTGTTGTTCGATTATTGAAACGGTAATCCACTTCAAAATAGTGGACTTACCCATTCCAGCATAGTCTGAAATAATAATTTTACCATATTTTTTAAAAATCGTAAAATCAAAAGTCTCAATTTTGAAATTCTCATGCGAAGTAGCTTGTGTTAAAGTAAGAGGCACATACAAATCTTTTATTTTTGTTTGAGAATTTGGAAAAACTAAAGTTGTAATAAATAAAGAGTCTTTATAAATTACTTCTAAATAGTTTCTGAACTTATCTTCCCAAAAATTGTCTTGAACCTTTTGCTCCTTGTCCTTTTTTGACACCCATTTATTTAACCTTTCTATATGAGGCTTTATTAGAGAGCTAATAATTGGTTCAATTACTGGCTTTGAAATTACCGTAAATGTCTTGATGTCTTCGAGATTTATGTCCATTGTTTTCTGTTTAAAATGACGCCTAACTACTATATACCCGCTACAAAGTAGCGGGTATACAGCCACTGTTGGTTGTATAGGCGCTATTTGGTATCGTTTAGATAAAGATATTGATTTTTGCTAAACTTAAGCTTCAGCCAACAAAAAACCCATCCTGTTTTAGAATGGGTTTTTGTTTTTATGCCTAAAAAGCTTAGGCTTTAAAATCCCAGGTTTCCATAAACTTGGTGGTATAGTTGCCGGCTTTAAAGTCTTCGTTTTGCATCAATTTAATGTGAAAAGGAATGGTGGTTTTTACTCCTTCAATCACATATTCGCTCAAAGCCCTGTGCATTTTGGCAATGGCCTCCTCACGGGTTTGGGCTACAGTAATGAGTTTGCCCACCATGCTGTCGTAATTGGGTGGAATCCGGTAACCGCTGTAAACATGGGAATCCACACGTATGCCGTGTCCGCCCGGAGTATGCAGGGTAGTGATCATGCCCGGCGATGGGGTGAAGTTTTTAAAAGGGTCCTCTGCATTGATACGGCACTCAATGGCATGCAATTGAGGGTAGTAATTTTTACCGGAGATGGGAACGCCGGCAGCTACTAATATTTGTTCGCGGATAAGGTCGTAGTTGATGACTTCCTCAGTAATGGGATGCTCCACCTGAATGCGGGTGTTCATCTCCATAAAATAAAAGTTACGGTGTTTGTCAACCAAAAACTCCACGGTGCCCACACCCTCGTAAGCTATGGAAAGGGCCGCTTTCACCGCAGCTTCACCCATGGCGTCGCGCAACTCGGGTGTCATAAATGGGCTGGGGGTTTCTTCCACCAGTTTCTGGTGACGGCGTTGTATGCTGCAGTCACGCTCACTTAAATGACAAGCTTTACCGTATTGGTCGCCCACAATTTGTATTTCAATGTGGCGGGGTTCTTCAATGTATTTTTCCATGTACATGGCTCCATTGCCAAAGGCGGCAGAGGCTTCGTGTGTAGCACTGTCCCAGGCGGCTTGAAACTCTTCTTCCTTCCAAATGATGCGCATGCCTTTTCCACCACCACCAGCGGTGGCTTTGATAATCACCGGGTATTTAATGTCCTTGGCCAAACGCATGCCTTCTTCGGCACTTTCCAAGAGTCCTGCCGAACCCGGCACACAAGGCACGCCTGCGGCAATCATGGTGGCTTTGGCATTGCTTTTGTCGCCCATTTTATTGATCATCTCCGGAGAGGCTCCAATAAATTTGATTTTGTTCTGGCGGCACACTTCAGAGAATTTGGCATTCTCACTTAAAAACCCATAACCCGGATGAATGGCATCGGCATTTGTAATTTCAGCTGCCGCAATGATATTGGACATACTTAAGTAGGACTCGCGACTTGGCGGAGGGCCAATACACACGGCCTCATCGGCAAATTTCACGTGCAGGGAATCTTTATCGGCAGTGGAATACACCGCCACGGTTTTAATGCCCATTTCACGGCAGGTACGAATGACCCTTAAGGCTATTTCGCCTCTGTTGGCGATCAGTATTTTTTTGAACATGGTCTAAATCTTAAAAATTAAATGAACTTGCCTTAAAGCAAGCTATTCAGGCTACCGAAGTGGGTTTGGCCATTTGCACATTAGCACATTAGCAAATTAGCTGGGATCAACCAAAAACAAAGGCTGATCGTATTCCACCGGAGAGGCATCGTTCACCAACACTTTTACAATCTTGCCTTTTACATCACTTTCAATTTCGTTGAACAGTTTCATGGCTTCAATAATGCAAACGGGTTTACCAACGTTTACTTCGTCGCCCACGTTCACAAAGGCTGGCTTATCTGGACCTGCAGAACGGTAAAACGTACCGATCATGGGCGATTTAACAGTAATGTATTTGGATTCGTCGGCCCCGTTAGAAGCAGCAGGTGGGTTTTGTTTTTCTCCTGCCGTTACCTGAGCAACCGGAGCTGCCATGACCTGAGCCGGAGCCGCAACCATTGGAGCCGCATAAACGGCCGGGGCCGCTTGAAGGCCTGAGCCCGATTTTGGGGTTTTAATCACCAGTTTGATCTCTTTGGTTTCGAGCTCAACTTCACTTACCCCGCTCTTGGAAACAAATTTGATTAAATCCTGAATCTCGTTTAATTTCATGATTTGATAGTTTTAGTTAGTGGGTCAAAAGTAAAGGTATTTTACATTAAAAAAAGGAAATTTTAAGAGAATTTTAACAAATAAACCCTCTTTTTGGGCCAAAATCACCCAAAATCACTCGTTTTTATAAGCTGCTTAAGAATTAAAAAAGAATCCCCAGGTTGATTCTCACCGCCCGCATCACCATGCCTTGTTTCACAAAAGTGTAATTGTTTACCGAGCCATTGGGTTCAATGCTCGACACCATGGATTCGGAGGTGGGTTTTAAAACGTTCACAAAACTGTGAAAGTAATTTACACTTAACATCAAAGAGGTGTTGCCTGAAAGGCGGTATTCTGCCCCCAAACCCAAATTCATACCCAAACGCATGGGAATAATGGGCGAATCATCGATAAGATTGATCTCAGATTGAGATTCAACATTGTTTTTAACGGGCAGGCCATTCGCGTCAAAGGTATACGATTCGTAATAGCTGTCTTCTGCCGTGGTATTTAAACGTATGCCGAGCTCCCCACCAAACATGCCGGAGTACTTAAACCCTCCGAGTTCTTTGGTCGACATTTTTAAAATGGCCGGAATGGTGATGTAAGAGGTTTTGATGATCCTGTCCTTTAAAACATATTCGGTAAAGCCTTGTTTTCGGTAATTTGATACGGCCTTTCCATTCTCGGGTTGTTGAAAATCGGCTTCGTTGTTTAACCAATACCTCACCGCGTATCCATTGGCGGTGTCGTATTTCACACTGTACTTTCCGCCTTCAAAATCCCCTCCAATGCCGGTTATTAAACCAACGGTTTCAGAGAAACGGTATTCCAAATGCAAACCAAAGCCGTACCCAAAAATACTGCCCATGCTTTCCAGGTTCTTTTCCTTGCTTGAAAACCAGGTGAACTGAGGGGTAAACCGCAAACCAAAGCGCCATTTTTTATCAAAATCCTCACCGCCGGCCTGCTGTTTTTGTTCAAGAGAAACATTCAGTTTGGAAGCTTCCGCTCCAGTTTGAGCAGTTGCAATTGGGAGCGATACAATAACTGCAAACAAAGTCGTGTAAATTCTTTTCATGGTATGGAGTTAAGTGAAGTAATGCAAATGTATAAATTTACCGCATGAAAATCCTTTTGCATTTACTAATCCTTTTCTTTTTTGTTTCCTGCAGTACCGATGAATTAAAGGTCGATGTATCGGATATTGAGATCACACAACCTGAATTTAAACGTCTGGATGCCGACCTGTTTGCGCTCAACGAAACTAATTTTGAAGCCAGTTCAGCCGCCCTGATCCATTCCTATGGACCCGTTTACCAAAAGTACCTCATGAACCCCTTGCGCATTGCGGGAACGGAAGACAGTTTGTACCAAAGTTCGGTTTTGTCCTTTATTAAGGACAAGGACATACGCCGGGCGCATGCAGAAATTGCTAAACTTTATCCCGATGCAAAAACACAATCCCTTCAAACACAATTGCTGGATTGCATAAAACATTTTAAGTACCATTTTCCAAAAAGGAACATCCCAAACCAGGTGGTGTTTTGCCAAACCGGATGGAATTACGCTTTTGCTTACGTTGATCATTCTTTTTTAATAGGATTGGACATGTATTTGGGGCAACAGTCGGAGTTTTATAAAATGTTGTCCTATCCTCAATACCAGGTGCGGAAAATGAGTGCCGATTATGTATTGCCGGATGTGGCCAGAGGTTGGTTGCTCACTGAGTTTGATAATTCGGAGGGAGAAAACACCTTGCTGAACCAGGCCATTTTTTATGGTAAATTATTTTACGCCGTAAACGCGCTGTTGCCTGAGAGCGAGGATAGTTTGATCATTGGCTACACCGGCAAACAATTGCAGTACTGCGATGCCTATGAGAAAAAACTATGGGGTTATTTTGCCGAGAAAAACCGCTTGTACGAAAACAACCTTGAATTGGTGCGTGAACTCACCAGCGATGGCCCTTTTACCGGCAGCATCAGCAAAGAATGCCCCCCGCGCATCGCCATGTGGGTGGGTTGGCAAATTGTGAAGGCGTATATGAAAAACAACAAAACAGTAAGTTTAGAAGACTTGATGCTGGAGAAATCGGCTACAAAGATTTTGAATAAAAGTAAGTACAGGCCTTAATGAACTATTGACAAACTGAGTTGTAAAGCTTAATCATTTCGATGAATTCTTTTTCTTCGTTGGAGAAATCTCCTGAATAAGCCTTTTCAAATTCTTTACAGTTTAATAAGTAAGGTTTTATTTCATTTTTAACCACTTTCCTTTTCCTCACGTCTAGCAATTTTCCATCTGGCAACTTAAGATAGAAAAAGTATGACCCGGCAGTATAGGTTTCGTACTTCGTTTTGCCTGTCATACGATCCTCTTCCCATTTTCCCTCCTGACGCTGATTGTTATAGACCAACACTTGAAGTTTTCCATTTACTTTTCTTACACCATAACGCACATAACCATATGGTTTATCGATTTTAATTGGCATTCTTTCGAGAATGGTCTTTTCAAATCGCAAAACGTCCACATTCATAAGTTTTTTCTTTCCTTCAATGGTGACCTGGTTCCCACTTGCATCGACATAAATGAGTTCTACCAGATAGCCCTGAGAGTTTGTACTGTATGTTTCAAATTTGCAAAAAACGGTATCCTTATATCTGTTTTTTACAAAATAGTCCTGAGCATAAATACAGGCGTTGGAGAAGGTTAAAATCAAAAAAGAAAGTGCCGTTTTTTTCATGCCAATGGAATTTTGGCGGCAAGGTAAGGAAATTAAAAAATCGGACTACTTCTCAAAGTACTTTTTCATGAACTTAAAGTAGTGCTCCTTCCAGCCCTTTTTGTATTTGACTTCTGTACCATCCGGGAGGTTGCTGTGTGTGATGGTAATCAGGGTGTAGCCTTCCTTGTATGTGAAAAACAATTCAAGCGAGGAATCCTCATCGGTATCGGCAAATTGTGTGGAGCGCCATTTTTGAACAATGCGTTTGTAGGGAAAGATCTCCACATTGGTGCCGGTGATGTAGCCATCCCAAACACTGAACTTGCCACCTTCTTTTGGATCAATTTTGGCTTTGGTGCCTCCTGAAAATTCCGAATGCACCTTGTCGTTCAACCAACCTGTAAATACATCTTTAACGGGACAATGCAATTTTACAGATATTTTGAACTTGTCCATTTAAGCGCTTTGGCTGAGTTTGTCGTTTTGGTTTTTGAGTAAACGCAGTGCGGTTTCGGCAATTTTATTGGGGGAGAAGCCACACTCTTCGTAAAGCTCGGCTTGTTCGCCGTGTTCGATGAACTTGTCGGGGATGCCCAGCCGGGTGACTTTGGCACTGTACCCGTGGTCAGCCATAAATTCAAGAACGGCAGAGCCCATTCCGCCCATGATACAGCCATCCTCAACAGTAATTATTTTTTTGTATTTGCTGAACACCTCATGAAGTAAAGCCTCATCAATGGGTTTTACAAAACGCATATCGTAATGTGCCGCTTCAATGCCTTGTTCTTTAAGTTGTTCAAGTGCTTTGCTGACCAGATTGCCAGGGTGACCAATGGAGAGTACAGCGAGTTCTTTACCGTCTTTAATCTTGCGACCTTTGCCAATCTCAATTTTTTTGAATGGGGTTTTCCAGTTCACCATTACACCCTGCCCTCTAGGGTAACGTATGCTAAAGCAGCCCGGTGTTTCTTCGAGTTGAGCAGTGTACATCAGGTTACGCAATTCCTCCTCATTCATGGGCGCACTGACAATCATGTTGGGAATGCTACGAAAGTACGCCAAATCATAGGCCCCGTGATGGGTGGGTCCATCGGCTCCTGCTAAACCGCCACGGTCAAGACAAAAAATAACTTTTAAGTTTTGCAAAGCCACATCGTGCACCACCTGGTCATAAGCCCTTTGCATAAATGAAGAATAAATGTTGCAATAGGGAACCAGACCCTGAGTGGCTAAACCTGCGCTGAAGGTCACGGCGTGTTGTTCGGCTATACCCACATCAAAAGCGCGCTCGGGCATGGCTTTCATCATGATGTTCAGTGAACACCCGCTGGGCATGGCCGGGGTAATGCCCACAATTTTATCGTTCTTTTCAGCCAGTTCCACCATGGTGTGCCCAAACACGTCCTGGTATTTTGGAGGCTGTGGTGTAGGCGGAACAACTTTAATGATTTCACCCGTGTCCTTATTAAATAAACCTGGGGAATGCCAAACCGTTTCGTTGCCTTCTTCACTGAACTTATACCCCTTGCCTTTTTTAGTAAGCACATGCAACAGTTTTGGTCCCGGTATGTCCTTTAAATCTGCAAGCACCTGGGTCAGGCGGTGAACATCGTGCCCGTCAACCGGACCGAAGTACCTGAACTTAAGCGATTCAAATAAATTACTTTGTTTGAGTAGGGTGGTTTTAAACGCGTTCTCCACTTTACTGGCAATTTCCTGAGCATTCGGACCAAACTTGCTGATCTTGCCCAGCAGTTCCCAGATCTTGTCTTTGGCTTTATTGTAGGTGTGCGAGGTGGTAATGTCGGTTAAATACTCTTTTAGTGCGCCCACATTGGGGTCAATGCTCATGCAATTGTCGTTAAGCACCACCAATAGATTGGCGTTCTCAACGCCGGCATGATTTAAACCTTCGAAGGCTAAACCCGCTGTCATGGCCCCATCACCAATCACGGCAATGTGGTGTTTGTCTTTTTGGTTGAGGTAGCGGCTTGCAACGGCCATACCCAGGGCCGCGGAAATGGAGGTGGAAGAGTGTCCTACGCCGAAGGTATCGTAAGTACTTTCACTACGTTTTGGAAATCCGCTGATGCCTTTGTACACCCGGTTGGTGTGGAACACGTCGCGGCGGCCGGTGAGGATCTTGTGTCCATAGGCCTGATGGCCAACGTCCCAAACCAATTGGTCGTAGGGGGTGTTAAATACATGATGAAGTGCCACCGTAAGTTCCACCACGCCAAGGGAAGCACCAAAGTGCCCGCCCTTAACTGAAACCAGGTCGATGATGTATTGTCTTAATTCATCACACAATTGCTGCAATTGCGTTTGATCAAGGCTTTTGAGGTCGGAGGGTGAATTTATCTTCGCCAGTAAATCACCGGGTACAAATCCTGATCCTTTTACAATTTCCATGTATACAAATATACTTTATTTTAAAGCCTCACTTTTCTCATTCCATCCACAAAAGTGAGGAATGTGCAAGACTTTGATAATATTAACATTTCAGGGAGAGAATTGTTCTGAAATGGTTTAGAACCTTATAAATTGCTTTTCAACAAGTAGCCTTTTTCAACAATGGGTGTTTCTGCGGATTCCATAGGGAGTTCAATTTTTTCACTGATGGAGGCATAGCCTTTTTTAGTAATCTCCAACTGGTATTGGCCTCCTTTGAGTGTAAAAAAATACTCACCGTTCTCATTGGTTATGGTTGTGCTCACCTCCTGGTTGCTGAGATTGGTTACCTTAATTTCTGTATCCTGCATGCCATAGCCCTCATACCCTTCGCGAATGGTGCCTTTCAAAATACTCAAGCCATTGTTGGTTTTTGGTTTTCCGTCTTTTTCAAGAATGGCATAGTCTTTAAGGTCGATCACGTAAACATCGCTTTCGCCAAGACCCCCTTTGCGGTTGCTGGAAACATAAGCGTATCGCGCATCGGCACTTAATGTCATTTGCCCTTCTTTGGCCGCTGTGTTGATAGGGTAACCAAGGTTTACAGGAGCCGACCATTTGCCATTTTCGTAGGTGGTTTTTAATACATCATAACTGCCCATGCTGTTAGGGCCATTGCTGCAAAAAAACAGGGTTTTTCCATCGGGGGCCAAAAACATACCGGCTTCATCGTACTCTGTATTGACTTCTGCACCAAGGTTGACAGGTTTTCCCCATTCGTTTTTTGATTTTTTCTCCACCATCCAGATGTCCGATTTTCCATAGCCACCACTGCGTTCGCTGGTGAAAAAATACCGTTTTCCATCAGCCGAAACACACACCCCGCCTTCCCAATAGCTTGAATTGATTGGCTTGCCGAGAGAAACAGGCGCTTTCCATTTGTCGCCTGCGATCTTACTCACAAAAATATTTCCCCCTCGGGATTCGGCTTTGCTGGCATCGTTCTTATATATAAAGATTTGTTTTCCATCCGGTGAAATGGAGGTGCAGGCATCGTGTGCTTTGGTATTGATAGCCCCCACGGCCGGAACAGCTGTTGTAAACCCTTTGCTGTTGGTGTCCAAAGCTGATAAATAAATATCTTCGTAATACCCACCGTCGCCTTCAATGTCTCGTTCGGAGCTGGTGGTTTCAGGTCTTCGGGTGGTAAACACCAGTTTGCGGCCATCGGCGCTGATGCAGGGGTTTTTGTCATCGTATTTGCTGTTGATGTTTGGTCCAAGGTTGGTTACAAGAACCTTAAGCGGCTGTTCCATTTTTGTTTTTCCAATGAGGCATTGGGAGCGGCACAATTTGGATTCTGCAATGGACTCTTCTTCCACTTTGTTGCCCGAAATCAAACTATCGAACGTGTTCAGGTGCTGAAGGGCTATGTCAAAATTTTCTTCTTCCTGTATTAACTGAGCCAGCAACAGGTGGGTTTCGGGTTTCACCTCGTTGTTGAATTTAAGCGCTTGCAGGAGGGCCTCTTTGGCCTGTGGTTTTTGATTCAAATGCACCTGGCACAATGCAATGTAATATTTGACGGTGGAATTTTCAGGACTGCTTTTTTCCACTTCTTTGTAGGTTGCGAGGGCTGAAGCGTAATCTCCGGCATAAAGTTTTTGTTTGGCAAGGATCATTTTGCCGTCATCAGCTGTGGAGGTGGAGCCGTTTTTTTTGGTTTCTTTTTGTGAATAAAGGGAAGTGCCCAGTAAAATAAAGGAAAGAAGGAGGATACGAATCATGCTGCAATTTTGAAACTAAAATAAGAATATAAAAGCGGAATCGGAGAGGACTTATTGAAAATTTATTAATTTTATCATTGATGAAAAGTAATAGCCCGATCTCAGCTTTAAAAATCCTGAGTATTTTTTGCAGCAGTTTTGTGTTTTTGATTTTGTTCAGCGTGTCCTGTACCAAAACAGTAGGGCTTGAACCCAAGGCTGCGGTAGTGACCCAGTGCGATACCATCACTTACGCTCAGGACATTGCGCCTATTGTTTCCACGAATTGTAGCATCAGCGGTTGCCATGTTCCGCCTAATCCGCCGAGCGGCGTGTTGTTGGACACCTATGAGTTATTAAAAGCAAAGGGAGAGGCGGGAAGAATAAAAGCGAGGGTAATCGATGAAACTCCAACGCGTATGCCTCCGGCAGGCATAACGCCTGATGAAAAGAAACTGATAGAATGCTGGCTGAATAATGGTTACAAACCCTGATCAGGTTTTTTTGCGCATGCTCACCACAATGGGCACCCCGCAGAAATCGTACTTCTCGCGAATTTTATTTTCAAGAAAACGTTTGTAGGCTTCTGTGACGTATTGAGGCAAATTGCAGTAAAACATAAACAAAGCCTCGCCTTTTAATTGTGTAATGTATTTCACCTTCACGTATTTGCCTTTTATGGCTTGTGGTGGACGGCTTTCAATGAGCGGAAGCAGGTAATCGTTGAGTTCGCGTGTAGGAATGTGCCGGGTTTTATTTTCGTATACCTGAATGGCGGCCTCTACCGTTTTCATGATGCGCTGTTTGTCCTTCACCGAAATAAACAAGATGGGAATGTCGTTGAAGGGCTGTATTTTTTCACGCATGCGGTTCTCAAACTCGAGGGCGGTTTTGGTGTCTTTCTCAACCAGGTCCCATTTGTTCACCACAATCAAAACGCCTTTACGGTTCTTTTCAATGAGGCTGAGAATGTTGAGGTCCTGAGATTCCAGGCCGTGCTCGGCATCTAACATCAAGATACAGATGTCGCTTTTTTCAATGGCATTGATGCTACGCATCACACTGTAAAACTCCAGGTCTTCGTGTACTTTGGCTTTGCGACGAATACCGGCCGTGTCGATGAGGTAAAAATCATGACCAAACTTGCTGTAACGCGAGTTGATGGTGTCGCGGGTTGTGCCGGCAATTGGGGTAACGATGTTTCTCTCTTCTCCTAAAAGCGCATTGGTAAGGGAGGATTTCCCAACGTTGGGACGGCCTACAATGGCAATTTTAGGGATATTGGCCTCTTCAATGGACGTTTGGTCCTTTGGTAAAATATCTACTAAAGCATCAAGCAGGTCGCCTGTTCCACTTCCGCTGATGGCAGAGATGGGATACAACTCACCAATGCCAAGTTGATAAAACTCGGCGGCGTAGGACGCTTTTTCGTGGTTGTCGGATTTATTCACCACCGTAAGTACCGGTTTTTTGGACTTGCGGATGATGGCGGCCACTTCGCTGTCGAATTGGGTCACGCCTTCGTTCACGTCGACTACAAACAATAAAGCGCTGGACTCGTCGATGGCAATTTGTACCTGTTTACGAATTTCACCTTCAAATATATCGTCGCTGCCTTTGATGTAACCACCGGTGTCGATGAGACTGAATTCAACCCCCTGCCATTCCGATTTGCCATAATGCCTGTCGCGGGTCACTCCTGAAACTTCATCCACGATGGCCTGGCGGCTTTCTGTGAGTCGGTTAAACAAGGTGGACTTTCCTACATTCGGTCGTCCTACTATAGCTACAATATTTGGCATGGGAGTGCAAAAGTACTAAAATTCAGCAATTCAGGCTTGTTTACAAGGGCTTAATAATGTATATTTGGTTAATGTCCTTAGGAAAAGTTCCGATAGTCGTTTTTATTCTGTCCTGTTTTCTATCCGCCTCCCAAAATGAGTCCTATCCAAAGGTGGTTTTACCCAAAACACAGGCGGGCATACGATTTACTGAAAACAAGGGGCAATGGGGAGAATCGGTTCTGTTTAGAGCCCAGGTGGATGGCGGGGCTTTGTTTATTGAAAAGCAAGGCATCACCTTCAATTTTTACGATAAACTAAGCTACCGAAGTTTGCATACCGGTGGGCGCAATCTTACTGCCAATCAAAGGGGCAAACTCAATTGCCATGCTTATCGTTTGAATTTTGTTGGATGTAATCCGGATTTTGAGATTAAAAAAACAGAAAAGGGGGAAGATTATGAAAACTTTTTCCGGGGAAACGATGCTTCAAAATGGAAATCAGCAGTTCCCAACTTCAAGCGGCTTCGATTTAATGGAATCTATTCGGGCATTGATTACGAAGCCATTACGTCCACCCGGGGCATGAAGTATAATTTCTATGTGCGAGCAGGAGCTGATCCTTCCAGCATTCAACTGAACTACGAGGGGGTGGAGGAACTGCGCCTCAAAAACGGTGTGTTGTACATTCAACTCAGCGTGAATGGAGTAATAGAGCAGGAGCCTTACGCTTACCAACTTATAGGGGATAGTGTACACGAAGTGAAGTGCAAATACAAATTGAATGGAAACACACTTTCATTTGAATTCCCCAAAGGCTACAATAAAAACTTCGAGCTGGTGATTGATCCGGTGCTGATCTTCGCTGCCCAATCCGGTTCAACGGCAGATAACTTCGGAATGACGGCCACGTATGATGCCCAGGGCAATTTGTATGCAGGAGGTACCGTATTTGATAATGGGTATCCTACCACATTGGGTGCTTATTCTCAGCTCTTTTCGGGTCCTACTGGCACCGGCATCACCGACATTGTACTCACAAAATACAATGCAAGCGGAACGGGTTTGATTTATTCCACCTACATGGGTGGTAGTGAAGCAGAAATTGTGACCAGTTTAATCACAGATGCCAACGACAACCTTTACCTCTACGGAGCTACAAGTTCCAATAATTTTCCGGTAACGGCAGGCGCATTCGATCAGAGTTTCAACGGAGGACAAACTCTCAGCTTTCAATTCAACGGCACCACATTCAATACTGGTACCGATATTTTTGTGGCAAGGTTAAACGCCGGTGGAACCAGTTTGCTGGCCTCAACCTATGTTGGTGGGGCGGGCAACGACGGAGTGAATTACAACAATTATTTGCCACCCACCTACACGGTTTTCCCCTGTTTTGCACCCGGTGGTTTTGTGTTGTTTAATGAGTCACCAGCCGATTCCCTGCAATACAATTATGGCGACCAGTACCGGGGAGAGATTCAACTGGATAAAAATGGCGATGTGTATGTGGCCAGCTCCACACGGTCCTCTAATTTTCCAACGGCCAATGCGTTTCAAAACAATTTAAGCGGCAAACAGGATGCCGTTGTATTCAAACTCAATCCTTCATTGAATACTTTGATGTGGAGTTCCTATCTGGGAGGAGGGGGAAACGACGCGGGTTATTCCCTGATTGTAGATGACAGTTTGCAGGTGTTTGTTACCGGGGGCACCTACAGCAGTAATTTTCCTACCGTTGCGGGCTGTTATCAAACTAATGCCGGTGGAGGAAAGGCGGATGGATTTCTTGCAAAAATACATGCCGCGGGAAACCAGATAAACAAAGCCACGTATATTGGAACGGCCTCCTACGACCAGTGTTATTTTGTTCAAAGCGACAGAACTGGGAAGATCTATGTCTTCGGACAATCCCTTGGCAGCATGCCTGTTTCAGCCGGTGTGTATTCAAACCCGGGGTCCAAACAATTTATCATGCGATTCGATAACCAGCTGAACACACTCGATCTTTCAACCGTTATTGGAAGTGGGCAGGCCTCTTTGGATATTTCTCCTTCGGCATTTAGCGTTGATAAGTGCAGCGGCTCCATCAGTATGACCGGTTGGGGTGGAAATTTCGTGAATTGTTCCTCGCTCAATAACATGCCGGTTACTCCCGGAGCCTTTCAAACGGTGGTTCCTAACGGACATGACTTTTACCTCATGGTATTGCACCCAAATGCTTCGGGACTTAAGTATGGTTCGTATTTTGGTGGTGCCGCCTCCGATGAGCACGTGGATGGGGGCACTTCAAGGATCAACGAACAGGGGGTTTTATTTCAGTCGGTATGCGCAGGCTGTGGTGGCAATGATGATTTTCCTGTTACGCCAGGAGCATGGCCGGGTACACCGGGCGATCCTAACCACGCAGCGAATTGTAATAACGGTGTTTTTAAATTCGACTATGAACCGGTAGTGACCGCAGCAATAGCGAGCTCTACGCTTAACGGATGCACCCCAACAACCTTTACTTTTGTAAACAATTCTTCACCGGGTCTTCCTTTTTTATGGCAGCTAGGAGGAGGCGTAAACGATACAACCAGTCAGATCGCCAATCCCGTGAAAACATTTACAGCCCCCGGCACCTACACCGTAAAACTTACCGTTTACGAGAATCAGTTTTGTTTTACAACGGCCAGTACTCAGGTGGTGGTGAACATATTCACGCCTCCTCTGAATGTTTTCAGTCTGAGTTCAACGCCTTGTTCAAATACAGTGAGTACAATCAACACCTCAACCGGGAATTTAGGACCGAACTCTTGTGTCTGGAATTTTGGTGATGGAAGTGCAGCAACAACTGCAAGCAATACGGTTCACACCTATACCAGCAGTGGGGTTTACACGGTCAACCTTTTGCTTAATGATATTAATGGCTGCTCGGTGTATGGCACCCAAACAATAAGTGTATTTAATTTTCAGGCAGGGGTTGGTCCTGGTGCCGACATTTGCAATGGGAGAACGGCAACGCTGAGTGCAAGCGGAGGAGGTTCATACACATGGTCGCCAGCTGCTTCACTCAACAACGCAAATGTTCCAAGTCCATTAGCCAACCCTTCAGGAAATACAATTTATACTGTTCAAATCCTTAATTCGGGTTTTGGCATCACGTGTTCAGCCACACACACCGTTCAGGTGTTGGTGCGCCCAAGTCCCACCACCAGTTTTAATTATTCGGCTAATCCATGCGGTGGGGGGGTTAATTATTTTGATCAATCTCAGAATAACATTGTAAGCTGGAGTTGGACCCTTGCTCCCAATGTCACCAGCACCGTTCAAAATCCCTATAATTTTTACAACCAGGGAGGAACCTACACGGTCAGTTTGGTGAGCACGAATAATTTCGGGTGTCAGAGTAAAAACGACCTTTTGGTTCAGATTGCTACGCCACCCCCGGTTTCGGCAACAGGGGGCACCCGAATTTGTGTTGGGCAAAGCGCGCAACTTTACGCTTTTGGTGGCATATCCTATTCCTGGTCGCCAGCGGCCGGACTTGATTTTCCTACCCTGTCCAATCCGGTAGCAAGTCCTTCGGTGAGCACCAACTATTCGGTGGCAATCACCACAAGCGGCACGGTGAATGGAGAGAATTGCAAGTTTGTACTTACCCAAAGCGTTACTGTTTCGCAGTTATCGAGTATACCGGTTTCCGCTTTTGCGAACCCTGTTCTGATCAAAAAGGGCGATGCTTCAACCTTGATCTATACCGGAAGTCCGGGTGCCTTGGTGACCTGGTACCCTTTGAACAGCACCACACCAGCAACAGGTTACACGGTGACTGCAAATCCCGGTTCACCAACAACCTACACGGCGGTGGCCACAAACGGTGCTTGCAGAAAAGACGTGACGGTTTTTGTAGATGTATACAGCACTGCATGTTTGGATAAGGACTTATTTATACCCAACACCTTTACGCCGAATAACGATGGCAATAACGATAAACTTTTTGTAAGGGGCTTGAAGGTGGAGGAGTTTTATTTTGCGGTGTACAACCGTTGGGGTGAAAAGGTGTTCGAAACAAAAGACCGGACCATTGGCTGGGATGGGATTTATAATGGAAAGCCAGCAGACGTAGGGGTTTTCGGCTGGTACCTGGAGGCCAAGTGCCTTGGAGGAGAGGAAGCCTTTTTGAAGGGAAATGTGACCCTGATCAGGTAAAAAAGCACTAAAAATTCACGGGAAATAAAAAAATTTGTACATTTGCCGCTCTTAAACGGTAGGTATAGCTCAGCTGGTTAGAGCATCGGTTTGTGGTACCGAGGGTCGTGGGTTCGAA
>Ga0154020_10001715_pt1 | contig 27000 bp, 17 predicted proteins | sample Klosneuvirus_201_FD_109709 | JGI IMG/M metagenome (GOLD analysis project Ga0154020, IMG submission 109709) | Active sludge microbial communities from wastewater, Klosterneuburg, Austria - Klosneuvirus_20160825_MG | ecosystem: Engineered > WWTP > Aerobic digester > Activated sludge | place...
CCAGTAGAACCAGTTGGACCATAACATCCAGTTTCTCCATGTGGCCAATGAGCATATGGTCCAGTTGTACCAATTGGTCCAGTTGCCCCAGTTGATCCAGTAGGACCAGTTGGAGCATATACATATGTAGTTGTTGACTCTATTTTATATGTTAGACAATCTACAATATTGGTAAATTTATCGAAATAAAATCTTGATCGTGGTAGAATAATGTTTCCCATATTTAATAGCGGCCTATTCTCATTATATTTTAATATTTCTTGTTGAAGAATTGCGTACTGTTCGTCAAGATAATCATATTTAACAGGCCATAGATAAGGGCCACTAGGTGGACATACAAATCCCAATAATGGTAAATTAATTGAATAACAACTAGTATATCCATAATTTCTAACATAATCATAGTCTTGGTTATATGGACCAAGAGGTCCTGTGCAACCTGTAACACCAGATACAGCATCACATATAGGAAAATACAAACTATTAATATCCTGTAAATATGTAGTTAGTTCTGAACCAATGTTAAGTTTATAATTATTAATGCTTAGTAATTGTGTATTCATTAAACAATTAAAATTATGTACGACGGATTGATAACAATAATTCCATATTGAAGCTTGCATATTTCTGTAAGTTGGTGGATAACCCACATTAATTTGATATTTATAATCAGAAGAAATATTACATTTTTGGGCGATCCATGTAGTATAATCGGGAATTTCATTATATGAACTCATAAATGATTCAATGATTTTAATTAAATATGGTAGTGCTGTTTGATATTTGGGATAGTCAGGATCAGTTATTGGAATACCACTACCAATAACATTTAATCCTAATATATATATATCATTTACATATTCTGGAACTGTTTTATATGAAATTGTTATATTTGAAATAATATTAAAAAAGCCTATCATACTTATATTGCCATTTGGACCCGCTTGAGATAGACTTGAATTTTTAGATACAATTGCTGTAATTAAAAGAGAACCTGGATTAGGTAAAATTAGAGAACTATCGGCAGTATATTTTAAAGGGGGTGAATTTTTTAAAATTTTATTACGTGTAGTATTCTTGACCATATTCATTAAAATATTAATATCATTAATGAGTGATGATGATAACATAAATGTTTGTCCATATAAATTTGTCAAATAATCATTAAGTGCATTAGGTATATCTTCATTTGTGGCATCCCATAATAAATTTAGATAATATACATTATCCAAAAAAGGTTTATACATAGGAAATTCGTCAAATTCAATAAAAGTTGGATTATTTGGATAAGTATTGAAATTTAAAGATTGCCACAATGTCACTAGATCATTAAAATAAGGTGTGAATTTGTAATCTCTAAAATAATTGCGATTTGTTATATTAAAACTGTTAATATATTCATTCTTAAGATTAGTAAACGGATGTATAACAGATCCAGGTTGTTCTGGTAGTGGAGTTGGGTCATTCACAAATGTTGGGAAAATATTCACACCACATATACCAATACTTGGATCATCCACGGGTAATGAGAAATTGCTATCGAATGTTGTGTTAATATCATAAATTTGTTGAGTATTATTGATAACAGGAAAACTTCTGAAAAATCCGAATGAAGTTACCGTAAATTGTGAATAAATATTTATTAATAATTCAACATTTAACTGTAATCCATATTGTATACTATTTAATAGTAATTCTTTATAATTTAAAATATCATTATAGCTTAAAATATTTATTGGATTATTCTTTAGAATATAATCAAAAATTTTATAAGCGTCAAGATTTGTATAAGGAATGCTACCATAAGCTTCTGCGATTGCAGGTCTAAAGACAGCGCTGGATGTTTCTTCTGTTCCATTAAATTTGTAATTTGCTGTATCAACTGTATATAAAAATTGAAGATTTTGATCATTATATGTATTTGGATTATCATCTTCACTTGTTGCATAATTAATAAATGTTGTAAGCATCGAATTTTGAATATCAGTCGAATTAGAAAGTGGTAATTGTTCGTCAGTGTTATTTAAAAGATCATTAAGATGTGCATTTATAATTTTATATTGTAAATTGTATTTGTCGTACTGAAAATTATTATATATAATTTGTTCTAAATAGGCTCTGGATGCATCCGAAATACCATCTGGATTAAGGAATGGATTATCACTATATTGTGGATTATTAGCTTTCCAGATCGAAGGGACAAATTCACCAGAATCTTCAAATAAAGGAAGGATTTGCGAAATAATATCTAATTCATGATTTAATTCTATCAATTTTTCATCAATTAATATTTTTACTTCAATCATATCAATTTTAGTAAAGGGTGATTTTGGATCTTTATTAGTAGTCCATGTAATATCATATAATAGTAATAATGCTTGTACTTCACCAACTGTCAATTGTCTATAAACCAAGTCAATTTGTGGTAAATTAATAACTAAAAATAAACGATGCAATAAATCCCCATATTTTTCTATTCGACAATACCCTTCTTCGTCAAAATTTAGTTTATTTGTAAAGCTTAAATCTAATTCCGATCTTGAATAATTTGTATGTCTTCTATACACCGTTTTAAAAAAAGTAATATTAGCATTTTCAGTTAAATATATATCTTCATGACCTCTGACAGATACCTGGAATACTCCGCCCGCCATAATATATAATTACAAGTATAAAAATATTTGTAACTAATAAACGAAAAATGTTTTACTATAACCACAATCTTTCATATAAAATAAATAAGAATATTATCCATATGTCCACATTAATCCACTAAAACCATTAACAAATCTCAATATATTTATATTTCTGGTGTAGATTCTGACAATTAAAGGGTCATTAATCACCCCATTTGTAAATAATCCAAGATCAAATTCTAAAGTCATAACAATTCTTGATATTGCACTCAAGTTTGCATAGCCAGATGGTTGTAATTCTTCAGGAAATATTGAAAAAGAATACATATTAATACCATCAGATGGTGTTGTCCAGTGATTTTCATATGGTTGTACAAAATTAAAATAATTCCCATCCAATCTGAAGACACGATTATAGCTATTAAAATCAATAGTAGAAAATGTTATTGGATTGCCTTCATTTATATCAGTTAAACTATAATTATTCCAACGACATTGATTTGTACCATTTACATTCATCGTATAACTAGTTTTTTGTGAAACCCATATAATTTCTTTTGATGGATGAACAAAATTATTGATAAGAATATGTAACGTTTGTTGCGTAACATTTGTTAATTCTAATACCTGTAATTCTTCAATTAAATATTCATGACTTGATTGAGCGAATCGTCGTCTTTCGTGATTATCCAAATAAATATAATCAATTAATAGATTAGCATTAATATTAATTCCCATATCTTCAGGTACTTCTTGTAGAGTAATACCGCCAGGAACTGTTGAATATTTAATATTAGTTCCAGATTCTATATAGGATATTTCTTGAAACGTTCTAAATTTAATATGTAGTGTAACATCATGATATTGTAAACTAACCATAGGAATAGATAATCCACTAAATTTACAAAACCAAAATTGTAAAGGAATCTTTAATAAATACATTGGTTTTGGTGTTCTGTTAAAATTAGTAAGAGTAGGGACATTGCCAATCATTTCAAAATAAATTGGTTCCATATCACGTTTTCCACTTAATTCATACCAAATATTTAACCAATCTCCGTAATGTTTATCTACTTTTTGACCACCAATTTTAATCTCAACACTTTCAATGATAGCGTGACCAAGTCTTTCAACCCATGCAAATTTAATATTAGGATTTATTGCCTCTGCTAAAGCAGCAATAGCCTCTTGCAAGTTATTATAATAATATTGTTGTGTTTTGATTGATTTTTCAATACCAATGGTTAAGGCATTAAATAAATCATTTTTATTATCAGACATTGAAAATTGTCCAGTAATAACATTCATAGCTATTTCTGCATAAGTAAAAGGAGCATTTTGATCTAAAGTAATTAAAGCTCTCATTGCATCTATAGCCATTTGAACACTTGGATCAGCTAGATCAAAAACTGAATTGATTGCGTCAATCATATCAGTAACGGCTGATACTGAATTATTTTCGGCAGCGTACGGTACATAAGCTGCTGCAAATGCTACCCGATTTATACGCATAAAATTAAACACTATTTGATAATTTTCTCTTGCGACTATAACTGCTTCTTCCAAATCTGGAATTGGTTCCTGTGGAATGGTTTGTCTTAATAAATTAATTGCAGGCAATTGTACCTCCACATATGTTTTATGTATTAAATCTCCTACTTTTGGGATTTTGACAACACTATAATTTCCAAAACTAACTGGATCATCAAATGGAACGGCAATAGATTCCATTGAAAAATTAGTATGTCTTCTATATACTATTTTAAAAAAAGTTATTTCAGGAACGCCTGTTAAAAACAAATCCTGGCTTCCATATGTTGCGATCTGTATAAGGCCGCCTGCCATTATATTATTAACATACTTTTTAAATTTTATATTATTGACGAAATAATATAACATAATGATATTAAAATTAGTTTATTTTCTAGTAAATACAATGTAAAGAATAATAATGACAATTATTAATGTAATAATATTAAATACTAAGGGAAGTATATTTTTATTGCTAAATTGTTCATTTGTTATTTGTTGTACCGGAATAGTATCATCAGTATCAACTGTTACAACATCGGATGAAATAACATTAGTTGATGGATATCCGTAATACCAATAATACGGCCAATAATACCAATAATCATTCCAAAATGGATATCCCCATCCATCTCCGCCGTATCCACCACCTCCATAATAAGAACCATAGTTTCCACCATAACGTCCATAACCAGGATATCCTGAATATCCTGGATACCTGCCACCTCTACCTACGCCACCTCTACCTACACCACCAGGACGTCCTCCATGACGTCCACCTGTAACAACATTACCTTGTCTACCTGAACCAGCGCCAATTGGCTTACCGCTAAATCCACCGTGACCCCCAAATCGCGTGCCACTACTGATTCCGCTACTACGACTTCCACCACTACGACTTCCGCTACTACGACTTCCACCACTACCGCCACCAAATCCACCGTGACCACCTCCACCAAATCCACCACCACCACCATGACCACCGCCGCCACCACCACCGCCGCCGCCACCACCACGACCACCAAATTGTTCAAAACATTCGATTATATCATTATTGTTTTCTGAATATTCCATTATATATATTTTCTATATAATAAAATTTTATAATAAATAATATAATTTATGCTTTGGAACCTGACCACCAACTTTTAATAAGATTGTCTTGCGCGGCAACATTCCATTTGTTTGCACTCATACATAGATTAACTGCGCCATCGCCCATACTAAAATCAAGTTTAAAGCTAAAGATAACTGCTAAAATCCATAAAAGACCAAATGAGACTGCAACTAATCCTTGATAAGAATGACCTTTGTAAACATTAACACTGCCAAATATAATTAGTAATACAGCACATATCCAAAGAATAATATTACCTACTTTAATAACTTGTTCTGGAAGATGGTACCATGATTCACCACTGCTACCAACCATATAAATAAATCCAAACACTAACCATAATGCAAAGACAAATAATATTAAACCAAAAACAACTCCTGCAATATTCTGTATATTCAATGTGTTTTCATTAATCTGTTCAAAAAAGTTTTTTACTTTTTCCATTATTTTATATATTATTTAACCAAGAAAATTATTAAAATTATAATTAAAAATAAAATTAAAAACCAATTATCATTATTAAAATGTTCTATTATGGTACGACCTTCGTCGCGCAACGACGAGAAATTCGAATTAATTTCTACCGTTGTTCCATCTCTTAATTTTATACTGTCTGGGTGCAATAATTTATATTCTTCTGGATCGTATTTTTCATTATAACAGGATGTCATTTTGGATTCAAAGTATGGATCTCTGTCATATATATATGGGTAATAATATTGACTATAAACCATTGCACGACAATGTTTATCTGGAACCCAGTTTTTCATTTGTCTATATATTTGTAACTTAAAAAAATTGAAACTTTACATAAATAAATATAAAATAATTACAATATTAATCACAATGTCTGAATATCTCAGGAAACAAAGAGGTTTAACGCAACCAATTTATCTTATCGAAACAATTATTGATGAACAAGACCAATATGAAAAAAAATATATTGTTATGGGATCTTCCGGTAATGTTTATACGGTTGCCATTAGTCAAATACCAACATGTACCTGTCCTGATTATGCAACGAGACAAAAGAGATGTAAACATATTTATTTCGTTTTAGGAAGAATTATGCAAGTTAATGATGATAATCAAGACAATGATGAATATACTGACATAGAATTATTGAAAATGTTTTCTCAAATACCTCAAATTACTAATAATTTAATCATTGATAATAATGCTAAAAATAAATATAATAAACTAAAAATTACTAATCCAGACCAAAATAAAAAATCTACAGACGATTTGTGTCCAATATGTCTTGACGATTTAGAAAATGGTGATGTATTAGATTGTTGTAGATCTTGCGGAAAACATGTACATGCATGCTGTTTTTCAATGTGGACAAAATCAAAAGGAGCAAGATGTGTGTTTTGTCAAGCATCGTGGACAACTACGACTGATAAGTACATTAATTTATTTAAGTAAATTAATATTGAGTGGTAATGAAACATTAATTTATTTAAGTAAATTAATATTGAGTGGTAATGAAACATTAATTTATTTAAGTAAATTAATATTGAGTGGTAATGAAACATTAATTTATTTAAGTAAATAAAAAAAGTTATTGTATTAATTTATTGGTTGGTTACCTTGCGCCAGCCTTCTGCTTTTTCTTTCTTGTTGTTATTAGCGCGATCTTGACGTTGTTGAGTTTTGTATTCGCGTTGCGCCTTAGCACCTTCAGAAAATCCTGTTTTAAGTGTATCAACAAAAGGTTCTACAAAAAAGGTAACTTCACGGGAATCAAATGATCCATCATCGTTCGGCTTTTTGTTTTTAACAGTAATTGTTTTTTCTTTTTGTTCAGGGAATCGTTTAAGACTGCTGGTAACCGCATCAATTAATTCCGCAGTAAATTCACTTTGCATAGTCGCGCGTTCAAGTCTGAAAACTCTATTACGCACTTGCTTAAGTAGAATTTCTGTAAAAGGAATCAATGTAACTTGATTTAAGGGTTCATAGGTTCCGCGAATTTCGCGCGACTTAAACCATAGATCATCAACCAGATGATAACTAGCTGACATACTATCTTCAACATTATAATTGTCAAAAATATTGCTTAGATCTGTGAGAAACAGTTGAAGAGTATTGCCACCACTTTTCATGACAACTTTACCGAATTCGGTGTTTGGGTTAATTTCTTGTAAAAGTGCAAAGCCGGCATTGACAAGATCGACAAGGGGTGCAGTATTAGTTGGAAGATCCCCGTTGTATTTGTAGGTCTGAATGGACATTGTTGATAATAACTGATATTTAAAATCATACGTTTTAGACGCTTTAAATTTCAATTTTTTTCTATGCTTATAATATGGTTAAAATATTATACGAAGGGAAAGAATACGGTATTATGGATATAAAATACAAAGATCATACATTACCAGTATTATTGGATTGGAATGATTACCAGTATGTAAAAAAATTGGATTTTAAATGGCATTGTAATAATAATGGATTCATATGTCATTCCTATAATTCTGAAAATTATAATTTACATGATTTAATTATGCAATTTAAAAATAAAGAGTCTGGTATAAAGAATCAGAAAAAAACTATTTTACATAATAATAAAATTGGTTTAGATAACAGAAGAGTTAATTTGATGTATGATACAGTATATAAAGATATTAATAAAAATATGAATAAAAAAAAAAGAACAGTTGTTTTACCAGACGATACAGGAATCGATCCTGATACGATTCCAACCTATATATGGTATATGAAGCCGGATTCATCTCATGGAGAACGATTTCATGTTAAAATAGGCGATGTGTCATGGAAATCATCAAGTTCAGAAGAATTGAGTTTAAAATATAAATTGGAAGAAGCAAAATTATTTATGAGAACATTATTTCAACACCGGAAGGATTTATTAGAAGATTATTCTATGAATAATGATTATACATTGGAAGGAAAAGAATTATCACATACGTTTTATGATATTATTCATACAGCTGGCTATAAAAATATAAAAAGAAATGTACCAGAAAATAATACATTACAATTATTACAACCAAATTATCATGGTATAAATGAGGAGGAACGGGAATTATTAAAAGAGAGACAGAAAGAATTTAAGGAGTTTGTTTAATAATAGTAGGTAAAGTTAATGGTTTAGTTTTAATTTCTTTAATAATACCATTACTTACACGATCCATTACTTTCTTATCAATTGTTGGTCTCTTAAAGATCAAAATAATAATGTAAAAAAGATTAATGAGAATATAGGCTACTAAAATTAAAAATACTATAGTATTATTTTCCTGTCCAATGTATCCATTATTAATTAAAGATGATGTAATGATTGACCAAAAACACAATCTTGCTAATGATATTAAGAATAACCTGGTTTTGTCGGTTGATAAACAAAATTTATATATTATTTTATATGATGGTAAAAATAAATCGATCAATGTTGGATTAAAATCAACACAATTATATGCATCCATAATATATAATTAGATATTTAATATGATAATCCAACTAATCCACTAATAACCCGTAAAATATTATATGAATAAGCAAAAACATGAAGATTACTATCTAAACCAATAACATCAATTGGAGGAAGTGTATTATTAAGATTATATGGATCACCAAACCACATGATTAATATACTGTTTTCTATTTTGGATAAATTAGATGTACCAGTTGGCTGATGTTTTTCTGGTTCGATTGCAAATGAATATAAATTTATTCCATCACGTGGAGTATTACTATGATGCATATACGGCTGTAATACTCCAAAAAACTTTCCATCACGTTTTTCTATCCTATTTTGTCCATTATATTCTAACATTGCTGAAATTAATGGATTTCCTTTACCAGTAATATATAGCGCGTAATTATTAAATTGATAAACACAAATTGGAGAGCTTGGATTAATTCTAGTATCGATCATCTCTGTATATGGAATACTTGCATCCCTATCAGATATAGGGTTAATAATAGTTATAAGAAAAGCATTAAATTCACTTATCGTAATATTTGCAACGATTTGATATGTAATACTATAATTTCCGATAGTTAATGAAGTAACATTAATCCATAAAGTCAACAGGCTTTGGTTTGTTATTTTAAGGTTACCATTACTTGATAATACGTCGACAACACCAGGCGGAAATTCTTCCCATGTTCCTGGTGTAGGTGATGGCATACCTGGACTTAATAATACCATGCTTTCTGTTAATATTTGTTTAGAACAATTTATTAATGCAATAGTCCAATCCTCAATACTTGAATAACATATAAATTCTCTACCTGTTTTATAATTACCATTTTTCATTGCCCATATTAATTCTTTTGTCGGATTATTGAAGTTTAATACTAATCTAAATGGACTAACGTTCAAAGACAAATCATTTTCTGATTGTACTTGTTCAATAAGATATTCATGACTTTTATCAGCAAATCTCCGCCTTTCTTCCATATCCAAATAAATATAATCTGTTATCAAACCAACTTCCAATAATTTAACCTGATCAAAAGCTGTAAATTGTGGACATCTAACTATTAATTCTGTATTTGGTTGAAATTCAACTCTTATATAAATATCATGATATTGAATAGCAATTAATGGTAATGCCAACCCATAATTTCTATTAAACCAAAATTGTAATGGAATATATAACGTATACGACGGTTTGGATTGATCATTATATGTTATTAAATCAGGTACTTCTCCAATCATTTGATTATATCCATAATCATGTTTACCATATCTAGCTAATTCATACCATACATCCAACCATGTTCCATATTGTTTGTCTATTAAAACACCTCCTATTTCTATTTCAACTTTCCTAATTATTGCATGACCAAGTCTTTGCACCCATGCAAATGGTACACCTGGTACAGTTGTGATGGCATTAAGAACGACTTTTAAATACATTTTTGTCGCTAAATCACCCAATCTAAATAATTTTACTTGATTTGTTTTCCCAAAATCAGGATTATCATTAAATGTTTTCTCAAATGCCTGAATCGAAAAATTTGTATGTCTGCGATATACAATTTTAAAAAATGTTATCTGTGGATCATTCGTTAAATATACATCTTGAAAACCATATGCCACTATTTGTAGCAGTCCTCCTGCCATTTCTATTATAAGAATGTATAATAAATTAAAGTATTTAGACTAATATTTTAACTTTTTATTAATACAGTTTTGATAATAATAGATATTTTTGCTTATATTTGATGTATTTATGATAATAAAAACTTCCGCCGTTTTGTGATTGTTTTTCCGGCAATTCGCATTTTTCAATATTAATAGTATCTGGTACAAATTTATTATACATAGTATGTTGAAATTTTTTGCATCTATCCATAGAAATTTCACCACATGATGGATTTTTACCAGGATAAATTTGACATGTTTTATTATCGCAAGTATCTGGATTGATGTATTCTTTAATTAATCCGGTTTTTTCATCATTAACTACAAAGTTGAATTTTTCTCTCCACGTTTCTGTATTTTTAAGTTCTTTCAAATCAGTTATATTATGATTTTTTTCAATATGTTGTCTAATGAAGTGATTATGTGATACAATTACAATTTTATAATTACCATCACCAGGTTTATTTTTCTCATCAATTTTACTTATGATTTCTGGTAAAACAAACTTAATAAATTTATCATAATCTTCATTAGCATAATCACTAAATTTTTGGTTATTAATAATAGAAAAATCAACATTAAAGTTAAATATTGGTTTAAGTTCATCCCAGTGCTTTATTAATTCATCAATACCCAAAGACTGATTTTCACGATCTAAACTTAATGCCCTGGCTATTCCTTGTCTGACTTCAGAAATGTATGGAACTACAACCAGATTTTGTGCTTTATCTGGGTTATTGAAAGCAAATAAAGCAGTTTCCATAGCTCTACGTAAATGCGAACAACAAATGATATCGTATCTGTCTTTTAATTCAGATGATAATACTTTTTCATTTAATATTGCTGCTTGTCTAACACCTATATCAGATAATGCAGCGTCTTGTGTTATTAATGGTCTTAATATATTAGTTACCATTGAAGTATGTTGTAATATATTTGCACATGAAAATCCATGTCTTACCCAATCAATAGTTACTGTTATATCGGACATTATTATATAATAAAGATAATATTTTGTAATCTAATATTATGGTATCAACATATAATGAACACGAGTTCAATAAATTAATACTACAATGTGATTATGAGGATGAATCAAAATATATTTCTCCAAATGATATGATTGTAAATAATAAGAAAAATTATGCATATGTCACTTTAGTTATGTTGGGAGACTTGTATATTTCGGCTGCTATTGTTTTAGCAGAATCATTAAAAAAATTAAAAACACAAGCGGATTTGGTTGTTTTAGTTACACCAGATGTTACCAATAAAGGAAAGGATATATTAAAAATGTTTTTTGATCATGTGATTGAAATATCTTATATACCAATAAGAAATTGGAGGGCGAAACAACAAAGGTTTAAAAAATACTTGGATTATGTCTTTACAAAATTTCATGTTTTCAATTTAACTCAATATAAAAAAATATTATTAATAGATGCAGATGCTATTGTTTTAAAATATCCAGATCACTTATTTACATTGAATGCTCCTGCAGGTTGTTATTTAAAAGATAAAGATCTATTTATTACATATGACGAACGGGGAAATTACATTTTACCAACTGATAGTAAAATAAAATGGTATAATGAAATGTGTGACTGTTGTGGTCATGGCAAATTGATTGATAAAAAATTGACTGATGTTGTGACAACTACTAGTTGTAATCCAGGAATCGGTGGGGGTCTCATGTTGTTAGAACCAAAAGAAGGTGAATTGGATGCAATTATAAAGGATATTACTAAAGGTAAATCATGGGAATTAGTAAGTAAAGTATTTCCCTGGCCTGAACAACAATATTTAACATATAGATATTCAGGAAAATGGACAGGAATGAACCCAAGATTCTTCGGTTTACAAGGTTATCCGCATTGGAAAGTTTTATATGGATTACAATATGGAGGAGATAAACCATTTATGTTGAGTAGTAAATTACCACTAGAAGCCAGGTTACAATATCCGGATTATATTTTATGGCACAGTATTTTTAGAGAAATCCTAGACAAAAATCCAAAATTAAAACAGGAAAAATCACTTGAAGAATCAATTAAAATGAATTCATATTATCAACAAAAACAAATCATTAAATTAGATATGTTCCCGGAAACTAATTACCATCAACAATACATTAGATTCAAAAAAAATTATATTCAATTAAAGCACAAATTGTCTAGTTCTTAACATCAAATACCAAATCAGCAAATTTTATTTGATTATTATTAGGAATTTTTAAATAATAGTTATAAGCATAATTTTCGAAAATGGTATTTAATTTAAACATTATTTTACTTTCCAATTTTTTTAATAATTCTTTAATTTTATTATTGTCGTGAAAATTTTTCATAATATCATCAAAAAATTCTTGATTAATATCAAGTGTGATAGCTTTTTTCATAATTTTATCATAAATTTTCTGAAATTCGTTATTATTATAAATAGGATATTCCAGAAACTGAATTAAATAAAATATATTCATCAAAATTTGTTTATAATGTCCATATTTATCATCCAATAAATATTTAATTTTATTAAATTCCTTTTTACCCTTAAAATATTTTTTAAAATAAGCTAAAATGAAGTAATATTCCCTTTTAATAAACATTAAATAAACTTTTTTATCAAACAGTTCATTTTTATTTTCCTCTTGTTTTTTAGAATTTTCTAGTACTAGTGCAATATCAACTGGTATAATATCGTCATCATATTCAATAATAAAGTGAATAATATTATGCTCATTATTTCTAATACTCATATTCAACTCAAGCTCTTGATTATTGATTTCTTTTTCTCCTTTTTTAATTTCATTAATATTCCATTTAATTTTTGACTTTTGATATAATAAATCTTCTATCAAAATAATATATTCAACTACTGGTTTTTCGTTTAATAATTCATTACAATAATTCCTTTCTTTTTCAGTGATTTTATGATTAAATAATAACTCGTTAATGAAATTTATACTTTTAATGTAATCATAATTTGTGATCTTATTTTCATTAATAATATTCCACGGCACTTGATAACTTTTATCAAAACCAGATGTTAAAGTAAATAGTTTGACATTTTTAGGTAATTTTTTAGTAATTTCATTTAATTTATCGCGAAAATCAATATTCTCATTTACATAATTAGTAATATCAATATCGGTAATATATTTTGTCCTACCATAAGAACCAATAATTCTATACTTGTTAGATAAAGTTAATAACGGTATAATTGATTTTATATATTTATCTAGTTTATCTGAAAATTTTAACATTTATATTATTATATATAATTAATAACATAAAATATGGATAATTATGATTTTTTAAAAAAATATATTAGTAAACATATTAATCTAAACAAGAAAGAATTTGATAAAAAAATAGAATCAGAGAAGATTGATAATGATCTTAAAATCACATTACTATTATGTTTTCATCATTCCTATGTATTCTATTCATTTGTGATTAAATATTTACCAGATAATACCAAAAATTACTCATATATTTATTTTAGATTTTTTTACTTTTTTTATATTCTTATCAAGTATGTTTATAATCAATATGAGACAAAAGATATTAAGCAAATATTTACAAATTATATTAGATATACAAGAAAATACAAATATCATACAGACATTAAACTATACGATGAAATAGTAAATAACTTTATCGAAAATTATGATTATTTATATGATACATTTTTTGTCAAAGATAATATTTACTTCAATGTCTATTTTAATAATTTGATCAAATATTTTATGCCTTTGCCATACGAATATCTTGCATACATTCCAATTATTACTTATAGAAACAATGTGACAACATTTTATAAAAAAAATGATATTGATTACTTAGAAAAACCAATGGAATATGATTCAATCACGCCAAAACATATGGTTGGAGTGAAAAATATAGATAGCGTAAACAATGAAATAGATATTCATATTCCAATAGAATATTTTAATCTAAAAAATCATCTTGACGATTATATTTACCTCATTGCTATAAAACGTGATAATGAATACCTTTTATATATTACTGAAAAAATAAATTTAAATGATAATCAAATTACTCTAAATAAGATTGCATATGAAAGAACTTTTAAAACATTAAATAGGACACATCTAAAAAACAGTATTCCTTTTCAAATGTTATTTCAAAAATGGACAAATAGTACCAAAACATTAAGTGTATCAATTGATAAAGTAATATATATATCAGTTACAAGAAAAATTAAAGATAATGAGCTTTTTAATGTTTTTTCTACAATGGATTTCAATAAATCAAAATACAAATATTTGTTCCATAACACACCATATGACGTGGAAAAATCGATCATTCAACATATTAATGAAAATATATCTTTCTTTTATTTAACTCCATTCGGCTCACAATCATATCAAGAAACATTATACAAAGACAGAAAATGTTTAATTTTTCAAGTTAAGAAAGATATTAATAATCTTTTGGATTTAACTGAATCTATTATAACAAACAATCCATTTACAAGTGCTTCTAAAATAAAAACAGAACATCATGAAAAAAAATTATGGACATACTACGATCATGCAAAAATTATGGATTACTATGATAATGAAGTATTGGATGAAACTTTTGATTATAATAATAAATGTATTACAATTAAGGATCCGCATAAAATGATTAAAGAAAGACCCTATTGTGATGTTGGTACTAAAAAACATTATGTTGGAAGAAGAAAACTATATGAAATTATGCTCAAAACCCGAAAATATGCATCTCCGTTTATTTATGTAACTTCTTATTTGGAGCCAACATATCAAGAAAATGGTTATAATTACAAAGATTATATTAACGATGCTCTATATTTACACCCATTTATTATTAAGGCAAATACAGATGCTTATTTATATGATGCAATTATGCTACAAATTTTAGGATATCGTGGATTTTATTTTACTGATTTTGATCGTGCTATTGAATACGGTGGTGAAATTATGCTAGTAGAACCTAAAAACTATCTCAAGTTAGATAAATATTCTAATAAATTATGTCATGTTAAAACTGATTTTATTCAAAATAAATTACAATCAGGTGGTACAAACAAATATGCATATGTGGCATTATTAATGGGTAATTCACCATATATTTTTGGTGCATTGGTTTTAGGAATTTCATTGAAAAAAACTAATACAAATAATGATATTGTAATCATGGTTACATCAGATGTTCCAGAAATTCAAAAAGAAAAATTAAAACAAATTTATGATTTTGTTATTGATATTGAATTTATTACTGTTAATAAAACATTGATTAAAGATTATGAAACAAATAGATTCAAAGATATTTTTACTAAATTACAATGTTTAACCTTAACACAATATGAAAAAATTATTATGTTGGATATTGATATGCTGGTTATAAAAAATATGGATCATTTATTTGAGTTAGATGTTCCCGCTGCATGCCTGAGAAGAGAAGATTATCCACATAATAAAAAAATATCAAAAGAATTAATTATCAAAAATAATAAACTAATTGGAGGAATTAATGCCGGTTTGATGCTCTTAGAACCAAATAAAGATGAATATGATAGAATAATAAATGATTTAATTAATCTAAAAGATACTGAGTTTATTAATCCAGAACAAGATTATTTAAGTAAACGATATGTATCAAAATGGACTAATATATCTTTTTTATATAATTTCCAATTCGGTTTAAGTAAAAGAGCTAATAAATATAATCCAGATGAGGTTTTTAATATTCATTATAGTTCGAGATTAAAACCATGGCGAATCTTATCTAAACCAGAAGAAACATGGAGTTGGATAAATGAAAATCCACAACAAGTACCTTATTATAAATTATGGTTACAATATTATGAAGAAATAAAGAAAACATATAACTTAGATTTGATGCACATCGTGGATTCCTGATTCAGAAAATCCATTTTGTGTCATTCGAATGAATTTTGCCTTTTGCCACAATTCATTGATATTATGTGCACCAGAATAACTAAATCCGCTTTTAAGACCGTTACTCATTTGTATTAAAGTGTCAGCTACTGATCCGGTATATGGTATCATAGATTCTACTCCTTCCACATGTGATGTAATGGAATCAGGCTCTTTGAATCCTTGTCTCAAAGAATTGGTAAGGTTTGCTGAAAAAGAAGCCATGCCTGCAAAATATTTCATTCTCTTCCCATCTTTTATAACAATTTTAGATGGTGATTCATCTGATCCAGCCACCATTCTCCCAACCATGATACAACTAGCTCCAGCTGCTAACGCTTTACACATATTACCATAATTACGATTACCACCATCAGAAATTAATGGAACATTATATTCTTTGCAAATAGGAGAAGCGTCTAGTAGTGCAGATAATTGCGGAACACCGTGTCCTGTTTGAAGCCTTGTACTACAAATACTCCCCGATCCAATACCTAATTTTATTCCATCAGCACCAGCCTTAATTAAATTTTCTGCTCCTTCCGCAGTGGCAATGTTTCCAGCAATCACGTCCATGTGTGGAAATACTTCTTTAAGTCGTTGGAGCATTTCAATACACATAATTGAATCACCATGTGCGATATCTATCACAAGTACGTCTACGCCGGCATCAATTAATTTTTTAGCTCTTTCTATGTCATTTTCTTTAACACCAACTGCGGCTCCGCATCTTAATCGTCCCTTATCATCTAAGTTGGCTATAGGTCTTTGTTGAATTCTTTCAATATCTTTCAAACAAACTAAACTTCTAACTTTATAATCTTGATTGATGATGGGTAATTTTTGAATCCGATTGTCATACATTATCTTTTTAGCTTCATCCATAGAAATAGTATCATTTGATTTGTAAACAGTCATTTTATCAAGTGGTGTCATACAATCTTTAACTAAATTATGATTTTCCATAAATTTCATATCTCGACTAGTTATAATTCCTTCTAATTTATTGAATTGATCTACAATTAAAAAAGAATGAACTGATGTTTTATTAATTATGACTTTAATTTCACCAATTGTATTATTTTTAGATGCAGTATACGGATCATTAATAATATAAGATTCTGATCTTTTCACTCGTTGAATCATTTGTACTTGATCTTCAATCGAACAATAACGATGAATAATACCAATACCTCCATTTCGGGCCATGGCTATTGCCATTTTATCCTCAGTAACAGTAGACATATTAGAACTAACTATAGGAATATTCAATGGCACATTCTTTGATATCCGTGTCCTTAAATCAACATCTTGTCTTGATCTAATATTGCTATATTGAGGTTGAAGTAATACATCATCAAATGTCAATCCAAGTCGAATATCCATATATATATCATAATCATTAACTTGATATTATTTTTGATGATATTTTCACTTTTTCTAACCATAAAATAATAAATTTATTCTAACTATAAAATATAATTATCAAATAATTTATTTATTCCACTATTATATATTATGAAATCCGTACATAATGAATATTTATTGAAAAGAGCACGTGTATCTAAATATAAATGTGAAGACAATTATTGCGATGAAGAATCATCATCTTCATCTTCATCTTCATCAACGTTTTATGAATCACAAGAACTAATATTAGATTCAAAATCCGAGACACTAAAATCTACAAATAAACAAACAAACGATAAAAAATCTAAATATAAACAAACAAACGATAAAAAATCTAAACCTAAAAATATTAAAGGAGGTCATACTGGTCCGCGTGGACAACATGGACAAAGAGGACATACCGGAATGGCAGGAACTCCCGGGCCTCCTGGTCCCAGAGGCCCTCCTGGCCCCCCTGGCCCTCCTGGTATATCTAATAATATAATTGCAAATGCAGATTTTCAGAATATACAGGGTCCTCCAGGGCCACCCGGACACCCAGGAGTCCCCGGACCAATTGGACCATTAGGAAGACCTGGTCTACAAGGTCCAACAGGTTCCAATGGTATTGTTACTGAAATTATGTCTGGATCAACAAACGGAATTTCGGGATCAATACCAGAAAACGCTAAACAAGTTATTATTAATGCAGTAGCTGGAGGAGGTGCAGGTGGATCAGATGATAATGGAGGTTTTGGTGGCGGTGCAGGCGGAGGCATTAATGGTTTAATTATTCCATTATTTTCATTACACGGAGGACAATATAATATCACTGTTGGAGCTGGTGGATCTTCGGTTATACCAAATCAGAATGGATTGTCTGGTTTTAATACAACGATTACTATGAACAATGCAACTAATACCATTTCAATGATTTTAACAGGAGGAAGTGGCGGTGGAAATGGTCAAGATGGTCAAGGTGGTATCAGTGGTAATGTTATTGTTAATGGTATGCAAGTTGTTTCATCAGTTAACGGGGGAACAGCAGGCATGGCCGGAATTAATAGTAATTTGAATGGAAATTATACATCAGGTGGAGGTGGAGGTGGGGGGTATAATCAACCATCTGGATCAGGCGGTAATTGTTTATTTACCGGCGGAAATCGAACAATTTCTGGAAATGGTGGTGGATCTTGTTTTGCAACTGGTGGTTTAGGAGGTGATCATGAAACATTACCAACATCAGGAATTTATGGTAGTGGTGGAGGAGGAGCCAAAAATACGTCAAGTGGAGCGGGAGGCGATGGCTATGTTTGTTTGACATTTTTACAATAATATAGGTACAATTATAATGAAATAATAAATAATCATGGTTTTATTGAATTAATTGAAATTTTACAAATATTGCAAAATTTAATGTAATTTAAATTTGTCTTTCTAATATATATTATGTCATCTACTCAAAATAATACTAGTAATTTTAATTATAGAAATGACAGACATTCACATCATAGAGATTGTAGTTCATCCTCTTTTATAAATAACAATTCGTGTTCAACAATAACCGAATATATCATCGGTCCAACAGGGCCTAAAGGATGTCGCGGACCATTAGGATTTCAAGGGCCAACTGGTGAATTTGGTATTACAGGTCCAACAGGTCGACGTGGACCAATTGGACAAATGGGTCCGTCTGGTTCAACTGGTCCAACTGGTTCTCATGGTGCAAAAGGTAAAGGATTTTCTGGCCCAACTGGTCCAGTAGGATCAAAAGGTCCGAATGGTTCTGCTGGTCCAACAGGAAGTACTGGTGCATTTGGTTATCCAGGACCACGCGGTAAACCTGGTATTACTGGTACTACTGGGCCACCTGGTGGCTTATCATCAGATTGTTTTGATTATAAATATCTTACATCATATCCCGTAACTAGTAGTGATGCTGGTTTCGTAAGTGGTAATAATGCCATGCCTGCCCTATTTACAAATATATCAATAAACAGCATTGATAATTATGGGGCGGATATTAGTACTTATTTATCTCAAATAATTGATCCGTTTAATATGAATATAGTTAAAGGACAGATTATGGTTACAATTGCATCAGATGGTTCGCAATATTCCTTATATAATATATCTGGAGGGTCATCTAGTGGGTCTCCAGCTGTTTTTGATTTAACTGTTACCAATATTACAAATACAATTGCTGGACCAATACAAGAAGGTGAAACTATCATCATATGTCTTATATCAACAGGTATGAAAGGCAATCCTGGACAAGGATTTACGCCATGCGGACCTTTTAAAGTAGTTGGTCAAGAAGATATTATTGAGGGGGATTTAGTCAGATTAGTACCAAGTCAAACAAATATGGCTAATGTAAGAAAATTACTTCCAGCTGGTTCTTTTGATTGGGCTTATTCAACTGGAGATGATAATTCAAATGATGCGGGAACGGGTGTTACATTGGATTGCGAAGGTAATCTATATGTCACCGGATATTTTACATCAAGTCTAACATTTGGTAATTTAGATCCTCTTGTTAATGAAACAATGTATCCAGATGGTACATCAACTTTTATTGTCAAATTCGATATTAACCAAAATCCAGTATGGGCGTCACAAATTATTACAGATAACGGTTCTAATGCATCAACTGGTATATCAATTAGCTGTGATGGTCAGTATGTCTATATTACTGGTAATTTTAATAATGATGCAACATTCGATGATACAATTTTTTTAAGTACAACTGGTACAGATATTTATGTAGCACAGTTAGATGCTTCAACTGGTGCTTTTAATTGGGCAATACAATCATCATCTGATGGTTATACTTATGCTACGGCTATAACTACAGATTGTAATAATCATACTTTTGTAACGGGATATTTTTATTATTATACTAAATTCGATACATTGGAATTAAATTCTAGTTCGTTTGATACATTTATTATAAGAGTCGATTCAGGAACTTTTATATGGGCACAACAAACATTATCAAACAATGAAAGTTATTTCAGTAATGGTTTCGGTATTACTACAGATTGTAATAATAATATCTATATTACTGGTGGATTTGGCGGTATAGTTGAATTTGGTCCAGTATCTCTCACAAGTTTTGCTAATAATGGTGATATTTTTGTTTCAAAACTAGATATTAATGGTAACTGGATATGGTCAAAACAAACTAATTTTCAAACAAGTAATACAGAAAATTATAATATGGGTTTGGCAATCAATTCTGATTGTAAATGTAATATTTATCTTACTGGACATTTTTCTGGTAATGGTTCATTTGATAATATTAATGTTGAATCTAATGGTAATAAGGATATATTTGTTGCTAAAATGGATGCCACTGGCAAATGGATCTGGGTACAAACTGCTGGTGGTTCAGATGACGATAATGCTGGAACTGGTATTCACGTTGATGCTAAATGCGATATTTATGTTACAGGCTACTTTTTAGGCACGACGATATTTGGCAAAGAAGATTTAACAGCAAATTATTATGATGTATTTATATCTAAATTAAATGATTGTGGTGAATGGGTTTGGACATCACAAGCTGGAGGGAATGGCAATGATAAAAGTTATGCAATTACAACTAATACACAGGGTGATATTTATACAACTGGTTATTTCCAAATATCCGCAACATTTGGTTCATTGACTTTATCAGGAATTGGTATCAATAATTTGTTCATTGCAAAATCAACAGATGATCCTCAACTTAATTTAATCGGTGTTGCTCCAACTTCTGCTTTAATTGGTGAATTAATTACTCCGGTTTTTGGAAGTATGCCATCTGGAACAGTATTATCAAATCTAATTCCTTCTTTTGATTATGGTATCGATGTTGATGGAAATTATGTACCGATATGTAAATGTGCTAAATGTACATATTTTAAGATTAAATATCTTGGTACAGCATGCTCTACGACACAATTAATTTTAAATGGTAATCCATCCAATTATAATTGTGATTGTTGTACAACATTACCAACTTCACAAATACAAAATTGCGGTCCCTATGAATTAATTGGACCGACCGGTATTAACGCAGGTGACTTAGTTCGTTTAGTCCATGGTCATAGTGGTGATGCTGCCGTAAGAAAAGTTCAGCAAGCTGGATCTTATGAATGGGCATATAGTACTAATAATTATACCGAACTTTCCCAACAAGGTAATGGAATCGCAACAGATTGTTACGGAAACGTCTATTTTATTGGAACATTTCGTGAAATGATTAATTTGGGAAATTTTACATTAACTACGCAAAGTAATGCAGTATTTATTGTTAAAATTGATCCAAATGAAAATATTATGTGGGCAACGGCGATTAATCCACCTGGTCCAACTGGTCCAACTGGTCCAACTGGTCCAACTGGTCCAACTGGTCCAATTGTATTTGGATTTAGTATTGGAAATGGTATTACTATTGATTGTAATAATAATGTTTATATTACTGGTTATTTTTCAGGTGAAATACAAATTGGACCGGATCTTTTAACAACACCAGTTACAAGTAACGATATGTTTGTTGCCCAAATTGATGCTACAACTGGAACTTTATTATGGGGTAATCAATCAATTTCTGAAACGGATACCGAGGCATTCGGAATTACAACAGATTGTAATGGTAATATTTATATTACTGGTACTTTTAATACAAACACATACTTTGATACGGGTTCAATGATTATATCGCTTTTTTCTTCATTCAATGATATGTTTACTGTTAGAGTTGATCCAGTTACTCATGATTTTGTATGGGCGGTAGGATCACAAGGAATAGGAAATTCTAATTTTACACAAGGAAATTCTATTGCATCTGATTGTAAAAATAATATATATGTTACAGGTTATGCTTGTGGCAATGTTCAATTTGGTCCGGCTGTAATTAATGATCAATGTTGTTCATTATATGTATCTAAAATAGATATTGATGGAAATTGGATATGGACCATATCCGGAACAACTGATTGCGGTAATGGCGGATGGGGATCATATGGATACGGAATAACATGTGATTGTGATGGCAATATTTATGTTTGTGGATCATTTGGTGGTAATGTTTTAGTTGGTAATTACAATTTAACATCTTATAATTATAGTGATATTTTAGTAGCAAAAATAAATGAAAATGGCAATTGGTTATGGGCTAGAAACGCAGGTACACCGCGTATTGATCAGGAAGAAGATTTTAATTACTATTGTGAAGCTAATGGTATTTGTCTAGACTATCAGAACAATGTATATATTACTGGTTATTTTGAAACAGAACCTGGTTCAACAACAATCTTTGGACCATTTAATATAACAGCCATAAACGATTACTCTGATAATATTTTTACAGCAAAATTAGATAATAATGGCCAATGGATATGGATTACGCCTGCATATAGTCCCGCAGAAAGTTATGGTTATGGTAACGCTATTACAAATGATTTTAGTGGAAATATTTATATTATTGGTGTTATGACGCCTCCAACAACATTCGGTTCTATTATTTTAAATCCATTAACTGGATTTAATAATATATATGTGGCAAAATTACTAGACGATACGCAAATACCTTTAATTGGAGTTTCTAAATTTAGAACACAATTAGGTCAAAAGATTAATCCAATATTTAATGTCACAGAATCCGGAAATAATTACACTGATCTTATACCGTCAGTTGATTATGGACTAGATATTAATGGACAATTGGTACCTATTTGCCAATGTCAAAAATGTAAATTACCAATCTTACAATATCTTGGTACGGCATGTTCACCAACACAATTATTATTAAATTGTTCGGCGTCTACTCATATTGCGCCATTTAATACTGGAAATATAGATACATTAGAATTAGAATTTTCACTTGCATTTGGTGGTGATAATACAACAACTATACCGTATATTTATTTTGGTAATAATCCTCAAGATATTGTTATCGGTACGTTCGGTCATATTCGCGGTAGAACTATTCATGGTATTGGAGCAATTATTAATGATTTATCACCCGGTATAAATCCTCCAACAGCTGTATCATGTTTTAGTGTATCCCTATTGGATGGTACTAATACATTAAATTCACCTGTCTTAGGAACTGTGTCAACTGATATTTCTAATGCAATTTCAGGAAATTTTGAATACGGCGAACCGCAATTTATCTATACAACTGGACCATTTATGCCATCTTCTGATGTATTAACACTTGTGATTAATAGCAGTAATGCAGGAGCTAATTGTGTAGACAAAGGTGCTATTTGGTCTGTAATGATAAGATATCTCTAAACATATTATAAAATTTAAAATAATTAAAGTGTTATATAAAAATTAAATTATGTTGTAAAAAATAATTTAATTTAAATTTATCTTTCTATTATATATATTATGTCGACCATTCAAGGAATAAAAGGGAATACTAAACTTAATTATAGAAATAATGATCCTACATATTATGAAGAACATAAAAAACATAAAGACGATGAAACATCATCTTCATCGACAACTATTGATTATATCATTGGACCAACTGGGGCAAGAGGTCCCCGTGGACATCGTGGTCATACTGGTTCAACTGGCCCATATGGTCCAACTGGACATATAGGGCCACAAGGTCCAATTGGTCACCTAGGGCCAATCGGAAAACCAGGTGTAACCGGTAAGACAGGTCCAACCGGTCAAGGTGGAACAGGTCCAACTGGTTCAACAGGCCCAACTGGTTCAAAAGGTCCAAATGGTCAACAGGGTTTACCGGGATTAACTGGTCCAACTGGTCAAACTGGTTTGCAGGGTCCACCTGGTCCAATAGGTCCTCCCGGAACATTATCTGCAGACTGTTTTAGTTATAGGTATGATACAGTGTTCCCAACACCAAATGGTGATATTGGATACCTAAGTGGTAACAATCCCACTCCATCAACTTATACAATAATTTCTATCAATAGCATAGATGATTTTAACGGTGATATTAGCAGTTATTTATTTGCGATCATTGGACCGTCCAATCTAAATATAATAAAAGGACAAATGAGTCTTGCATTGGCATCCGATCCGACTCAATATGCATTATATAATATTATGGGTGGAACATCAGCTGGATCTCCGATAGTATTTGATTTGAATGTTGTTTTTGTGGCAGGAACATTAAATAGTCAATTAGTAGCAGAAGAAGAATTAGTTGTATGTATGACAATTACTGGTATGAAAGGTGATCCTGGTTATGGTTTAAATCCATGTGGACCTTACCAAGTTGTTGGACCAACTGGTATACAGACTGGTGATTTAGTTAGATTAGTACCAGGCTCAAGTGGTATTGCAAATGCTAGAAAAGTTCTTCCAGCAGGTACATTTGATTATGCATATACCACTGGAGACGCCGATTCAAATGACGAGGGTAATGCGATTACTGTTGATTGTCAAGGAAATGTTTATGTAACGGGTGATTTTGCAACATCAGTAACATTAACATTTGGCAATTTACCACCGTTAACAAATTCATCATCTGACGGTTTTACAACATTTATAGTTAAATTTGACCCAGCAAATAATCCAATTTGGGCGACACAACTTGTTACAAATAATGGAAATAATAAATCAACAGGAATTGCTGTGGATTGTGATGGTAAATATGTTTATGTCACAGGTTGTTTTTCAGGCGACGCAGAAATTGACAATTGTGTCTTTTTTAATTCAACTGGCACAGATATGTATGTTCTTCAATTAGATGCAGTAACTGGTGCTCCTAATTGGGGATTGGCATCGACATCAAACGGTTATACATGTTCTACAGCAATCACGACAGATTGCAGTAATCATGTATTTGTGACTGGTTATTTTGATGCACCAAGTACAACTATTGGACCGTTTGTTTTAAATTCGTTTCAAAGAGATGCTTTTATTATCAGAATCGATCCTCTGCCTGATAATTCAGCTGGTACTGTAATTTGGGCTAAACAAGGAGAAAGTCTTGATGAAGCGAGTGATAGTGTTGGTCGTGGTATAGCAGCAGATTGTGAAGGTAATGTTTATGTTACTGGTAATTTCTATGGGTTTACTAATTTTGGTTCAACTACTGTTTCAAATAATTATCACAATGATGCTTTTGTCTCCAAATTGGATATTGATGGTAACTGGATCTGGACTATTCAAAGTAATATTATACCAGTAGGCGAAAGTCCTACTGGTAGTATTGCCTATGCTATAGCATCAGATTGTAGATGTAATGTATATATCACTGGAGATTTTGGTGGTTCTGGAACATTCGGAGGTTTTCAAGTAACATCCGTAGGACCAAGTGATATATTTGTTGCGAAAATCGATGCTAATGCAAATTGGCTTTGGGTGCAAACAGCTGGAAGTCAACAAGACGACAACTATGGTTATGGAATTTCAGTTGACGCAGAATGTAATGTTTATGTAACTGGTACATTTACAGGTATAACAAATTTTGGTGATACAACATTAACTGCGAACGATTATGATGTTTTTGTTGGGGCTCTTGATTCATGTGGTGGTGATTGGACATGGGTCACGCAGGCTGGCGGTCTAGGTGATGACGAGGGTTATGGTATTGCAACAAATTCACAAGGTGATATCTATACAACTGGGTATTTCCAGGCTCCTGCCTCATTCAGTTCGATTACATTAAATCCAAATCCAGCTGGTCTCTATAATCTTTTTATTGCAAGGGTCAGTGATGATTCGCAACTTAATCTTATTGGTGTAGCACAATCAGCTGTTCCTATTGGACAATATATTCTTCCAGTATTTGGTAATGTCTCATCAGGTCCTGTTTTATCTGATCTTATTCCATCATTTGATTATGGTGTTGATATTAACGGCAAATTAACACCTATTTGTAAATGTGCAAAATGTAATTATCCAGAAATCAAATATATTGGTACAGCTTGTTCAACCGTTCAATTAATTTTGAATAACTCCATATCAAAATATGATTGTGGATGTTGTCAGTGTCCAACTCAAAATACAGATTCATGTGGTCCATTTGAAGTTATTGGACCAACTGGAACAATTGTTTCCGTTGGCGATCTAGTTAGATTAGTTCCCGGTTCAACTGGGGCTGGTGTTAGAAAAGTAATGCCTGCTGGTAATTATGAATGGGCTCTTAGTTATAATGGCGGGGATAATAATCATGGTAACGCAATTGCAGTTGATTGTAATGGTAATGTTTATACAGTGGGCGTGTTCAATAGATTCCTTTATATAGGACAATTTACATTTTATTCATATTATCGAGGAACATATGTTACTAAACATGATGCAA
>Ga0154020_10001716_pt1 | contig 26972 bp, 21 predicted proteins | sample Klosneuvirus_201_FD_109709 | JGI IMG/M metagenome (GOLD analysis project Ga0154020, IMG submission 109709) | Active sludge microbial communities from wastewater, Klosterneuburg, Austria - Klosneuvirus_20160825_MG | ecosystem: Engineered > WWTP > Aerobic digester > Activated sludge | place...
AGTCCGGAAAAAGTTGCTTCAATATGATGCATGGATAAAGGACTTTTCAAATATCTGTTAGCCCGGCCAAGAATATAATCCACGTCCTTTTGTTCTGCATGCACCTCATCGGGATCGCCCGAATGGCGGTCCTCGGTGGTTCCTAAGATCGTGTGCCCGAGCCAGGGAAGCATGAAAAATATTCTGCCATCTTCGGGGGATTGTAAAAACAACCCGGATTTCAATCCCATGTCTTTGACAATCACATGGGATCCGCGATTATTCACCGCCCGGTGCGTGGGGGCGATGCGGCTGTTTTCAAGTATCTTATGTGCCCATGGTCCCAGGGCATTAAAAACGTACAGTGCACTGATGACATGCTCTTTGCCGTCTGGCCGCCGGACTGTCACCAACCAACCATCGTCCCCGGGTTCGATGCGGATGGCTTCGCAGTTTTCCGAAACAGAGCCGCCCTGGCGAACGGCCGAAGAGCTGACCCGCCGCACCAATTCTAAGTCGTCGGTCTGACAGTCGTGGAACGAGTAGAAATGTCTGAACCTGTCCAGCGCTAAAGGTGGAGCTTTGCCCGAGACCTCGTCAGGAGTCAGGCGATGATGCTTTTCGAGGCCGTATTGCCCAGACAGCAGGTCGTACAGCGTCAGGCCCATTTTAATGACAGGTCGACTGACTCCTCCTTGTTTGAGCACCGGAAAAATCAGCTCCAGCGGTTTGACAATGTCGCCGGCAACCCGCATCAATGTTCGGCGCTCACGCAGGGACTCGGCGACCAGCCCAAAGTCGCGGATATTTTGTAAATAACGAAGCCCACCATGAATCAATTTCGTTGACCGCGAGCTCGTGCCAAAACCCAGCGTATGCCGCTCGACCAAATGAATATCATGCCACCCACGACTGGCAAGATCATGAAGCAACCCGACGCCATGTATGCCACCGCCCAAAATCAAGACCCGGACTCTGTCAGGAAGCGCTGATAAGGGCCACTTAAGCTCACCCCGGCCCGCTTCCAGACCAGAAAGTCCGGGGGCGGCGTCCTTCATAGAGGGTCTTTGAACTGAATGCTGATCACTCACCTGCGTCTAACCTCAAACTATGGAAAGAACTCATTCCCCAAAATGGACGTAATCCAGCGTCATGGTTTATACTTAAGCGGCTAAGGTAGAATGTCCAGTTCGTTACACTTCTCTATTAATGGTGGCTTTGTGACCGACACTGTAAAAAGGGCCGAACGGTTCGTTTCCCATGCGCTTGTCGAAGTAAGAAAATACCGGCACCTACCCTTTTTCGTCGATAGTGCTGTTTTGCTTGATATCAGCATCGGCGGCTTTAAGATTGAATTCACCAGTGATCGCGTTGCAAAGCCTGGTGAAAAATTCTTTCTATCCATTCCCCTATCCCCACTGGGGATTTTTGCACCGGCACGCCTGACCGCCAAAGGTGAGTGCAGGTGGTTTGATGGCAAGCGATACCGCGTTGGTGGAACGTTTTCGGGTATCACTGATTCAGATCGCATGGTCATCCAGCGCGTTGTGGAAAACCTACAGCAACGGGGCAACTCTGAAACGACCGCCTCTGATGAATCTTCCGAGGACGAAATTCCGCAGCCCAGGTAGTCGCTACTGAACGACATTGGTTTCAAACCAACTTGTTTCATCGCAGTATATTTCTTTCCCCTCGGCTCTGTGAACTGTGCGGAGCCGGATAGCAACGGCGTTCTTTCGCGTGATTTGAATTTGCGCAGGGTCCAGCTTCATATCCTCGAAGCGAAAAGCCCACTCAATCGATGAAGCCCCCTGGTGTCTTGGATACTTATAAATCTTGTGAATATTGCGCGTCACAGCATCACTGACAACAACCCCCGAACCGTCTTCATTAGTAGTCAAAAGGAGTTGTCTCTTGATTTCAGGCAAATCAATCAGCGCTTCCCAGTGAACATTCCCGGTTTCCGGGAAATGGTCTGAATATGCCCCTATTAACATCCCGCTGGTGCTGGCTAGCGCTGCAAAGTGCGAGATAGCAGCCGGCTCCGGACAACTTCCGGATTGACCCCGGTGCAAATTTATCCGCTGCGGCAGCAGGCGGGTCCAGTCACTGAAAGATCCGTCGTCAATGATTTGCTCACCCGGGTGGGGTGCTTCACTGGCACCACCAGCTCTGACAAACGCCATTAAATCAGTGAAACCATCTAAATCGGTATCTGCATTGGTTGATGAATATCCGGAAGCGGTCTCGAGAAAATCTGGTAGGCCATCTTTGTCGGAGTCGTCAAAGTCACGCGGGGCGAAGAAGTCCGCATAGGCTCCTTCGTACACCCAGCCTGACCAGATGCGCTCCAGCAGCAGTTCATTTTTTCGATGAGGATATACAGTATTCGCCAAGTCAAGCAATGAGCTCCGAAAGGCTTCGTCGGGGTTTTCGACTTCGGAAAATCGGGAAAGCGCGTTTGCCCATGCATTAACCAGAGTCTTTGCATCGAAATAAGCATAGAGCAGATAGGAAAATGCCCGAGCTTTGGCCACCTGCTGGGGCGTCAAGGGCTGCGAATGAGGGAGTCTAAGCGGTGAGTCTTCACCCAAACCACCCAGAAAAGACGGCGCTGCGTCTTTGAAACGATTCAACACAAAGAGGCGCCCTAAATTCGTCTCCGCAAGGTGAAGGAACATCGCTGAGGCATAAGCCTCCCGTAACCATTTTGGTGCTGCAAACCCCGAGGAAGTGGCATAAATGTGCAGCATTTGTGCCCCCGCATCCGCATATATTTCTTCAAAAGGACGCGGCCCTGTTGCGCCATCGGCAAGGCGCCTTGACTCTGTGAAGATATACCCAAAACGCGCAGAATCGTTCGCTGCCGGCAAAGCCCCCCCCGAGCGATCCCCAGTTACGAGCGAACCGACGACGGTGAGTTGATCCACCCCCAAAGAGCGGCGACCCAAAAGGGTGGAGACACTGTCATAGGCGCTCCGCACAAGGCCGAAGGAATTGAAGTCCCACATGGCGGGTGATGTTGGCCCGCTCCCGTCTCTTTTCCCGTATTCGTATTCGTAGCCAGCAGCACCAGTCTGCGCTTCACGTGGCAATGATTCTAATTGATGATCGTGCCGATCCGTAATTTCCATCAAGCCAAACGGAGTCTCGTCATTGCCCCATGACCCACAGGAAGAAAAGCTATAACGATCCTCATCTCCACTAAGGCGACTCGGAAAATGACGACCCGACGTTGAATCTCCTGTCCCGTCTCCTGACCGGGTAGAAAAACGCAGCCACCAAATGGGCCAGTTCATGATGTCGGCAACCATGCGAATTCCGAGGCGCACCTCAACGACTGCATTATCTTCATCCAGATAGGCCGCATCGGCAGGAATCGCCAGAATGGGCGAAATGGTAGATGTGGCAGATGTTGTTGGTATGATGACCTGACCGAATTCCGGGCTGACCGGCTTCCAGCGGTCACCATCACGCTCTTCGAGTTGAGCTCCATAAATCCTGAACTCACGTAGCACCTGGGCGTCGAGATCACCGCCCCTGACGCGGACGCCCCCAAACTCCATAACAATCTGATGGTCCGATCGAAACCCCGGTGTCTGTATGGCTGCAATAAAATCCCCACTACGGATGCCACCATAGACACGCCTGATGTCGAGATCCGGGGAGGAGTCTCCAGAGGGGTCATTCCAAAGCAAGGCCTCTTCCGGCCAGCGGTCAATGGTACCGCCCAATGAAAACTCAGGGGCTATCTCTGCCAGTGCCGCTACGGCTCCGGGTTTTGCGCAACCAACAGGTGTTGGAGCTACCGTCTGAATCAAGTCAAATCCGATATTGGTAACGGGAGCAAGCTCAGGTCCGGGAGGTGCCGGCGACGCATCCGCTGAGGGTGGTAGTGCAGGCGATTCCTGGGCATTTCCTGCTCGCCCGCATGCATGGCATGTGATGAGCAAAACCAACACCAATATCGGTGCCAGACCGGCCTTGTTGGTCACTGTGAATTCTCCATAGGTTGCATGGCAGGGTGTGTGACCATTATCGCATGGCCTGCGTGCCAATTCGACTTTTTGAATCCAGGACCCTTGGCAGAATCTTGAAGGATTGTAATTTTAACACAAGATTAACTGACTTACAGAAATCCATTACTTTCGTGACGAACGTTCAAACATTAAGTTCAACTTTTCCCGAACTAGGGTCTATAATTCTACGTTTTCATTCTCCAAAATGATTGGGTATTTCACGGGGAGCATCATTCATGGCTGTGACCAGGTATCGTAAAAAATTTCCGACGGGCAACGGTAAACCCGTACTCATCGATGGTGCGCGATCAGCATTCGTTAAGTCTTTTGGTGTTTTCGAGGATTGTGACGCGCTCGATCTCTTTAGTCGCGTCGTTGACGGCTTGCTGCGCCGGACTAAACTCGATCCGGAAGAGCTCGACGAGATCAGCTGTGGAACGGTGGTTCCACAAACGAAGAATCCGAACGTCGCGAGAGATACCGTGCTGAGCTTGGGCCTTCCCCGGCACATTCACGGCTCAACGCTGAACCGCGCCTGCACGAGTTCCATGCAAACCATCGGCGACGCGGCTCGTTCCATCGCCGCGGGAAACCCCAGCATTGTACTTGCCGGTGGTGTTGAGACTTTGAGCGACGTTCCGATTGTTTATTCCATGGAGGCAAGAAGATTCCTGGTTAAGCTAAGCAAGGCCCGCAGCCCGGCAGACAAGCTCAGCCTCCTGATGAATTTCTCTCCAAAAGCATGGATGCCGAAGCCTCCGGCTCTTGCGGAACCCCTTACCGGGCTGACCATGGGCGAGCATGCAGAAATCATGGCAAAGTTGAATAACATCTCGAAAGAAGACCAGGACAAATTTGCTGTCGGCTCCCATCACAAGGCTGCCAGTGCGCAGGAGTCAGGACGATTTGACGCCGAAATTATTCCGGTTTGGCCACCGCCGAAATTTGGCACCTGTGTCGCAAAAGACAATATGGTTCGCGCTGACACTTCGGTGGAGGCTATGGCTCCACTCCGTCCGGCATTCGACAAAAAATACGGGACCATTACCGCTGGAAATGCCTCGCCGTTAACCGACGGCGCCGCCGTAGCGCTTATCGCTGATGAGGCGCGCGCGAAGTCCCTCGGCCTCAAAGCCAAGACCAGAATCAGAGACGTGTTCTTTGTAGGCGTCGACCCAGCCGAACAGTTACTGATCGGCCCTGCACTGGCCATTCCGCTTATTCTGCGAAAAAACGGACTGAAACTCTCCGATATCGACTTGTTTGAGATTCACAAGGCTTTTACGGCCCAGGTGTTGAGTTGCACGCGGTCCATGGAGTCCGTCGAATTCTGCGACAAATATTTTGGTGAGAGCAAAGCCTTTGGCGCGATTCCTGAGGACAAATTAAATGTAAACGGCGGTGCAATCGCATTGGGTCATCCATTCGGAGCGACTGGCGCCAGGCTTGCCATGACATTAAGTAACGAACTGATCCGGCGCGATAAATCCATGGGCTTGATCGCGATTTGCGCAGCTGGCGGAATGGCTGGCGCAATGCTCCTTGAACGCATCGGCTAAACGGAAAGAGAGAGCTAGCTATGAAAAAATTCTTCTCAATAGAACGCGAAATCGGAAATATTTCGGTGGTTGTTTTCAATCGCACCGACGTGGAGATGAACATCTTTTCGGAGGCGGTCTTACGCGAATTGAACGAAGTACTTGAGGAACTCGCTGGTGATCCAGGCACAGAAGGCGTCGTTTTTATTTCGGGGAAACCGGATCAGTTTGTGGTCGGTGCAGACATCGCCGATATTTCCTCCTTCAAAACAGTTGAAGAAGCTACGGGCGGCGCTCGGGCTATGCAGCACATTTTTCAGAAAGTTGCGAAGCTGGGAAAGCCAACTGTCGCCGCAATCAACGGCCCATGTCTTGGGGGAGGGCTCGAACTTTCATTAGCATGCACCTGGCGGGTGGCAACGTCCGGACCCAAGACCAAGCTTGGGTTACCGGAGATCCAATTGGGTTTGATTCCTGGAGCCGGCGGGACACAACGTCTTCCACGCCTCATTGGAATTCAGACGGCACTGGATATGATCTTGACCGGCAAAAGACTGGACGGTGCGAGAGCCTATAAGGCAGGCTTAGTCGATGCTTGCGTACCTGAGCGACAGCTACGGCAACACGCCCTGGCTTTTGCCTCAAAAAAGCGCTCGTCTGCATCCTCAGCCCCTAAAAAGTCTTTCGCGCAAGACCTGCCCAAGCTGGCTCTTGAAGGCAATCCGATCGGGCGGAAAATTATTGCAAAAAAAGCCCGCGAAATGGTTGATGACAAGACCAAAGGGTTTTATCCAGCGTCCTACAAAGCATTGGAGGCAGTATTCGAAGGTTTCGAAATGACCATCGAAAAAGGCCTGGAGCTCGAAGCCGCATTGTTCGGCCAGCTCGTGGTGACCCGGGAATCCAAAAGCCTCATCCATCTGTTCCATGCGACAACAGCGATTAAAAAACATCCTTACCGTGATGCGGGCAAAGAGCGTTTCGGCGAAAACAAAGCTGAGAAAATTGGAGTCATTGGCGCTGGTTTTATGGGAGCTGGAATTGCGGCAGTCTGTGCGGAAAAAGATATGCGCGTGATGTTAAGCGACCCGAATACGGAATCTTTAGGGCGCTGCCTCCGGCACATAAGGGACTATTTCGCGAAAAAAGTCGAACGTCGACGCTTGAAGCGTTTTGAAATGAAAGCAAAGATGTCGCGGGTGTCTCCTGAACTCTCGCCGATCGGCTTTGACCAGGCAGATATGGTAATCGAAGCAGTATTCGAAGATTTGAAGTTGAAGCAGAAACTATTAGCGCAAATCGAGGCCAGTGGAAAAGGAGACTGGATTTTTGCATCGAATACCTCCGCGCTACCTATCGCCAGCATCGCGGCTGAGTCAAAATCCCCCGACCGGGTAATCGGAATGCATTTTTTCTCACCCGTAGAAAAAATGCCTCTGTTAGAAGTCATTGTTACGGATAAAACGGCCCCATGGGTTGCTGCGCGCACAGTTGACCTTGGTCAGGCTATGGGCAAGCAGGTCATAGTCGTTAAGGATGGCCCCGGATTCTATACAACACGCGCACTGGCGTTTTTCCTGGCCGAAGCCGCCAGTATCCTGCTTGAAGGCGCGTCTATTGATCAGATCGACCGCGCTCTTACCGAATTCGGCTTTCCGGTCGGCCCGATCACCCTGATTGACGAAGTCGGAATCGACGTGGGTATCCATGTGCTCGAAACAATTGAAAAAGCGTTTCCGGCCCGTATGAAAGTGCCAAAAGGCCTGCAGCCGCTCGCTGATGCGGGACGTCTTGGTCGAAAAAACAACAAAGGTTTTTACACCTATGCTGAAGGGAAAAAAGGGGCTGCCGACCGCACAGTCTATTCACTGCTGGGGCTGAAAGATCCCGGTTCTGGCAGTAAAACCAGTGCTACAGATATTGTCGATCGCTGTGTCCTTGTTTTTGTCGCCGAGTCGATTCGTTGTCTGGAAGAAGGAATCCTCCTGAACGCTCACGATGGCGACGTGGGTGCGGTGTTTGGTCTCGGTTTTCCTCCCTTTCTTGGCGGGCCGTTCCGCTATGTCGATCACATGACTGCTGGCGGTATACTGGATAAACTGAATACCCTGGCGGAAAAGCACGGAGAACGGTTTGCGCCTCCAAAAATGCTAAAAGACCTGGCGGCGAGCGGAAAACTGTTCTTCCCGAACGAGGCCTGATTGAATCTCGGTGCCGCCGTAGCGATGATCCTTGCTGTCATGGGCCTCGCAACGGCGGCACTTTCCGTGCCTGCCTTTGCGGTGCCGCCACCACGGACACCCTCGCCATCTAAGCTGTCCGTCGTGACCCGCATGGAGCCCGATGCTTCACGAGATAACCTGCCGCTCCTGGCCGAAGGTTCAGTAACCTATCAATTCGGAGCAGATCCGGACACACCAGCCGCCGCGACTTCCGTTTGCTTTTACGCGGCCTACAACGACACCAATCCCGAGTCCGCATATGGATCTTCGCGCAGATTTGACTTCCTTGCTGAGAAGACCGGACGCCAGCGCTTAATCGGGGGTCAAACGGAAGTGATTGCTGTCGATGCACAGCTTCCGGCACCCACCGTGGAGAATCTTGCGCCTCATGTTCTCCGTGTCACGACCTTCGGACAGGAGATCCGGCTGCAGTTCAAGAGCAGGATTCCACGTCCACAGTCGTTTTCCCGGGTAGACTTCCAAATCGAAGGCTTCTACCCCGTTCCCTTGCGTTCATGTCCTGGGTCGCCTTTTGATTCTCTTTATTTCCAACCTGAGCCCAGCGAAATTTCTACGTCTGTTCAATTCCCTGAACAGTGGCAATACATCGGACCTGGGACGAAAACGGGAAACATCGCCCATGCCCGGTTACGCGCTCGGACTTTTGGTTTCTTCCTCGCCAGCGGGATGAATTCCAAAATAATCCGCAACGATGGGCCGCGGGTTCAATTATGGTATCGCAGCGAACGAGCTGCAGACCTCGATGAATCCCTCGCTCATGCGTTGGCGACACAAGAAGTCCTGTTCGGACCGTTTCCGTTTCCTTCATTAGACCTGGTTGAATCCAGTGACGTAGAAAAGCCTTCGCTCCCCGGCCTGATTTCCGTTAACCGCCCCCGCCAGGAAGTATTGGGGGCTCTGCAGTCTGAGTGGCTAAATTGGCGGCAATGGCTTGTGACTGCATTTACTGCCAATCAATGGTTTGGGCAAAGTGTCTCAACCCCAACTCCTGACGATGGATGGTTACTGGATGGCTTATCGGACTATGCGACGCTGGAGACCTTGGCGCTGAGCAAGATACGATACAACCTCTTCAACACCCACCAGCGCGGATTTCATATTTTTTCATTCAATTACCTCCAGATTCAGGAGCTGGTCGCCTCGTCACTGCGACGTAGCGCGCCTACTACTCACCTGACAACGGATGCCTTGAACACTTCAACTCCGATGCGACAGGGGCACCCCTTGAGTTACATCAAACATGCCCTAGCGCTTCGGCAGCTCAAGTCGCAGGCTGGCAGCCAAGCCGTTGCCGGCTGGCTAAGACAAGTCGCTCGAAAATACCAGTATGTTGATCTGTCGCCGCAGCAGTTCATGGCGAGTCTTCGCGATGTAACATCGCCATTTTCCCAGTCTCAGCGGATCGAATTGGCTGGTTATTTGAAGCAATGGTGGGTTAGCGAGGGGTGGCCGGACCTGTCGCTGGTCAGTTTGGATCGAAACGAACTGCCTGACAAAAAATGGGCTGCCACTGTTCATATTAAACAGAGCGGAGCGATCAAAGTCCCTACGCGGGTTTTGATTCGTGACGCCAAGGGGAATGAGCGAAAAGTTTCAGCCGAGGCACTGGACGGTGATCAGTCTTCGCTCGCAAATTTGGTCGCGACGACCGTTATGAAAGAGCAGCCAGATTACGCGGTCGTTGACCCTGACCACGAGGTTTATGATGCGAACCGCTATGACAATCGCAGCGGCTTTATCCCGTTGAAATTCTTTCCGGGGAATGCGCGAACCCTTGCAGACGACGAATATACTCTGATTTGGGCGCCATACGCCTACAGGCACCCCGGAGAACCTGTTTCAGTTGGATTACAAGGCGCCTTGTTTAAATACCTGCAGGGCAGCACCCGCGTAAGGATTGAATCCTATCCTAAAAATGGCCGCGGCGCTGGGTTTGTGCATCACATTTCTGATTTCCCGGAATTAAAACTAAATGCTCAGCTCCTGCTTCAGCAGAACTATGCTCAAGACCGCATGGTTCAGGCGTCTTTGTTGCGCAGTCCTTTTATCTCAATCAGCCCTCTTTTAAATGTCGGAGCCAAACTTCGTTACCGCGAAAATATCGACGAGCCCGATTCCAATCACTACACCGGCGCAATCAATTCCAACCTCAAGCTCATCGAACCATGGCGACGTCTGCGATCGGCCCGTGTGTCGGTCGAAGCCGAACATGCCCCGACGAATTCATCGGGGAAATTCTCGTACGAAAGACAGGTCAGCACGGCTGAAATGGCGATTGCTCTCAGTCGACGCGGAAGGATCGACGCTTCCTTTCGGGGGTTCTATGGGCGTCTCACAAAAAGCGGCGAGGCTCCAGGTGTCGCCTATTTCCGGCTAACCAATCTCGACGAAGCGAGGCTGCGGATTGACCAGTCAACCATCCCGCTGGTCGATCAGGTTACCTCTTTAAACAGTGAAGTCTCTTTCCCGGTATTTCTGCCCTTCCCGGGAAACAGCCTGGTACTAAGTCGTGACATCCGATGGCGCGGCTTTTACGACCTGGGGTTGGTCGACGACGTCGATGGGAGTTTTCGTGCCGCTGGACTGGGATTAGATGTACCTTTTGGCGGCGATATCATGGGAGCGGGATCCCTGACTTTCACAAGACTCAGCATGCTTGCAGTGCTATACACTTCGGTAGCGGGCGAAGTGTCACGTAAACCTGCGTTCTTGTTCGATGTGACCGGCGAACTCTAATTCAATAGAAACAGTTCTATGCCTCAATCTTTTCCAGCGAACCCCTCCGATCTGGTCCATCTCCGGTGGCTTTCCGATGCAGGGCTGCGTCATTTCGGGGGAAAAAAGATTTTAGATTTAGGCTGTGGATCCGGCCATCTCTGTGCGCTTGCCGCTTCCGAGAGGGCGGCGACAGTCGTTGGCATTGACCTGGTGGAGCCTGCCGCCAAAGCATCATGGCAGTTTCTAAAAATGGATCTGGATTCTCCTTCCTGGTCAGATCAACTGGCCTTTACAGGACCATTTGATTTGATACTTGCGTTCGACATCATTGAGCACATGGCCTCTCCGTTCCAATTCCTTCGTGGGTGCCGCAAAATTCTAAATCCCGCTGGAACGCTGGTCGTCACAACGCCTAACCTGACTTCGTGGGAGAGATGGGTAAAGCCAGACTCCTGGTCTGGTGTCACGGACCCGCAGCATAAAATCCTGTTTTCGCGTTACAGCCTCAGATTTCTAGCGGGAAAAGTGGACCTTAGCCCTCGTATTATAAAAGCACCGATGAAATCCCTTGCCTGGATGGGGGCTCTGCAGCCTCACATCGGAGGTCAGATTTTTTGCATTCTTTCACCAATTTAAGCCGTCGGCGACGGCCAGAAAAATTGCCGACCGGTCGGCCATTGTTTCAGGGCCATTAGGCCCAAACCCGTCAGGAATGATCCAAATAAAAACCCTGCCAAGATGTCGCCAGGGAAATGCACTCCTAAGTAGATCCTCGTAAATCCAACCAGCACCGCAAGCCCAAAAGGTAACAGGGTAAGCATGCGCGATGTCCGCTCGCGGCTGGAACGCCGGACAAAAAAAACTGTTGCTGCCGCGAATCCATTTGCTGCGTGATTTGACGGAAAACCAAAATCTCCGCCACAACGGTCCCCCACCAGCCTCACACCATCAAATTCTCTGCATGGTCTTTCACGCCTTACGGTCGGCTTCAAAATTTCAAAAGCAATAAGGTCGGAAAGGCCCATCGCCACCGCCACCAAAAGCACGGTTTTTAAGAGCCACTTATTTTTTTTCCACAGCGCGGCGGCCAGGAGTACCCCGGCAAAAGCCCACCAAAACCAGTCAGCCGACAGGGTGGCCATCAAAGGATCGAGGTGGGTGGACGTCAGTTCCCGATTTACTAACCAAAACAGTTTGATATCCAGTTCCAGTAGAGATCGCAGCAAGATGAAACCGCCATAAGAAATTAGGTTGACCGGCCAGCCAATTGTTGGTAATCACGACTAATCGCTAACATACATCGTTATTATGGCCGGCAGAAACGGGAAAGGCCCCCTTCGGGTGGATTTTGAGGGGGGGGGCTAAGGCACTCGTTGCTCGAGGCGTCTCGGCAAAGCCCATGGGGCCACTCATGAACCGAGGGCTACCAATCGTTGGTGGCTTCTGAAATCTTCTGAAAAAACTGAGCCTTTGTCGGCTCTTCCACCCTACGAATCGCAGCTGGCGTCCGCTCGAACTTTACCCGTGGCTCGACCAATTTGCCATTGACCGCGAGTTTGCCAAATCGGAGCTGCCTTGCCTTGGCGGGGCCTTTTATAACTTTATATTCCACCTTCTCGGCGGCCTTTTTTCGGGTATTTCGCGCGGCCTGTTTGCTCTCTTCCCCGGGCCTCACCGGATCGCGCAGGACTTTTAGATGCCCGCGGCCGAGATCGGATGACTGTGATTCCGGGTGCTGACTGCTTGGGATCTCGCGTGCAGATTGGATCTCGACCGGCGCATACCGCTCCTCGGAATCGAGCACATACTGGCGTTCGCCAATAGGAAGACGCCTGGCCTGTTCTCCTCGCAACTTAGCAAACGCCTTAACCTGCAGGAGTGCGCCCAGTCCCATGACAATCATGCAGACAGCAACGAAGTTTCCAATGATTTTTGTCATATGACCTACTCCAATCGCGCCGTTCCACCGTACAATCCGAATTTGCGGCGCGCCCTTAGGACCCTATCGGTTTATGGACGGCACACTTTAGGGCTGCCAAACAAACAGGCAATTCGGGCATCTCCCTTCCAGCCACCAATCAAATGGTGCCCCTCCTGTTTTTTGAATTCCTGCCGAAGAATAAATTAGCGAGGAGTCGGACACTCAAAGCGGAGATTCATCATGTCGTTTCTCATTATCGAGCGGGGACCGGGAGCGGGCAAGCGCATCGCGCTGACGACCTTTCCCGTTTTACTCGGTCGTGATGTAACGAATGACGTCTGTCTGGAAGACGAAGAGATCAGCCGCCACCACCTAAGGATCAAACAACGCGGTCGCCTGTTTATCGTCGAAGACCTCGAATCCCGCAACGGAACATTTCTAAACGGCGACAGAATACTCAATTCCATCGTTCAAAGTGGCGACAAATTACTCGTCGGCTCGACTGAATTAATTTTCCTGACTTCCGAGCCTGATATCCAACTCGCTACCGAAATCATGAAATATGACATGATTGTGGCGGAGGAATTGGGGTTAACCGGACCCATCGATGTCGGAGCCAAGCTATCGCGAAAGAAATTCACACCGATTCGACTCAATCAAATCAGCATTGTCAATCAACTGACCGACGACATTAATTCCATCAAAGCGATCTTTGACGCCCACAGCAACATTGTGGCCGTTCACAACATGGAGGAGGGCGCAGCTATCCTTCTGAAGTGCATCGGTACTTTGATGACGGGCGCGTCCCGCGCGGCATTCTTCGTTTGGTCGTCATCGAATCGCCAGCTTATTCCGCTGGCCACAAGGCATTTCACAAAAAAGAAAGAGTCCTTCCTGCTGAGTCAAAGATCACTTGAAGATGTCCTTGCCCGCAAGCAAGGAATCCTACTCCAGGCCGAAGCACCAGGAGTGACACATTCGGGCCGAAACCGCATCATTCTTCCAATGGTTCATAACAACGAAGCTATTTGCGTTGTCCATATCGAAGCGGACAATCCAAAAGCTACTTTTCACGCCCACGATCTGGAGATGATCCAGGCACTCATCAGCCGAAGTGCACCATCATTTGAGGCTCATCTGTTGCGCCGCGAACTAGATGCCTGGATGGTCGGAATGATAGAAACCATGGTCGCGACCATTGAAGCAAAAGACACTTATACCCACGGTCACTCGGAACGCGTCAGCCGCTACTGTATGGTCATTGCCGATGAGCTGAAACTGAGCCGGGAGTTGAAGCGACTCCTGCTGGTCAGCGCCATGTGCCACGACATCGGAAAAATTGGCATACCTGACGCCATACTAAAGAAGGCTTCCCTCCTCTCTGCAGAGGAATACCAGGAGATGAAGCTTCACCCCAGCATCGGCGCGGACATAGTAGCGAACATGCCGAATTCCCATCGCTTCATGTCAGGAGTGAAGTACCACCACGAAAAATGGGACGGAACCGGCTACCCCGAAGGCCTCGCCGGAGAGGAAATACCATTCTTCGGGCGGATTGTAGGCCTAGCAGACGTATTTGACGCTATGGTGTCTGGTCGTGCCTACTCTGGATTTATTGACCAGAACGACGCGATCCAAAGGCTGAATGAAGAAAAGGAGCTTTTCGATCCCGAGATCCTCAAGGCTTTCATTCGGGCACATGAGAATGGCGCGCTGACGCTGAAAACCAGTACCCAGAGCAATCGCCCGGAACCTCGAAAACCTGAAAACGGCGGTCCGGCGACTCGCCCGGACAAGAAGCTTAGTAAGACTGGAAAAGGCGCAGAAAAGGAAGATCTGCGCTCACGCATTGGCCGTCTTGGGTTTGGCGGCAAAAAAGGCAAAAAGTCCTCCTGATCGCCGGCGGTAATCTTCCCACCGGGCCACCCGCATTCACCCCATCGACACGAAATAGGATATTATTATTAATGGACCAGTCACTTTGGAGGCGGAATCCTATGTGGGGCGAGTTAGCGACCAGTTTTCAAAACGGAAATCCTTATGTTATCGCCATTTTTATTGTGGGCTTTCTCGCAACAGTGATGCTGATAGAACGCCTGATCATGTTGCAGTTTGTATTCAACATTAACTTCGGGAAGTTTCTGTCAAACCTCCGAAAGACGGTGGGTGCTGAAGATCTCGACCGCGCGATGTCGTTGTGTAAAAGCACCTCACGCACGTCATTGCCAAAAATTGCGCTTCGGGCTCTTGAATCAGCAGAGACGGACCCCACGACCGTCCGGGGAACCATAGAAGAAGAAACGATTGAGTTTTTGCCGCGACTTGAAGCTCGTCTAAACATTCTCCCCGCTTTTGCGACGTTGGTGATGATGATCGGGATCCTGGGTACGATCGATGCGATCTGGGCAGCATTTCATTCGATTGATGTCCTGGATACCGCGAAAAAGCAGGCCACTCTTGCACAGGGGATTGCGGCATCCCTTAATCCCGCCGCCATGGGCATCCTGGTCTGCATGGTCGTCTTAGGCGGCCACCAGCTCATTCGGGGAGCGGCATTGCGGCTTACCGAGCGCGTGCACCACGGTGTTGCCGTGCTTTCAAACCTTCTGGTGCCGGCGGAAACAGCTTACATTCCAATGGCGGTGGCCGCTGCACCCGGAGGAGCGGACACGGGCTCTCAGGCAACGGCGTCCGCTGATGTTTCTGACGAAAACATGACAGCCCAGGGAGGGGCTAATGACGCACTCGACGATACTACTGTCGAAGATATCAAAGACGAAGAAGAGATTATCTGAGGAAAGGTGGCACGCTGGCTGCGGCATCCTTGCAATCAGCGGGATTCTGATCATCGTTCTTGCCGGACTTCGTGCAGTGACCATGACCGGGACATACAGCTCGGTTCATGGCGAATTGCCGGTACTGTCAGTGCCCCCGCGGGACTTGGCATGGCACCGCTTTCAGGAATCTCCTTCGACTTCTCTACGACGATCCACCCCGGCCGTTGTGCTTACAGCTGACGCCTTTTATTTTGGCGACATGAAGTCGTTTTCTGAAGACCTGCACGATATCCGGTCGAAGTTCGTTATTCGGCATATTGATGGCGAGCCGCAGTTACAAACCCTGTTGCGGCAAATGGACAGGTGGCTGGGAGACCGACGCGCAAAAGACACGGCGACCGATTCGGGGGTCGTCGTACTGGTGCCGTCGGGAGAGATCCCAACACCCATTGTGATTCAGGTTATGGCCGGACTGCAACAATCGGCTAATTTTTCAAGGGTCGTGCTCGGGGCCGGCTTACTTTAGGAGTATCGACATGGCACGCCGTCCGCGGCTTTGGCAGCTTCGCTGTGATGCCCAGAAGCTGAGACTGGAAGAAACCAATGATTGGTTCCCCTTCCCGTTTCTTATACCTGTCGCTCTTGCTGTAATCATTCTGGCAAAGGCCATGGTTGGGACCAACCCAAGGCACGGTAACCCAGCAGACGTCTTAACTTTCGAAGCGCAACCGCAAACAGAAGGTACAATTTGGTTTTCCGTCACGCCGATCGGCCGAGAGATCGTCGTCACCACAGCCGAAAGACAAATTTACCGCTGGCCACAGCAGCTCAAAGGCGACGCGGACCTGAAGCCTTTTGTCGACTATCTGAAGCATAAGATGGAACAGGAGGCCGTCACCAGCGCACTTGGTAAGCGGGCGTCTAGCTACCAAACCACTGCGGTCATCGCGGCCGACCAGCGGCTGAAATACCTTCATTTGAAGCCAATTTTGTATGCCTTGGCTGATGCAAGAATTCGCTCCTATGCTTTTGAAACGCGAACGCTGGCAGTGCAATCCGGAGGTGCCGGTGTCCAACACCAATAAAAAAACCAGCACAAAGGTTAGAAAACCAGCGAAGCCACCCAACCGGGCACCAATGGTTTCCGTCGAGGTTTTGCAAAACGGGATTAGCGTCGCTCAGACTTCCCATCGTTACGGAAAAACCGGAACCCTGGCCATCACCAGCAAGCCAAATGGACCTCTGGCGATCCCGATGTACCCGCTACCGGACGAAGTCGTCATCGTCAAATCATCCAGAGGCAAGACTTTCCTGCGCCTCGATAACGCGTGGGAAGGGTTTGTAGTCCTCGAAGGAGCGGTCAAGGAAGTGATCGTAACGGACAGGACTTTGCGTGAATTTGAATTGAAACCAGGAGACTACGCCAGCCTGCTCCTCGGCGATCTGCGCGTGCTGGTCCGGGTAGCCCCGGAAAAAAGGGCTATCATTCCGGACCTCGATAAAAACTTCCGCCCTGCCTTTTCATCTCTATTTTTGCGGGACAAAAACGAGTTCGCTGGCTTCGCCGCTGCTGCCGGAATAGCATTTTTACTGTTTGCCTCATTTTCCTGGGGTTTGCTGCGGTTCCACGCCGAGAGACCAAAAAACATCGAGGATTTGTCCGCACTTTACACATTGCCTTTCATTTCCTCCGAGCACTTCGTCAACTCCCCTGAAACCCTGCAGGAAAAGCTGAATCGTCACGACTATGTCGCATCAGTCGTGCGCTATTACAGAGACTTTTCTGCGATGGTTTCGGGTCTTCCTGTCGACGATACAAACGGCATGTTTTCCCCAACCATCAATGCTTACCAGGAATCTTTCCGCGAAGCCAAAAGCAAGCTTGAGTTTCTTTCGGAAAAGCAAAAAAAGATCGAAGATGCGGCGCTCAAGCGGCCTCTGGTAGGGGTGCTCGCCATCCCCAGCGTTGAAGGTGAGACCGTGGACGGGAGTCTGCTCAGGATCATTGACAAGGTCGCACTTCAGCATGACGCCGCCAAACTGAATCTGCAACTCCGTAAGGAGGTGTCCGATATATTCAAGGCCGACCCGGAGTACGATTTCAACCAATACAAAGGAAAAATCGTCGTCACCAGCGGTCTCGACAAAATCAAGCAAATCAGCCTGATGGAAATGACCGACGAGCAGGAGATGTACGTAAAGGGCGAGCGCCTGGGGCTCCAGGCGGCCGCGCTCCAACGCCGGACAAGTAAAGTTCATGAGAAATTCAGTGTTGTCAGCGCAAAGTCAGGGCCGATCGAGATACCGGCGGGAGTTGAGTTTGCATCGTTTCTCTCCGGCGTTGATTATATTCTTGCCGACGAAAAACTCGATCAGATTCAGGCTTCAGAATTTGGCACCCAAAGAAGAATCGAAGTTATTAAAGAGCCTCTTATTGGCGAAATAGAGCCCTCACTTGTCGAAAAAACCATAGAGAAATACCGCTTCGAGTTGCAGTTGTGTTTTGAGCTGGCGCTCCGCCGCAATCAACTCACACGCGGCGTTATGGAGTGGAAGTGGCGCATTGACTCCCGAGGCCAGATAAGCGATATCAGTCTTGTGTCGACAACAATCGTCGACCAACGCATGACCGAGTGCGTTCGCGACAAAATGGGAAAGTGGCGTTTCCCAAGACCACGTCGCGGCAGCATCGAAGTTAGTTATCCATTTGAGTTCAACCCCTCCAGAGGTTAAGCCTTTGACAAAGTCCACCATCAACAATAGCTCCGACGGAGCTGAGTCATCTTTACTTCCGGGTTCCGCCGACGTTGTTCGAATTATACCAATGGGTGGCTGCGGTGAGTTCGGAATGAACATGACGGCATATATATGCGCAGGCAAACTTTTCGTGGTTGACTGCGGTGTGATGTTCCCAGATCCGATGAAACTGGGTGTTGAAGCTGTCATCCCAAAGGTGCATGACGTCTTCAAACAATGTGGGGGCGTTTATGCGTGGATCATCACTCACGGCCATGACGACCACATTGGCGCGCTGCCGTATCTGATCGACAAATATCCCGCACCTATCTACGCGACACCATGGACTGCGGAGCTCATTCAAAATCGCTTCAACCGCAAAGGAATCGGCGAACAACACACGATTACCGTTGTCGAGCCGGGCGATCATGTGACCGCACCTGGGTTTGACGCCGAATATGTCCCTGTTAATCACTCGATTCCCCACGCATGTGCGCTGTTTATTCGGACTCACGCCATGAAGATTTTTCATACTGGCGATTTCCGGTTCGACGACAATCCAGTCATAGAAGAGCCGATCAGCAAAAGCTTGTTAAGAAAGATCGGTGACGAAGGTGTCGATCTGTTACTGGCGGATTCTACCAATGCCCAACAGAAGGGCTATGGGCCAAGCGAGTCCTCTACGAAGGGGCCCTTGAGTGAAACATTTGACACCGCAAAAGGCGCAATCGTCGTAACTTTATTTTCCAGCAATTTTTGGCGCATCAAGACCATTGTCGATATCTGCATTGAAAAAGGCCGCAAACTACTGGTCCTCGGACCTGGTGTGGAAGCTTCATTTGCGGCTGCTGCGGCAACGGGTCTGTATCAGATACCTGATGGGGTCAGAGTCGATGAAAACCAGGCAAAGCACGTTCCACGCAAAGAACTGGCTGTCATCGTCACAGGGAGTCAGGGGGAATATCGTTCAGCATTGATGCGCATCAGCCTCGGTGAACATAAAGCTTTTCGAATTCAGGACGATGACGTGGTTGTTTTCTCGTCCCGTATGATTCCAGGCAACGAACGCGTCGCACAGATGATGATGGCAAATCTCGAAAGACTCGGCGCAAAGATCATCACGACACGACAAAACCCAGGCATCCATGTAAGTGGCCACGCCTACAGCGGAGAACTCGCGGAATTAATGCAGTGCCTTCGTCCGAAGCATTTTATCCCGATTCACGGAACGTTTTCGCACATGCACGCTAACGAGCTTATTCCAGCCGCTCATCAACTGAAAGATACTAAGACCTTTATGATGGAAAATGGCGATGTGGTAGACGTCACCAAGAAATCCGTCAGCCGATTTAAAAAAATCGAGCCTGAGTGGGAATTTATCGATTCCGAGTCTTATGTTCCGATTCCTTATGAGACACTTCGCGAACGCCTGCGCATAGGCGAACTTGGAGTCGCGATCATCGGCGGTGTTTTTTCGCTGGAAAAAAAGAGCTTCACCCACATACCGTCCATAACTATCCAGGGATTAGCTTTCCCCGGCGGAATCAACGTTCAGCAGTGGCTGGAAGAAGCTTCAATGTATGTGGCCGAAGCTGTGATCAAGGGCGCTAAGACCGGAAGTACCAGCGCCGCCGACCTGAACGAAGAGGCGCGGGTTAATCTCCGTCGACAACTATTCGCTACATTAGGTAAAAAACCAGTGGTATTGGCGAATCTCATTATTGTTTGATTTTCGATCAGAGCATAGCCATGCGATTGCCACGCACATCCCTCAAACTTGCCGTTTTCGCGGCGGCAGATTTCGAAATTAAGCCCCTGCTTGAGGTGCTGACCGAGCGCAAGATCGATTTCATTGCTTGCGCGGTTGGTGTTGGGGCATTGAATGCTGCGCTCAATATCAGGGAACACGCGCAGCGCGCCAACAATCGCGACGCGATTTTCGTCGGCACCTGCGGTACGTTCGGGTCCTTTTCTAATCCAACTCTGGTCCAGGCTCAGGAGGTGTGCTGGCTCCCCACGTGCGAGCGCGTTAGTTTGTCTTACCCGGTGCCTGGCTCTGCAGCACCGGTGTCTCTGGCCAACCTCTCTCCGTGGAGAGAATCTCTTCCGGGCGTTCGGGTGGTCTGTGCCCCAAATGTGAGCCTCACGGACAGATTGCCTTCCTCATACGATGCTTCCCAATGTGTTGAAAACATTGAGCTCTACAGCTGTGCCGCCGCACTAAAGCACTCCGCGCGGTCTCTAACCGCGATTCTGTGCACAACCAACGCCGTTGGGAAAGAGGCCCACCGTCAATGGAAGCAAAACTTTGAACTCGCCGCTTCCCTGACCGCCAAACACTTTAAGGAAATGCTGTGACCTATCAAGTAAAAGACCGTCGAATCCTGCTGAAGACCATTCCCTTTGTTGTTGAGGAGCTCGATCTGGTCGGGCGCAGCGGCTCCTTGCATCACCCCTATCATCGGCTGGTTTGCGGCGACTGGGTGAATATCCTGCCCGTTACCCATGACGGCAAGGCCATTCTCATCCGGCAGCCACGCGCGGGTTCGTTAACGGATACTTTGGAGGTACCTGGCGGTCTCGTCGACCCGGGAGAAAAAGATCTGATGCTTGCCGCCCTCCGCGAAATGGAAGAGGAGACGGGCTATACCAGCCAGCGGGTGCTACCGCTGGGCAGCATCAATCCTAATCCGGCGATCATGAATAACCGATGCCATTTCTTCGTCGCATTGTCGTCCTTCCTCAATCCATCCCGCAAACACTTTCCTGATGCGGAAGAGGACATTACCGTCGAGGTCACCCCTGTCGCAGATCTCGACCATTTAGTAAGGACTGGTCAGATTGACCACGCACTGGCAGCTTTGTGTATTATGTTGGCAGCAAAATATATTCCGGGTAACCGCTGAAAAGAGACGCGCTTGCAGGAAGACTTTGAACAGTCATCGACCTATAGCAACCACGCTACCTTTTTGAAGAGGTTCGTGAATGATGATGCTTGCGCCAAAGCAATGCTGCGAAAAGTCCCCTGGGTACTGGACTGGTCCCGGCAGACACACATTGAGCACACAATCATCAGCGAAGCGGCGCGTCTGGCGCCGCTGGCCCACCAGGTAAAATTCAGCTTTGTTGTTCCCTTGTGGAACACGCCACCGCGATTTCTGCGAGAGCTTCTGACCTCGATCCGACTGCAAACCTGGCCCAATTGGGAAGCCATACTTGTTGATGACTCCAGCACCCAGACCGACCATCTGGAGGTCGCCGACCATGCAGCGAAGGAAGATCATCGATTCAAAGTAATCCGCTTGTCAAAGAATTTGGGAATTGCCGGCGCGAGGAACATTGGCATCGCCGCTGTCTCCGGACATTTTGTGGGATTCATCGACCACGATGACCTGGTTCATCCGCAGGCATTTGGCATTTTCGCGCGGACTATTCTTGAGGACCGTGAAGCCAACTTCCTCTTTAGCAATGAAGTTAAACTGAGTGAAGACTCAGCCAGAGTCTCCGATTTTCTTCAAAAGCCAGACTTCAGCCTCGCTACCCTGATTCGCGTCAATTACATCGCGCACCTCACTCTCGTTAGCCGTGACCTGCTTGCAACTGCAGATACAGGAAGCGGCACCTTTTTCCGACCGGAGTTTGATGGGGTCGAAGATCATGACCTCTTTCTCCGACTGGCAATGGGAGGCAAGGTAAAACCAAGACACATACCACTTTATTGTTATTACTGGCGCAAAGCGCCGGGCAGCACCGCCACGACTCTTACCGCCAAACCCAAAGCCGACGACCGCGCCGTAACGCTTTTGCGCTCACTGCTTGAACCTGAAGCCGCCGTCACTGGCCGAGACCATTCGGAATATCGAAGCCGTTTCCTGGTTATTCGTCGCCCTCTGAAAAAGCCTGCTGCAACCCTGCTCGTGGTTGTGCCGTTTCGCGACCAGCCCGAAATGACGATCTCCTGTTTAGCCAGTTTGATCGCTCAGGAAACCCCCCTAAACGTCCATATTGTTGCGGTAAGCAATCTTTCGTCACCGGATTCCGAGGCGGTAGTCCGGAAATGGATGGACAGTGAATCCAACCGTCGTGGATACAAGTTTCATCTCCATCGATTTGGCCGGCCATTTAACTACGCGGAGATGAACAACGAAGCGATCCTGGCGTTTGGTACTGACTGTGATCTTGTGCTTCTTTTGAATAACGATGTGGAGCTGACAAGCACCAATGCGCTTACCGCCATGGCGAGCGAGCTCCAGCACCACGCAGACATTGGCTTTGTCGGCATTAAGCTTTGGTACCCAGGGCGGGCGGAAGTGCAACATGGAGGCTTGAAAGTCCGGAATGTGCTGCGTGGACCAGGGTATTTCAGGATCGGGCACTGCGCATCCCCTGAGGAATTTGTTCACGATGATCACGTCGTTGCCGGTGTCACTTTCGCCTGCGCCATGACCAGAATGGAAACGTGGAATGCACTCGGCGGTCTCGAAACGAGCTTTCTGCCAAACGGCTTCGGCGATATCGACCTTTGCCTGCGCGCTCAGAAAGCGGGTTTCTCTAACTTTTATCTGGGCACGATCGAAGGGATCCATCACGAGTCAAAAACCCGCGGTGAGTCCAATGAGGATCTCGAACTCCAGAAACTTTACGAACGGAACAGTGGGTCATTAATGGCGGCCCGCGTGAACTTCATGGCCTACAATCAATTCCTCGGGTGGAACGGGCTAGCCGCGGCGGCGGTATCCAACACTGACGAACAAAACGGCGCATTTGCGCTTGATCTGCCCTTGCGCTACCGCCTTGCGGACAGCCTGAACAACGCACTCAAAACAGCATTCCGCCCACTCCACGGATTTTTGAAGGCCGTGTTTCGATGAGTTTGACGCGCGAGCCAATGCGGGTGTTTGCAAAGATTTACGGAATCGTGCTGCAGTTGCTGACCTATATACGGACAGGCTGCGCTGGCGACCCCACCGAACTCATTCTGCGCCAGGAGACAGACTTACAGCGCGAGACCGCTGCCGCATTGGGTGCATGGCCCATTGTTCCGCAAAGCATTCATGATCCACAGCCTCCCCAGGCACTTCCCCGGGTGCTCGTCGTGATTCCTTTTCGCGACCGATGGGACATGACGGTCGTCTGTCTGCGCGCACTTGATAAACAAAAACTGGGAACTCTGGACGTTAGAGTCGTGCTCGTTGACAACGGCTCCGTCGAACCCCGCACTCTCTCCGGCATCAAAGGTTGGATATCAAATCCACCCAAATCGTTTGCGGTGTCCAATCTGCGCCTCGATGAGGACTTCAATTTTTCCCGACTGAACAATTTGGCGGTAGACGCTTTTTCAGCGGAGTTCGAGCCGGATTTCATTTTATTTCTAAATAACGACGTGGAACTTGCTGGTGAAACCTTCTTGTCCGAACTCCTGGCTACCGCGCAGAAACTGCCCAAAGCCGGAGCTGTCGGCTGCACGCTGAACTTTCCTGACGGGAGGATTCAGCATCTTTTTGCGGCTCCTGGGGTCAAACTTGTCGCGGCACATCCCCTAAAAGGCCGAACCCTGACCCCAGAGTGCGCATGGTTTCAAAGGCCGCGACCAGTTGCAGCCACAACGGGAGCCCTGTTGCTGCTCAGGGCATCAATCTTTAAAGAAGTCGGGGGGTTTGACGAACATTTCCCTACCTTGGGTCAGGATATCGATCTTTGCCTGAAGCTCCAGAAGGCCGGCTATGCCAACTGGGTTGTGCCCTGGCTATGGGCGACCCACCACGAAGGGGCGTCCCGGGGCGAAGACCTGGACCGAAGGCAAATCGCAGGCATGTACATGAAATGGGGCGATTTCTTGACGGAAAACCCCTATTTTTCCCGGTCATTCAGCCGATGGTCAGAGCCTCCCGTCCTGACCCTGGGATGGGAGCCACCTTTTCCGTGGCAGCTGCTTGTCTAAGGCCGTTCTCAAAGTATATAACCCTAAGGTTGGATTGTCCTTTTCAGCCCGAGGTGTTTTGTGAAAATTCTCGTTACCGGCGGTGCCGGCTTCATTGGCTCAGCCGTTATCCGACGCGCGATCTCCCGGCCGGAGCTTTCTGTGGTCAACGTCGACAAGCTAACCTACGCCGGTAATCTTGAGTCTCTGACCAGCGTCGAAAAAAATCCCAGATATCATTTTGAAAAAGCAGACATCTGCGATCGTGAAGCGATGCGGACTCTTTTTGCCAAACACAAACCCGACGCTGTGATGCATCTTGCTGCAGAATCGCACGTGGATCGGTCTATCGACGGACCGCAGGCCTTCATGGAAACCAACATTATGGGGACCTACACGCTGCTGGAAACGGCTCGTGCGTACTTCAACGACCTCAGCGCGGAGGCAAAGAGCCGATTCCGTTTTCATCACATCTCAACAGATGAAGTCTACGGCTCACTGGGGGCGACGGGACTATTCACCGAGACGACACCCTATCAGCCGAATTCGCCGTATTCAGCGAGTAAAGCCTCCTCTGACCACCTGGTGAGGGCTTGGCACCATACATTTCATTTGCCTGTGGTAACGACCAATTGCTCCAACAATTACGGTCCCTATCATTTTCCGGAAAAACTCATCCCACTCATGATTCTCAACGCCCTTGAGGGAAAGCCGCTGCCGGTATACGGCAACGGGCAGAATATACGGGACTGGCTATTTGTGGACGATCATGCCGAGGCCCTGCTATTTGTCTGCCAAAAAGGAAAGCCCGGCGAGACCTACAACATCGGCGGGAACAACGAGGAAACGAATCTCAATGTCGTTTACACCATTTGCGACATACTCGATGAAGTGAAGCCTGACCCGCGATTTAAAAGTCGCCGCGACCTGATCAAATTCGTGCAGGACCGTCCGGGACACGATATGCGCTATGCCATAGATGCCGCAAAAATCATGCGGGAACTCGGATGGCGACCAAAAGAGAATTTCGCTTCCGGTATCCGCAAAACCATTCATTGGTACCTGGAAAACCAAGCCTGGTGCCAGCATGTGCAAGACGGCAGCTACCGCCGCGAACGACTGGGAGTCGCTCCCGGAACAGCAAACTCATCAAGCACCAAGGGACACTAAATGACAAATTTCGTGCAAAAGCAGAAGCCGTTTGCCCCCCAAATCAAACGCAAGGGAATCATTCTGGCTGGAGGGTCCGGCACCAGGCTCTATCCGATCACCAAAGGGGTCAGTAAGCAGCTTCTGCCGATTTATGACAAGCCGATGATTTATTATCCGTTGTCTGTCCTGATGCTCGCGGGGATTAAAGATGTCCTGATCATCAGCACACCACACGACCTGCCTCAATTCAGGCGCCTTTTAGAATCAGGCGAGCAATGGGGAATGAATTTCAGGTACGCAGAGCAGCCAAGTCCAGACGGTCTGGCCCAGGCGTTCATTATTGGATCTGACTTCATCGGTAAAGATCATTCATGCCTTGTATTGGGTGACAATATTTTCTATGGCGAAGGCCTCGCACACACCCTTCAGGCAGCATCCAACGTGGCTACCGGCGCAACAGTATTCGGTTACTACGTCCGTGATCCGGAAAGATACGGCGTGGTCGCTTTCGATGCAAACGGGCGCGCGACGAGCATTGAAGAGAAGCCAAAGCAGCCCAAGTCGAACTACGCCGTGACGGGTCTATATTTTTACGACAATGATGTCGTCGAAATCGCAAAAAATCTGAAACCTTCTCCGCGCGGTGAGCTCGAAATCACCGATCTCAACAATGTTTACCTGAATCGAGGGAAACTTCAGGTCGAAATGCTGGGTCGAGGCACCGCCTGGCTTGACACGGGTACCCATGAGTCTCTGGTGCAGGCGACTAATTTTGTCGAGACCGTTGAGAGCCGGCAGGGTCTGAAAATCTCCTGCCCGGAAGAGATCGCCTGGCGCATGGGCTACATCACCACCCAGAAGCTGGAAGTACTCGCCAAGGAACTCGCCAAGAGCGGCTATGGGCAGTACCTTCTCGACATTATCAAGCGGGAGCGGGCACTGTAATGATCGTTACCAAAACCAACCTGCCAGACGTCTTGTTGTTCGAACCGAAGGTTTTTGGCGATGACCGCGGTTTTTTCGTAGAACTGTTTCACCAGGATCGATACCGGGATTTCGGGCTGGTCGAAAACTTCGTTCAGGACAACCTTTCTTATTCACGTAAAGGCGTATTGCGGGGACTGCATTTTCAGAATCCTAACAGCCAGGGAAAGCTGGTTACCGTTCTCGAAGGATCCGTGTTTGATGTTGCCGTAGACATCCGAAACGGCTCGCCTACTTATGGAAAAAGCGCCTGGTTCATGCTCGAAGGTAAGTCAAAGAAACAAGCCTATATCCCTCCGGGATTCGCCCACGGGTTCGTCGTGACATCTGAAACTGCTTTGTTTTCATATAAATGCACAGACGTTTACCACCCCGAATCTGAGGCAACCGTCCTTTGGAATGACCCCGATCTCAAAATTGACTGGCCCATCGAAGCGATCGGCGAACCAAGCCTTTCGGACAAAGATCGCAAGGGAATTCGCCTGCGAGACATTCCCAAAGACCGTCTACCTATTTACCGCGGAAGGTAACCCATGACGTCTGGACCCTTACGCATCCTGGTGACAGGCTGGAGTGGTCAGGTAGGAACAGAACTTTTGAAAGTTCTGCCCGAGCTTGGAGACCTCTATCTTGCCGGATTCGATGGTGCGCCAACGCCGGACGGCATAGCAAATGTCAGAGAAAATTTGCATCTGGACCTTTCTGATCCGGTGTCTATCGCCAAGGTCATGCGGGAAGTAAAGCCTCACTTCGTCGTGAACCCGGCGGCCTATACCGCAGTGGATAAAGCGGAGACTGACCGCACCATCGCGCTGCAGGTAAACGGTGTGGCTCCGGGCGTTCTCGCCGTCGAGGCTAAGGCCCTTGGCTCTCCGATCATTCACTACTCTACCGACTATGTGTTCGATGGCGCTGGATGCGAAGCCCGCGACGAGGATGCTGCCACTGGTCCGCTTAACTATTACGGTGAGACTAAGTTGGTTGG
>Ga0154020_10001718_pt1 | contig 26964 bp, 18 predicted proteins | sample Klosneuvirus_201_FD_109709 | JGI IMG/M metagenome (GOLD analysis project Ga0154020, IMG submission 109709) | Active sludge microbial communities from wastewater, Klosterneuburg, Austria - Klosneuvirus_20160825_MG | ecosystem: Engineered > WWTP > Aerobic digester > Activated sludge | place...
GCCGATGCGCGATCCGCCGAAGCTCAGGCGGTGCGGCTCTTGGCAGCCATCGGGGGTGCAGACCTCGATGCGCGCGCGGGGGGTGCTCGCGTCCCCGGTGCCGGCGTCGCTTGTGCCCGTGGGCTCGCACACGCCGCCGTTACAATCGAAGCCGTTTGGACAGGGCGTCTGGGGATCACACAAGAGGTTGCCGCTGTCGGTGCCGGGGCTGGTCGCATCCCTGCCGCCGGCTGGGGGCTCCTCGCTACCGCACGCGGCCAGCCCCAAAAACGCGACCAGGGACAAGGCCTTGAAATGACGCTTCGCCATGACCTCGCATCGTATGATGAGCCTGAGCTTTGTGCACGTCCGTGACGGCCCCGGCGCCGCCTGACCGATGAGGGAATCAGGTCTCTGGTGGGGGGCGACGCTCTTCGACGCGGGCCGCCAAACGGGGGCCGAGGATGACTTTGGGCCCTGGATCAGCCGGTTTGGGGCGTAGCCGCGGCCACCCGGTCATCCGGCGGAGGAGGTAGAGGGCGGCCAAGGCCACGATGGACAGCGCTATGACTTCGCCCAGAACCACGGACCTCGATGTATACGGGTGCTTTCACCGATCCGTCCAGCGAGGGTCGGGCCGCGCTCAAGACCCGAGGAGGCGCTCCATCGTCCCGCGGTACGCCTCGAGGACGCCTGGGATGGAGCTGAGGTCGATCGACTCGTTGGCCGCGTGCATGCCGGTGAACGCCACCCCGAAGCCGGTGGTGGCCGGGATCCCATAGGAGGCCAGCAGGTTCCCCACGTTGGACGGCCCAGAGATCACCGAGGGGACCGCCGCGCCCTTGGTCTGGGTGATCGCCGCTTCCATCGCGGCGCGCAGCGGGTTGTCCTTCGCCAGGCCGAAGGCCGGCCAGGGCGCCATCTCGCTGACCCCCACGTCGAGGTCCCCGCGCTTCTTCGCCTCGGCCAAGGCCTTCTCGAGGTGTGCGCGCGCCTCGGCCTCTCCGAACACAGGGGTGGTGCGGACATCGACGTTGAGCTTCACCGAGCGGACCTGGGTGCTCGCCTCGCTGCTCGCCTTAGACTCGGCGATCTGGCTCGGCGCGGCGGCCGGGAGCTTGGCGTCCACCTCGGTCAAGATCTTCTGCACCGCTGCCTCGATCTCTTTAGGCTCCTTGGAAGGGAAGGCCACCCGCAGCTCGACCAGATCCGGGATCTGCGCGAAGCCCACGCCGCCTTTGATCCCCGTGACGGTCGCGCCGGCCGCCGCCAGCGCTTCGAGCACGAGGCCGGCCTTCTGGATGGCGTTGACGCCGCCGTTCTTCGAGGAGCCCGAGTGGGCCGCGGTGCCGATGATCTTGAGCGCGAGGTGCTGCCGCGGGGCCGCCTCGAGCGGCTTGGTCTCCGCGCTGATCGCCGTGACGGTCAGCTTGGGCGGATGCGGGAAGGCCTCGGTCTTGTCCTGGGGCAGCGGGCGCGACGGAGGCGCGGCGATCGCGGCGGCGATCGCGGCCGGATCTCCCGGCGCGGCCAGCTCGGCGCTCACGAAGGAACGGAGAAAACCGCGGCTGCCGATGTTGAGCTCGTGGTCGCCGGGGTAGCCGATCATCACGCCGTCGAGCTTCGGGTACTTCGCCAGGAAGGCCTTTACGCCCTGGAACTCGCCGGTGTGCTCGGCGGCGTCGAAGAAGAGGATGGCCTTGCCGGACAAGGAGGCCTGCTTGGCCTGGAGCTCCCGGCCGAGCTCGATGAAGATCGCGGCGGCGGCCTTGCTGTCGGCGGTGCCGCGCCCGTGCATGCGGCCATCGCTGATCTCCGCGGCGAACGGATCCTTCTTCCAAGAGCCGAGATCGCCGACCGGAGCGGTGTCGACCACCGCGTCGAGCGCGTAGCTCGGACCCGGCCTCCCGCCCACGATCTCGCTGGTCACCCCCACCGGGCGGCCCTTCTCGTCGGTGAGCAGGGTGCCCGGCAAACCGGCCGCCTCGAGCTGCTTCAGGATCGCCTTACAGATCGCCTTGGGGTCGTCGATGCCGCCTTGGCTGCGGATCTTCACCAGCTCAGCGATGTTGGCGGTGATGCGCGCGGCCTTGGCCGCCGGAGAGGGATCGAAGGTGAGGGCAAGGAGTGAGGAGGCGGTGGTCTTGAGGCGCGTGCCGCCCGCGGTCGGCAACTTGGGGCCTTCGAGGAGGAGCGGCGCGACCGGGCCTTCGAGCAGCGGCGTCTCCTTCACCGGAGCGACCACCTTGGGGCCTTCGAGGAGGAGGGTGGGCTCGGGTCCGGGAAGGAGCGGGATGTTGGCTCCAGGCGACGTCGAGACGGGGATGCTGGCCATCGGTGCTTTCTACTGCAACGGCGAGGCCGCGAGGAACCGCTCTTTCCTTACCTTCTTTGTTGGATGCTGCCGACGACAGCTGGTGCCAAAAGCCAGCAGCGCGCGTCTTTTTGTCGGGTGCAGCCGACATTGCTCCAAGCCACTACAACTCGAGAACCTGCAGCGCGGCGAATTCAGAAACCACGCGAATTCGTTCACGATAATCGCGCATGCTTTCAGCCGCGGGTTCCTTGGAGGCGCTCTAGGTTACGCGAACCCGAGCGCGCGGCCGCCCTGATACACCAGAAAGCTCGCTGTCCACGCCAGCGCTGTCATGTAGCCGAACATGAACAGCGGCCAGCGCAAGGTGCCGGTCTCGCGCCGCACGATCGCCAGCGTGCTCATGCATTGGCAGGCGAAGAGGAAGAAGACCATCAGCGACAGGCCGACCAGCGGGGAGTAGCGATCGCGGACGATGGCGCGCAGACCCTCCGAGCCCTCACCGGTGTCTTTGCCGAGGCCATAGACTAGGCCGAGGGTGGAGATGATCACCTCCCGCGCGGCGAAGCTCCCGATCAGGCCGATCCCGATCTTCCAGTCGAAGCCGAGCGGCGCGATCGCCGGCTCGAAGAGCTTCCCGAGGCGCGCCCCGTAGCTGCCCTGCAAGCGCTCGGCGTCGATCTGGTCCTGGAGCACCGCGGCCTGTGCCTCCGTGCGATCCTGCGCGAGCTGCGCGGTCAGCTCGGGCGAGAGCGGGACGTCGCTCGGGTAGTGGAGGAGCGCCCACAGCACGATCGTGCACGCCAAGATCACCGTACCTGCGTCGCTGACGAAGACCCGGCAGCGCTGCACCACCCGGCGCAGCACCCCGCCGAGCTGCGGCATCTTGTAGGGCGGAAGCTCGAGCACCAGCGGCGGCGTAGGGCTCTTGAGCAGCGTCTTTTTCAGCACGAAAGCCACCACCACCGCGGCGAGCACCGACACCAAGTACATCGTCAGCATCAAGATGGCGCCCACCGAGATCACGCCGAACACCGTCTGCCCGCCGAACAGCGCGCTGATCACCAGCGTGTAGATCGGCAGCCGCGCCGAGCAGGACATCAGCGGCGTGACCAGGATCGTCACCAAGCGATCGCGGCTGCTCTCGATGGTGCGGGTGGCCATGATCGCCGGCACCGCGCAGGCGAAGCCCGAGACCAAGGGCACGAAGGCTCGCCCGTGCAAGCCGACCTTGGCCATGACCCGGTCCATGATGTACGCGGCGCGCGCGAGGTACCCCGAATCTTCGAGGAGCCCGATCAAGAGGAAGAGGATCGCGATCTGCGGGATGAACACCAGCACCGCGCCGACCCCGGTGATGATCCCGTCGACCAGCAGTCCCTTGAGCGCGCCGTCCGGGAGGCGCTCTCCCACCGCGCTGCCGATCGCCCCGAAGATGCCCTCGATGCCGTCCATCAACGGCTGCGCCCAGGTGAAGATGCTCTGGAACACCAGCACCATCACCAGCGCGAAGCTCAGCGGTCCGAGGACGCGGTGCAGGAGGATGGCGTCGATGCGATCGGTGAGCGTGCGGGCGGGCTTGGTCTCCCGCACCACCGCGCGCTTGGTCAGATCGTCGATGAACTGGTAGCGGGCCTCGATCAGCGCGGCGGGCAGGTGCTCGGCGCCGTTCTTGAGCTTGGCCTCGGCGGTGGTGATCGCCGCGTTGAGCTCGGGGTGGAGCACCAAGGGATCGTCAGAGGTGCCGCGGCTCTCGGCGTCGAGCATCGCCTTCACCGTGGCCACGAGCCAGGCCGCGTCGGAGGCGCTGCTCCCGCTGGGGAGCTTCTCCCGCACCGCCTCCAGCTCGGCCTCCGCTTGGGGATCGAGCCTCCAGCGCCGATCGAGCGGCGGCGTCGGCGCGCTCAGGGCCTTGCTCAGCGCGGCCTTCAGCTCGGGCAGCCCCGTACCCTTGCTGGCGACGATCTTCAGCACCGGCAGCCCGAGCGCTTCGCTCAAAGCGTCCGCGTCGATGTGGATGCCCGAGGCCTCGGCCACATCGACCATGTTGAGCGCGATGATCGCGGGGCGCCCTAGCTCCAGCACCTGCAGCGCGAAGTACAGGTTGCGCTCCAGATTGGAGGCGTCGATGACCAGCACCACCACGTCCGGAGGTGGTCCGGCCTTGCCCCGGAGCACCTCCAAGGCGAGGGCCTCTTCCCGGCTGCGAGAGACGAGCGAGTAGGTGCCTGGGAGATCGACCACCGTGGCCGCCCCGCCGCCCAAGTTCAGACGCCCGCTCTTTCGCTCGACCGTGACGCCGGGATAGTTGCCGACGCGCTGCGACAGGCCGGTGAGGCGGTTGAAGAGGGTCGACTTCCCGGAGTTCGGATTCCCGGCCAGGACGATGACAGGAGAGCCGCTGCTCATCGAGCGTCCACGGTGAAGCACAGGGCCTCGCGGCGCCGGATCGAGAGCAAGTAGCCGCGCAGCTCGAGCTCCATCGGATCGCCCAGTGGGGCCAGCTTCTTGACCTTCACCTCGGTCCCGCGGACCAGGCCCATTTCCATCAGGCGGTGGATGACATCGGAGCCGGCGCGGACCTCGACCACCGTGGCGACTTGGCCCAGCGGAAGGTCAGCGAGCGTCATGGAGCCAGATCGCGCTTATTGAAAATGAAAGTCAATAGCGACATTCGGTCGCTGCTCCCGAACGGTCAGGAGTGGGAGACGCCGAAGCTGCCAACTGGCTCGCGGCGGAGCCCGTGAAGGTCTCGGGACGGATGGTGATCGACACGGCGACGTTCTTGGCCAGCGCCCCCTGCGGGATCTCCAGCGAGAAGAGCCCGTCTGCCGAGGTGAGGACGCCGCCTTGCTGGTTCACGGCGGCGATTCGAGTGGCGCCGCCGCGCTCCGCGCAGGCGAACGTAAGCGCCAACAAGGAGAGCACGGGATAACGCCGCATGGGCGCAACCTACCATGACTCGCGTGAACCCCTACCCCACGCGAGGCCGCTTGAGCCCAAACAGCCCGAGGACGTCCCAAACCACGCCCTCCGCCACCCCTGGCGGCGGGTTGGCCTCGGTCTCGGCTTTGACGGTGGCCCGGCGGACCGACTCGATCTCCGCCTGCAGCCCCCAGCGCTCGGCCAGCGCCGCTTTGGCCTCGGCGGGCGCGTCCGGCCAGGCGTCGCTCAGGGCCCAATCGAAGCTCTTCTTGCTGAAGTCGTTCCAGGAGCGATCATCCTTGCTGGCGTGATCGAAGCGGGCCATGGCCTCGCGGCCCCCGCTTGTGTAGCCGACCAACGGGAGCTTGGCGTCGAGCTCCGCGCCGAGCTCCGCGTCCGCCTTCTTGAGCTGCGCCTCGAGGAGGCTGTGGCGTTGCTCGAGCGCCGCTTTTCGGGCGACCGGATCGCTGGGCAGCTCCCCACCCGCGGGAAAGGCGAAGCGGCCCGGGGCCTTCTGAGGAAAAGGCAGCACCGTCGCCTCCGCGGAAGTGCTTGAGATCGCAGCGCTCGCGGCGCTCTTGGGGGGCAGGCTGATCACGGATAGCTCCAATGTAGGTTTCGGCGGACAGGCGCCCGAGTTGCGCCCAAAAAACGTCCGTCAGGAGGGCGGGAGCTTCGCCGCCGCTCGGGCGAAGGCCCCGGAGGAGGTCACGACCTCCGGCAGCTCCACCACCGGCCGCTCGTTGCGGTAGAGGAAGCGGTAGATGCCCCAGGTCCCGGTGACGCGCTGCATGTACCGCCGCGTCTCCCGCACTGGGAAGCTCTCGAGCCATAGATCGAGGGGCCGCGCGCTCCCCGCCGGGAGGTTCTTCGACACCAGGCCGGGCCCGCCGTTGTAAGCGCCGAGCGCCAGCGGCACGGCGTCCTTGAACTTCCTCATCCCGTCCTTGAGCACGAAGGCGCCGAGCTCCACGTTGAGCGCCGGCTCGGTCAGACGGCTCAGATCCAGCTTCTTGCGGTGGAGCGTGGCGTAGGCGCCGATCGCGGTCCCCGGCATCAGCTGCGCGAGCCCGACCGCGCCCGCCCAGCTCACGATGTTGGGATCGAAGGTGCTCTCCTCTCGCGCCAAGGCGAAGAGGAGCAGCGGGTCGAGCTTCTGGCCCTTGGCGGCGGTGGTGATCTCGAGATCGTAAGGTCGGGAGTAGGCCGCCAGCCACAGCGCTCGGGTCGCGCTGGTCGGTACGGCGTCGAGGAGCCGCTTGGCCCGCACGCGGAGGAGGATCTGCGCCTCGCGGTGCGCCGCCACCCGATCCAAGGAGAGCGCCAAGGCCACCACCTCCGCCTCGTTCAGGGCCGCGTGATCGAGCAGCATCAGCTCCCGCATGGCCTCGTCGGTGAAGCCGAGCTCGGAGAGGAGGAGCGCGCGCTTCTTGATCACGCTGTCGTCGATCGAGGGGACCGGCGGCGGCGTCACGCTGGCCAGACCCTCCTCGGCGCGTCGATCGAGGGCCGCGGAGACCTCTGTGAAACAGGGCAAACTTGTGCCCCGCAGCCGATCCAGGGCCTGCCAGGTGTAAAAGCCGAGCCCGGTCTCGAGCACGACGCGCCGGTAGCGGGCGCAGGCCTCGGGCGGCGCGGTGTGCTCGGCGATGCGGGCCAGCCAATACAGCGAGCGCGCGCGATCCACCGGCTCCCGCCAGCCAAACTCCAAGGTCGGACCCAGCGCCTGCTCGGCCTCGGCCCAGGCCTCCCGGTCGATCGCCTCGAGCGCCAAGGACCAGGCCGCCTCGCCGAGCTGATCGCCGCTGGGATAGCGCTCCAAGATCTGGCGGTAGTGGGCCCGCGCCTCGTCGAGCTGGCCCACGCTCTCTTCGGCCTTGGCCAGCTCGAGCAACGCGTCGTCGAGCGTCGTGCTCTCGGGCCCATCTTTGATCATGCGCTCCACCAACTTCCGGAGCGGCGCGACCGTGCGGATGATGCCCCGCACCTGGGCCTCGAGCAGCGCGGAGGCGAAGGCGCGCCGGGTATCTTCAGCCTTCCTACACAGCTCGTAGGCCCGCGGCAGCGCCTTGAGCGCCGGACCGTACTCGCGCAGCTTGCGGCTGGTCTTGCCCTCGACGTAGCGGAGCCGGCAGCCCTCGGCCGGGCTGAGCTTCTTCTCCTCGAGCAGCGCTCGGGCCTCGGTCCGCGCGTCCTCGTTGGCCTGCAGGTCCATCAGCCGCTCCACCCGGGCGATCTCGCGATCGCGGCTGCCGATGCGGGCCTTGGTGGCCTCGGGGCCGAGCTCTTTGGCCAGCTCACGGGCCTCGGCGCTGTCGGGGGTCTCGACCAGCATCCGGGACTCGACGTCCTCGGCGGCCTTGGTTTTACCGGCCTTTTGGAGGAGGGCGGCGGCCCGCGCCAGGCGCGGACCATCGGAGGCCAAGGCGAGGAGGAGCTGGGCCGCTTTGGCCGGATCGCGCGTCGACCAGGCGGTGGCCAGCCGGACCGCCGCGACCTCGTGCAGCACGTGTTTGCAAGTTGGCTTGCAAGCCACCTCCTCCCGGGGGAGCTCGGGGATGCTCTCCAGCTCCTGACGCGCGCGGTCGAGCTGCCCGGTCTGCAGGTAGGCTGTACCGAGGAGCAGCGACCGGTAGTCGGCCAAGGCCGGGAGGCTCGCCGGCTCCAGCAGCGCGATGGCGTCTTTGGGGCGGCGTCCGTCGAGGGCCGCTCGGGCCGCGCTGAGGGCGCCGGCCGAGGTCGAGGTCGGCAGCTCCGCCACCAGGCTCGAGATCGCGAAAAAATAGGGGAGTAGGCCCATTCGAGAGCTCCGAGCATGAACTCCCCCCGGCTCCGGTGCCATTCCTTCGGAAAACCCCAACCCGCTTCCCGCCGTTTGCCGCCTTCCCGCCCGCCCCGAGCTTCCCTATGCTGCCTCCTCACCCCGCGGGGGCCTGTGGGCATGTCGAATCGCCGTCGCTCCGACCGATATGCCGTGACCCTCCCGGTCGTGATCAAAGGGGGGCGCGGCACGGAGAACACGCTGACCGCGAACGTCTCCGCGCACGGCGTCGCCATCTTCACCGAGCGGCCTTTTCCGCCGCGCCAATACGTCGAGCTCGAGCTGCGTTTGCCGCCGGACGGGCAGGCGATCGCCGTCACCGCGATGGTCGCGCGGACCACCGACCGCCTCGAGGATCGGGCGGGGATCGTCCACCCCGGCGTCGCCTTCGACTTCTACCTCTTCGACTCCAAGGGCCGGACCGCCTGGCGCGCCTTCCTCGACCGGCTGCGGGGCAGCAGCCCCCCGGTCGCGGCCAAGCGCCAGGAGGAGGGCGAGACCGAGAGCGCCGCCCAAGCCATGCGACCCGCGCCCGAGGCCACCTTCTTGGTGAAGCCCCGCGACGTCGGGCGCCTGTGGAACTTCTTCCGCACCGAGCTCGGCGCCCACCGCGCCAAGATCGAGACGCCCGTCCTCAAGGCGCCGGGCACCCCGGTCGAGGTGGTGGTCGTCCACCCCGAGACCCAGGCCGAATACTCGCTCATGGGACAGGTGGTCGCCGCCAGCGAGCATGGTCGCGGGCGGGGCCCGATGATCGAGGTCGGCCTGGAGGAGATGAGCGAAGCCGGCCGGGCCTCCTTCCGCAGCTTCATCACCTCGGGCCGGATCGACGAGACGACGCAGGATGAGGACTCGATCGAGGAGCTCCCGAGCGGCGCGATCAAGGCGATCCCGCCTCCCGTGCTGGTCCCCGAGCAGGCCCCGGAGCCCTCGCGGATCCCGGACTCGGCGATGACGCCGATCCTCGAACCCCGAACGCTGCCCGACAAGCCGGCGCCGATCCTCGAGCCCCGCACCATACTCGACCAACCGGGGCCGCTGCTCCCTGCCTCGACCTCCGAGCCGGCGACCCAAGAGATCCATCGCGCGCTGGCCACCGACCCGGCGCCGGCGCTGACGCCGACGGAGCCTCCGGCGGTGGGGCCTCTGCCGCCGACCGAGCCCTCGGTGCGCATCAGCGAGCCGCTGGTCACCGACGTTCCGGTGACCGGCATGAACGCGACGGGCAGCGAGTCTCGGCCGATCCCGCTGCCGGCGGGGATCCCGGGGCGCAGCAACTCGGTCTCCCCGGCCTTCATGATCGACGTGATGCCGCCGATCCCCTCCGAGCTCTTGCCGCGCAACGAGGCCATGGGGCTGCGGAAGGCGGATGTGGCGCCGGCGGTCGCGCCGCTCCTGGCGGGACGAGAACCCCTGGTCTCGCCGCCCTCCGAAGCGCGCACGCCGATCCCCCAGCTCACGCGCGGCCCCACCACCGTGGACGTGCCGACCTACCAGCGGCCGGGATCGTATCCTGAACCTCCGCTGCCTGAGCTCGTGCCGGCGGTGGAGGGTCTGGTCCTCGATGCGCCGCGGATGCCGATCGCGCACTTCCCCATGTCGCCCGATCCGATCGTGGAGCCCCCGCGGATGAGCTCGGGGCGCAGCGTGCCGGCGCCGCCGCCGCTGGCGCGGCCCAACCCAGAGCCGGCGACCGAGGTGGCCCTGCCGATCGCTCGCTCGGCGCCGATCCCCTCGATCGTCCCGCCCAAGCCCTCCGCTTCGGGCTCCATGCCGGTCCCCGGCGTGGTGCCGCGGGCCGCGATGCCGCAGCCGCCCCCGCCTTCGCTGGCCCCGCCGCCACCGCGACCCTCGATCGCCGCTGCGGCTCCCGCGGCACCCGCGCCTCGACCCTCGATCGCCGCCGCGCCTCCCGCGGTACCCGCGCCTCGACCCTCGATCGCCTCTCCACCGCCCGCGGTCGCCAAGCCCCCAGTGGCCCCGCCGGTCGCGCCGAAGACCTCGGGCCCACCACCGGCGGCGAGGCCCTCGGTAGCACCGCCCCCGGTCGCGCCGAAGAGCTCCGGCACGCCGCCCCCGCCCCCCCGGCCATCGTTGGCGCCGCCTGCGCCGCCCCGGCAAAGCGTCGCCCCGCCGCCGGGCGTACCGGTCGCGCCCTCGGTGACCCGAAGCCTGTCCTCGCCCGCCAAGTCGCCTCCCCGCGTCCCTGATGCTCCGCCTCCCGGCCGAGCGCCCTTGGCCCGATCGCCTACGTTTGCCGCGTTTTTCGCGGAGTATCACTCAGCCCGTCCTTCGGTCTCGGTCACCGGCGTGGAGGGGGAGGACACCGTTCGTCCGCCGCCCGACGCGCCGCCTGGCCCACGGTCTCGACCGCACCCCGGCGCGCTCGAGCCCTCGGCGGACGAGACGAACTTCGACGATGAGCTCGAGACGCATCCGGAGGAGCCGCTCCCGCCCAGCGTCGCGCAGGTCGTGGTGTCCAAGGCCGCCGATGCCCCACGCACCCGGCGGGCCTCCGGCCTCAACGAGCCCTCCTGGTCCAACCACCGCCAGATCAACTCGGAGGGCACCGACCCCGAGCTCGATCGAGACATCGCGCTGGCCCGGGCCCGGGTCGTGCGCAGCCCCGCGAGCGTGACCGCCTGCTACCACCTCGGCCGCTTGCTCCTGCGGCGCGGCAATGAGGACGCGCTCGGGGAGGCCACCGTGCAGCTGTCCCGGGCCGTCGAGCTCGAGCCCAATCACCCCGGCGCGCACCTGGCCGCCGCTGAGCTGGCCGTGCGGCAAGGCAACTTCGACGCAGCGGCCGACCACCTCCAGCGCGCCCGTCGCCTCGGATACCGCATCGACGCGGGCCTAGAGCGCGCGGTCGCCGAGGGGCGGCGCTCACGGAGCTGAAGGTCCGCGTGACCGCCCCGGCTAACTGAGCTACAACCTCCGAATGGCCGAAGCCCAAGATCGGCTCGTTCGCCGCGTCATCGTGGTGGACGACGAGAAGAACATCCGCCGCACGCTCCAGATGGTCCTCGAAGGCGAGGGCTACACGGTGGAGTGCATGGAGTCGGCCGAAGATCTCTTCCCGCGCCTCTCGGAGAGCCCGGTGGACGCGGTGATCCTCGACGTGCGGCTGCCCGGGATGGACGGCCTCGAGGCGCTGGAGAAGATCCGCGCCGAGAACCCCGAGATCTCGGTGATGATGATGAGCGGCCACGCCACGCTCAATGACGCGGTGCGGGCCACCCGGCTCGGGGCCTTCGACTTCCTGGAGAAGCCGCTCGACCGTGAGCGGGTCTTGGTCGCGGTGCGTAACTGCGTCGAGCGCCGGTCGCTCTCGGCCCGAGTGCGGGCGCTAGAGATCGCCGAGGGCGGTGACGAAGAGATGCTGGGAGCCTCCCAGGCCATCGACCGCATCCGCGAGCAGATCGGCAAGGTCGCCGCCACCGGCGTGCGCGTCCTGATCACCGGCGAGAGCGGCACCGGCAAGGAGCTGATCGCCCGCGCCGTGCACCGCGCCTCTCGCCGCGCCAACGGCCCCTTCGTGAAGGTCAACTGCGCCGCGATACCGGCCGAGCTGATCGAGAGCGAGCTCTTCGGTCACGAGCGCGGCGCCTTCAGCGGCGCGGTGCAGCGCAAGCGCGGGCGCTTCGAGCTGGCCGACGGCGGCACGCTGTTCCTCGACGAGATCGGCGACATGAGCATCGAGGCCCAGGCCAAGGTGCTCCGCGCCCTCCAAACCGGGGAGATCATGCGGGTCGGCGGGGAGCGCGTCTTCCATGTCGACGTGCGGGTCGTCGCGGCCACCAACAAGGACCTCGAGGAGGAGGTTCAGCGCGGCGGCTTCCGAGAGGACCTCTTCTTCCGCTTGTCCGTCGTGCCGATCAAGGCTCCGCCGCTGCGCGACCGCGGCAACGACATCTTGGTCTTGCTCCGGGCCTTCCTGAACCACTTCGCCCAGGAGCACGCGGTGATCCCGACGCCGATCCTGACGCCCGAGGTCGAGGCCAAGCTCCTCGAGTACAGCTTCCCCGGCAACGTCCGAGAGCTGCGGAACCTGGCCGAGCGCTTGGTCATCTTGGCCGGCAATCCGATCCAGCTGGCTGATCTCCCGCCGCAGATCGCCGGCGCCGAGGGTCGCTCGCGGCCCCCGACCTTGGCCCAGCCGGCGCCCGGAGAGGCCATCGACGTCGCGCGCTACGGCACCATGACGCTGCGGGAGCTCCGGGAGGCCGTCGAGCGCGACTACATCCTGAAGAAGCTGGAAGAGACGGGCTGGAACGTGACCCGCACGGCCGAGCTCCTCGGCATCGAGCGCACGAACCTCCACAAGAAGCTGAAGCAGCTGGGGCTGCGTAAAGACGCTTAGCCCCGTCTGGGCCCTGTAACACCGTCACTCCTCCCTCTGTCCCTGAATGCCCTGCCGTAGGGATGGGTTTGCGTTGGCACGCAGGCTGCTTTGAAGCAGCGCATGGTCCGCGCGACACAGCACCCTTCGTCCACCCCGTTAGCGCCGCCCGGACCTCCCCCACCTTCGGCCCCGGTCGCGCCCAAGCCGCCTCCCGCCACCCCGCTCTCTCCGCGCCTCCTCGCCGAGGCCCAGTTCTTCGCGTCCGACCAGCCCGCGGCTCAACGCGCGGCGCTCGCTCAGCTGATCGCCCAGCGACCGGACGACGCGGCCCGCCTCCTTCAGGAGCTGGGCGCGCGAGCCAAAGCCGGAGGTGCTTGGTCCACGGCCTGGGCCCACGCGCTCCATGCGACGCGCGCGATCATCGTCGACCTCGAGCCGGGCAAGCAGGCTGTGCCCACCGCTTTCCTCCATGCGGTCGCCGCGCTCGATGGCACGAAACCGGGAGGCTCGAGGGTCAAAGCCGATCTCCTCCACCTCATCACCGCCAAGAGCACGCAGCTCTCCGCCCATGGCCCAGCCGGCATCGCGCGCGCTGAGCTCAACCGGGGCGCCGCAGAGATCTTGGTCAGCGACCCGGTCGGCGCGACTCGCGAGCTGTTTGGAAGGGCCGCCGCCAAATCGAGCAGCGTCCCGCGGCTCTTCGCCCAGCTGATGAGCCGCGCAGACACGGCCGCGGCCGTCGAGGTGGTCGTCCGCGAGAGCGCGCGCTCCACCGCCCAGGCCTCTGCCGATCCCTGGGCGCTCCTCGAGCGCGCCAAGACGCTCGGTCAGACCCTGGCGGCAGTGGAGACCGGTAGCCGCCTACTCGGTGACCGCGACGGCCAGGCGATCTCCCGCGGTGCCACGATCCTCGGCCTCGGTCTCAGCGGGGCTCCCGCCGGCGGAGAGATCAGCTCGCTGCTCGGCTCCATCGAAGGGGGCCACAATGACTCGCGGGTGGAGGCCCGCGTGGAGCACGCCCGTAAGGTGGCCAAGGCGGCCATCGAGAGCGTGCTCGACCCCACCGGTGCGCGAGCGAAGAAGAAGGACCCGCTGCTCCTCGCCACGCTCACCGCGATCCATGGCGCGGTGGTCGCGGTCCTTCCCGCCCGGCCGAAGCTCGGCAAGCTCTCGGAGCTCGAGCTCGAGTCGAACATCGGCGACACGATCCTCTCGCACCGAATGAGCCTCGGCCCGCTGGTCGAACCTGCCCTCGGGGGAGGTCGTCGCCCGCCACCTTCGGAAGCGCCCTTTGAGCCGCCGCCGATCAAGCGCGACGCACGCGGCCGGCTCACCAACGGCACCTACACCATCGATGAGCCCGGGATGGTGCCCCACAAGTCCGGCCAGACGGCCGCCCCGGCCAAGAGCCAGTTCCTCGCGCGGGTCGACGCGGAGTCGGCCACCCTCGACGCGGCGGCCTACGCCGACGCCAACAAGCTCTGGAAGAACAACCGCGCCAAGGTCTACGTGGAGAACGGGCCGGTGGGTGTCCTCGGCAAGACCGGGCTCCTCACGCATTGGGTCAACGTCTACCGAACCCAGACGGGGATGGTGCACGCCGCGCCTGGCTCGCCCCCCAAGCCCTGAGCAAGGCAGCGTTGCCAGGGTGCCGGAGATTCTGCGATGAAACGCGCATGCAGGCGCCCTACGTCGACTGGATCGCGCGCTACGCGGAGCGGCAACCGACGCGACCCGCGGTGCATGACCTGGCCTCGGATCGCTGCCTTAACTATCGCCGCTTCGACGCGCGCATCGACGCGCTGGCCTATCACCTGGTCACCGAACGCGGCGTGCGTCCCGGGGCGCGGGTGGCGATCCTCGCTTACAACACCAGCGACATCTTCGAGCTACAGTTCGCCTGCTGGCGGATCGGCGCGCTCTTTCTTCCGCTGAACTTTCGGCTGGCGCCCCCGGAGCTCGAGGCCATCTTGAAGGAGGCCGAGCCATCGCTGCTGGTGCTCGATCGCGCGCTCTCGGGGCTCCTCCCGGCGCCGCCTCTGCCGGTGTTGATCACCGACGGTCTCGGCGGAGACTCACCGTATGAGGACGCGCTCAGGGCGGGGGCCAAGCTCGAGGAGCGCGTGAGCGCGGGGCTCTTCGACACGGCTGGGCTTATGTTCACCGCGGGCACCACCGGCCAGCCCAAGGGCGCCCGCATCACCCACGCGATGAACTTCTACAATGCGGTGAACTTATCCATTCCGGCCCGGATCACCCGAGATAGTATCCACCTGGCCGCGATGCCGCTATTTCATACGGGCGGACTGAATTGCTACGCCAACGTGGTCTTTCACGCGGGCGGGCTGGTCCGGGTCATGCGGACCTGGGATCCGGCGCTGGCGCTCGGCTATCTCGGCGATCGCGCGCTCGGCATCACCCACTTCTTCGGGGTCCCCGCGCACTATCTGGCGATGGCGGAGCTCGAGACCTTCGCGCGCGCCGAGCTCAGGCTGACCACCGCGGGGGTCGGGGGCGCGCCCTGTCCCGTGGCGATGCTGGAGCGCTGGAGCGCCAAGGGCGTCCCCATCCAGCAGGGCTACGGCCTGACCGAGTCCGGCCCCACGGTGCTGGTCCTCGACACCGAGGACGCCGCGCGCAAGCTTGGCTCAGCTGGCTTGCCTGCCCTCCACGTCGAGGTCGAGCTCCACACCCGCGCGGGCGAGCGCATCGACGAACCCGAAGTGGTGGGCGAGATTTGGGTGCGCGGTCCTGGAGTCACGCCCGGATACTATGGCCACGATCCGCTGCCCGGTGGTTGGCTCAAGACCGGCGACGCCGCGCGCCGTGACGCCGACGGCTACTATTTCATCGTGGACCGCTGGAAGGACATGTTCATCTCCGGGGGCGAGAACGTGTATCCAGCCGAGGTGGAGAATGTCCTCTATCGTGTGGACGGCGTCGTCGAGGCGGCGGTCATCGGGGTGCCGGATGAGCGCTGGGGCGAGGTGGGGCGCGCCTTTGTGGTGCGGCGCACGGGATCCACCCTCGACGCAGACGTGCTCCTTCAGGCTTGCCGCGGATCACTGGCGAAGTACAAAGTCCCGAGGTCCATCGTGTTCTTGGACGCGCTGCCCAAGAACGCCGCGGGGAAGATCCACAAGCGCGCGCTGCCGAAGTCTTAGAAAACTGAGACTACGGCCGGCGATTAAGTCGACATCTAAGTGGCACCAGCCCGCGCGCCCTCGCCACACTGGGTCCATGCTCCGATCGCTACGCTACTCCCTCTGCTCGATCGTCGCCGTGGCGAGCGGGCTCGCCTGTGAAGACACCGAGCTCCTCAAGCTGACCCCGGTAATCGAGGTCGCGCCCAATCCGATCGTCCTACCGCCGGCGGCGATCGGCCTCTCCTCGCGCGCGCCGGTGCTCGTCTCCAATCGTGGGAGCGCGTCTCTGGAGCTCATCGACATCCGCCTGAGCGGGAGCCCTGAGCTCAGTGTACGCGGCAGCACGCTCAGCGGGGCCTTGGTCCCCGGTGAGACGCGCACGCTCGAGCTGGAGTTCTCCCCGACCGGATCCGGCGAGCACGGAGGGGCACTGCGCTTTCAGTCCAACGACCCGACCACTCCGGAGCTGTCCGTCCCGATCACCGCTGCGGTCGCCGCCGGCCCGGTCTTGCTCGCCTGCATCGCTAGCCCCGAGCAGGGTCTCACCGAGCGCTGCACCGATCATGAGCTCACCCTCGATTTCGGCGCGGTGCCCCTCGGAGCGACGCTCACCGCCACGGTCGTGCTGAGGAGCGCGGGCACGGAACAGGTCCACGTCGCCAACTTCGGCCTGGTTCCCGGGGCGGCGCCCAGCTTCAGCTTCGGGGCGCCGTCCGGCGGCTTCGATCTCGCGCCGGGCGCTCAGTCCACCGCCCTGCTCCAATACCACCCCGTCGCCTCGGGACCCGCGGCCGCCGAGATCTTGGCGCGCAGCAACGACGCCCTCCAGCCCGAGAAGCGCCTTCGAATCAGCGCCACCGCGGTGCCTCAGGCGCTCTGTGTCAGCCCGCCCAGCCTTGACTTCGGCTCGGTGGCGGTCGGCCAGGGCACTACCTTGACCGTCCAGGCCTCGGCCTGCGGCAATCGAAGCATCAACCTGACGGGGCTCGAGATCGTGGAGGGCAGCGCCAACTTCGCGGTGCCAAACCCCATCACCGCGCCGATCCCGCTGGCCAACGTCCCCGGGCTCGGCTTCACGGCCAGCGTCCGCTTCACGCCGAGCAGCACGGGCAACTTCAGCGGCAAGCTCCGGGTGCAGAGCGACGCTGGCGACGCGATCGTCCCGCTCGTCGGCTCCTCGGGGGCCTGCGATCTGACGCTCACGCCCAGCGAGCTACGCTTCCCGCTGACCGGCGCTTCGCGGACCTTCACCATCCTCAACGTCGGTGTCCGTCCCTGCACGGTCGACAGCATCGCCCTCTCCGCCGGGCTGGACGCCTTCACCTTGGACAGTGCCCCGACAACGCCGCTGGTCCTATCCCCAGGTTCCGGCGAGAACGTGGAGGTCTCATACCGCGGAGGGCTTGAGGACCCAGGCGCGGTGGAGGTCCGCTTCAGCGCAGACGGGAGCAGCGGAACCAAGGAGGTCCAGCTCCGGGTCGACGCTGAGCCCCAGCCGGGCACCTGCCAGCTCGAGGCGGCGCCGGGCGCGCTTGGCTTCGGTCTCCTCCAGCAGGGCGTGACCGCCGCTCGGACCGTCAGCTTCGTCAACAACGGCACCGGTCCCTGCCTTCTCTCGGGGATTTCGGTGGTGCCGAGCGGCACGTCCTTCCGCTTCGAGCTGCAAGGTAACCTGCGCGTGGAGCCGGGGAGCCTCGTCTCCGGGGTGGTGCGCTTCAGCAGTGCCGCGGTCATCACCGAGACCGCCGTCCTGAGGGCAGACCTCCAGGATCCTGCGGCCACGGATCTCGACGTGCCCTTGTCTGCGAGCACCCACGGTCCACTGCTCTGTGTCACGCCGGCTCGTCTCGACTTCGGCGCCAGCTCGGGGGCCTCGGCCAGCGTGACCCTCACCGCCTGCGGTTCGGATCCCGTGGTGATCTCGGGCCTCCGCTTTGACCCAGCCGCGCCAGAGATCACCTTGGAGGCCGCGCCGGCGTTGCCCTTCACGCTGGCCGCGGGTGCCAGCCAGGGCCTCACGCTCCGCTATCAGCCGGTCGACACCGTGGGTGACGTGACCGAGCTCGTGATCGACTCGAACGACGGCGCCCAGCCGGAGCGGAGGGTTCTGATCACCGGTGGCGCTAACGTCCCCGAGATCTGCGACAACGGTGTCGACGAAGACAACGACGGCTTCATCGACGAGGACTGCGTGCCCGGGCGACCGATCGGCCGCGCGGTGGTGTTCGGACAAGGCCGCCTCTTCGTCTGGGGCGACGAGCACGTGAAGATGGAGAGCTACGGCGCGCGGCCAGCGCCATTTTGGCGCGGCGTCTTCGGCTGGCTGACCTGCGAGGGTTGTCCCGGCCCGCGGCGTACGCGAATCGGAGATCTCAACGCCGACCTCAACCCGCTGATGCGCGCCGAGGCAAGCGCGCTTGGCCTCACCGTGACCCCGGTCGGGGGAACCGACGCGGCGTCGTTGGCCCGCGTCGATGCCCTTCTGGTCGTCGCCAACGCCGTTCCGTCATCACCGGCGCTGCTGCAGTGGCTGCAGCAAGGCGGCGCGTTGATGGTGATGGCCATCGGGATCGGCTCGGATGAGTGCACCAATTTCCTCGACCCCTTTACCACCGGCTTGCCGCTGTTCTTTGACTGCACGGATCCGAACCCCTGGGGTCCGGTGGGCGTCTTCAAGCCCCACCCGATCAGCTTCGGCCTGCAGCCCTCGGCCGCGCCGTTCGTGAACGGGCACTTCGTGGCGGAGGCGCCGGGCACGCACAGCACCGTCATCGCGCTCCCCTGATCGCGAGAAAGCCCACCTTCCGCTATGGTCAGGGGCAATGGCCTCGGCCCGTCCGCGCGCGCTCTTTGGCCGCCAGGGCGACCTGGTCCAGCTCCGGAGCCTCCTCGAGGGGGGCGCCAGCCTCATCACCATTCACGGTCCGGGCGGGATCGGGAAGACCTCCTTGGCGCGACAGCTCGTGGCCTCCGGGTGGGTTGGTCGCCGGGTATGCTGGGTCGACCTCGAGGCCGCCGAACAACTCGAGGCGCTTATCGCGGCGACCCACAGCGCGCTGACGGACGCGTCTGGGCTCTACGCGTCAGGGCCCGTTATCGGCGGGGTGAACCCGCCTGCGGGCGCGATCGCTTCGCTCTACGCGTCAGGGCCCGTTATCGGCGGGGTGAACCCGCCTGCGGGCGCGATCGCTTCGGTCTACGCATCGCTCGGCGCTCTGGAGGAGCCCAGCGACGCGCGCCTCTCCCAGGCCTTGGCGGCCGCCGGCGACCTCTTGCTCGTGCTCGACAACCTCGAGCAGCTCCTCCCCGCCGCCGCCGCGCAGATCGCGGCTTGGCAGGAGGCCGCGCCCGAGCTCTGCCTGCTCGTCACCTCGCGGGAGACGCTGCGGCTATCGACGGAGATCGTGCTGGAGCTGGGGCCCCTCGATCTCGAACATGCCGCGCTCGAGCTCTTGATCGACCGCGTGCGCCGCGTCCGCCCCGGGTGGAGCCCCGACGCCAGCGAACGCGCAGCCCTGGCGGCGATCGTCGAGCACGTCGACGGGGTCCCCTTGGCGATCGAGCTGGCCGCCGCGCGGGCCCGCGGCCTGAGCCTGACGGCGTTGGCAGAGGAGCTCGGGAAGGACCTGTCGCTCTTGGACCGGGGGCCCTCCGACGCGCCGGCCCGTCATCGATCCATCGACGCCTCGGTCACCGCCTCCTTCGAGCGCCTCCCCGAGCGCGCGCGCCACGCGCTGTGGGCTGCGGCCTGCTTTCGCCGCTCCTTTGCGGCCGGGAACCTGGCTGAGGTGCTGGGGGGCGGCTCCGCGTGGCTGAGCGAAGCGCAGGAGCTGCTCGACCGCTCCCTCCTCGCCGAGCTGAGCCCGGGAGAGCTGACGATCCTGGCCCCGGTGCAAGATTTCCTGCGCCGGCATCCTCCGACCGAGCCGCTCGGCGCTTCGCTGGAGCGCGCGCATGGGAGCTTCGTGCTCCGCGAGGCCCGGCTCGGTCGACCTCGTCGCGAAGATCTGGTGGCGCTGATCTTGCGCGCCGAGTTGGCCACGGACCCCGCGGCTCTCGCCCAGGGCTTGGCGGCCGCGGCCCTGGTGTCCCTGCGCGAGCTGGCCTCTGCCTCCGGCTCGGCGATCGAGGCTGCGCTGCAGCGAGCGGTGACGCAGGCCGCCGGGCTCGATCCCCATTTGGTCAGCGCTGCCCTCTTGTCGCTGGCGGACTTGGCCTGGTTTCGCGGCCAACACCGCGAGGCGGAACGGTCGGCGGCCGAGGCCTTGTTGCGTCCTCTGCCCCCACGCGACCGGGCGCTCGGCCTCCTGATCTTGGCCCGGGCCCGCTTCGGACTCGGTCAGCTCGAGGCGGCGCTTCCCCCGCTGGAGGAGGCGATCTCGCTGGTCGAGCGAGACTCTGATGGCCGGCTCCTGGCCGAGCTGCGTCAGTGCTTCGGCGCGGTCCGGCAGTCGCTCGGCCTGAGGAGTGAGGCGCTGGGAGATCTCGAGGCTGCGCTGGGAGAGGCCCGGAGGGTCGGGGCCCGTGACGTCGAAGCGCACGTCGAGGGCTCCCTCGGCGTCCTCCTTCTCGACGGGGGACGGGTGGAGAGCGCACGCGATCGCCTGCAGCGCGGCGCGGCGCTGGCCAAGGACACGGGACAGACCCGCACCCGCGAGGTGCTCACCTTCTATCTCGGCCTGAGCTGCCTCGAGCTCGGCCTCCTCGACGCCGCGGAGGCCTGTTTTCTCGAGGCGCAGGAGCGCGCCGCCTGGGCCCACAACGCGCTCCATGGAGCGGTCCATATGCTCTTGATCGGGGTGGTCTTCGCGGCCCGCGATCAATTGCCATCGGCGGAGCAGAGCTTCGCCCAAGCTGAGCGGGTGCTCCTCGGTCGCGCCCCATGGTCCGAGGTTGCCCGGGTCTACCGCGGTCATCTCCACCTCGCGCGGGCCCGCGCTGCCCAAGTCGGCGGCCGGATCGCCGAGCGCGAGGAAGAGCTCAGCTTGGCCCAGGGCTGCTTGGCCGCGGCTGGCTCCAAGACCGCCGCCACCTCTGACGACCTGCGGATCGCCGCGCGGATCTTGGAGCGGGCGCTCGAGTCCCAGGCCGGCCTCTCCAGCGTGCCGCCCAGCGTCGCAGCGCGCGGACCACCGGCGCTCTTGCTCGGGGCCGACAGCGAGTGGTTCTCGGTCGCGGGCGCGCCCCGCGTGGATCTGTCCCGCCGCCCGCTCCTGCGCCGGCTGCTGTCGGCTCTGGCGGCCCAATACGAGCGCTCGCCGGACACGGTGGTCGAGCCGCAGGCGTTGATCCGCGAGGCCTGGCCCAAGGAGCACTATAACCCCGAGATCCACGTCAATCGCTTGCACGTGGCGCTCTCGTCCCTGCGCACCTTGGGGTTGCGCGAGGTGGTGATCCGCAGCGAGCGCGGCTATCGACTGCAGCCAGGCACCGAGCTGCACCGGATCGGCCGTCCTCGCCCGGCGTGAGGATGTTCGGCGAGACCGCCCTCTTCAGCGTTGACGCTTGAAGCGCGCGCTGTGGAGCGGCTCGGTGCTGATCTCGATGCGGACCGGCACTTTGTAGCTCGGCAGCCTTCCCAGACAGAACTTCCTGAGGCGCCCCCTGAGCTCACTGGCCGTCTCGGGGGAAAGCAGCCGCACGCGGGCCATCACCGCCTGCCCCAGCAAGGCGCTCGGCTCCCCGCGCACCACCACCTCCGCGATCCCCGGCAGCTCGGCGATCACGCTCTCGACCTCCGCGGGGTGCACCTTCTGCCCTCCCACGTTGATCAGCTCGCTCTGCCGGCCCCGGATGCGGAAGAGCTCGCCCTCCTGCTCGACCAAGTCCCCCGTATCAAACCACCCCTCGGCGTCGAAGGGGTCGGGCGCATTCAGATAGCCGAGCATCGCTGACCGGGCGCGGATCCGGAGCGTCCCTCCCTGGACCTTGGTCTCATACCCCTCGCCCCCGAGGCGAACCCACAAACTCCCCCGATCCGGTGAGCTCGAGCGCAAGATCCCGAGCTCCGATAGGCCATAGGTCTGCTGCAGCTTGGCCGTAGGCAACAACGCCGCCAGCCGGGTCAGCGTGCTCTCGGGCATGGGCTCGGTGCCATAGGTAATGAGCCGCAGGGAGGAGAAGTCATGGCGCTCGAGCGCGCCGGACACGAGGAGGAGATTCAGGAAGGTGGGTGAGGTGGGGAGCAGCTCGACCCGATGCTGGGTCACTGCGGCGGCGATCGCGCCGATACTATGGTCCGCCGGGACGACCACCAGCCCACCGTTCGATAGGGTGTGAAAAAGCGTATTGAACCCACCGATGTGATCGAAGAGCAAGAAACTTAGGGTGCGCTGGGCTGCCCGTCGCGCCTCGAACTTATCGAGGAGGAGGCCCAAGTCATGGACGATGCCCTTGGGAGCGCCCGTACTGCCCGAGGAGAACAGCACCAGCCCGGGAGAGTTGCGCTCCCTCAGCGTCTCATAGTGTCGGTGGCGCTCGGTCGTCTCCCTCCTCATGAGCAGCACCTCTTCTTCTTGATCCACGCTGAGGACCCACTCGGCCTGAGCCAGGTTGATGAGGTCCGCGGCTTGGACCGCGGCCGCTGGCGAGATCGGCACCACGACCGCGCCCAGGTCGGCCAAGGCCAAAAAGAGTCCGATGCTGCGGGGAGAGTAGTCCGCTCTCAGGACCACCACCGCGCCCGCTGAGATTCCCTCCCTGGTCAGGATTCGTAGGTCCCGCTCAACCGAGGCCAGCAGCTCGGCGTAGCTCACCGACCGAGCACCGGACGCCACGGCGGAGCGCTCGCTGTGCTCGGCCAGCCGGCGCTTGAGCGCGGAGATCACCCTTGCACCCGCGCCTCGACATAGTTGATCAGCGAGCCGAGGGTAGCGAAGGGGCTTGAGCTCCTCGACATCGCCCGGTCATCGGTGAGTACGACCTGGATCTCGTAGAGCTCATCCAAGCGAGCCTCGATCTCCATGACCAAGGTGGCGATCCCCAAAGAGTCGAGGAGGCCGTCCTCGCCATAGAGTTGGGTGCTCGGGTCGACCTCCGCGTTCGGCGTCTTGCTCCGCTCGACCAAGGTGTCGCGCAGCGCCGACAAGATCAGCTGAATCAGTGTCTCCCGTCCCATCGCGGCTCTCCTTCTCCGTCAGCAGGCCTCCAGGAGCAGCACGCCATAGTGCTCACCCAGGCCGTATCCCACGGAGGCCAGGCGATCGCCCGGCGAGACGCCCATCTCATTGACTACCGTGGATAAGTTCGCGAACAGCTCCACCCCCCACAAATGACCTACTTGCATGCAGTTCTTGGTGAATACGCGGTCGTCCGGCAGCTTGAGCTTGGAGCCTACCTCCAGCGCGACCTGCATCGCCACGTTGTCCGGCACCAACCAGCGCAAGTCAGAACGATCCCACCCGGCGCGCTTCAGGCTGGCGTCCACGTGACCCATCATCGCCGTGGCCCCGCGCTCTCCGAGGCGCCGAAACTGCTCCGAGTCCTTGGGCCGGAGCATGAAATCATCCGGCGTCAGGTTCTTCCGCTCGCGCAGGAGGACCGAACCAGCATCGCAGCCGAACGCGTCGATCAGGGCGCAGTCCGAGGCAAAGTCGCTGCGGACGATCCTGAGAGAGCCCGGCGGCGGTTGGCGCACCCGCTCGAGCAACATGGCGCCGGCGCCGTCGCCCACGATCGTCTCCGGCGCGAAGAAGTGGCGACCGGGGGTCACCGCAGCGCTCACGAGCAGCGCGCGTCGCGGGCCCCCCGCGCCCAGCATGGTGGGCCGCATCAGGTGCAGCGCCGCGAAGGGCGCTGCGCAGCCGGTCTCAGCGAAGCCCACGCAGGCCGCGCGGTTGGCCCCGATCAGCTGGGCAACCTTGGCCGGTAAGGACCACATCTCGAAGTCAGAGGGGGTCGTCGTGGCCGTCGCCAGGAGTTCGATGTCCTCCGCCGCGTCTGGGCCTAGCGCATCTTTTGCGGCCGCCGCCGCCAGGGTGGACGGGAGCTCGGTTGGTCCCGCGCTCCGGACATACTTGATCCCCAGTTGTCGGCGTTCTCGCAGGGAAAAGATGCGATCCGGCTGCTCCTCGGCGATCAGGTGGGCCGTCGCGATCGGCGTTTCGGCCAGCCGGCTGGAGACCCTTCGGATCACCACGCATGGCCTAGCCGAACCCCCCACCGCTCCAGGCTCGCACGCGCCCATTGGGCGGACCTTGCGCTGGGACAAGGTCCGCTCTGCCCCGCGCTGATTGGTCGCACCGCCTCGGATTGACCCCCGGCAAGGCGCGGCCAGAACCTAGACCACGGTCATGAATCCGCTATGCAGCGTCACTCACACGGGGCTTGAGCTCCGCAGCACCTGCGCGACCTGCACTGGACGGCCGACGCAAGGGCAGCTCATGCTCCGGCGCAATCAACAGCTGTATCTCGAAGGTGAGGCTGCGCTCTACGTCTATGCGGTCGTTTCGGGCTATGTCCGAGAAGCACGGATGACCCCCGACGGGCGCACCCAGGGAGTACGGCTGGTGGGGCCGGGCGAGGTGACCGGGCTCGAGGCCCTGCGCGCACCATACTATCGGAGCTCGGCAGAGACGCTCTCCCGCGCGCGCGTCTGCCGGATCCCTCGGCGTGACGTGGAGCTGCAGCTTCGGACCCACGCCGATCAGGCGATGGCCATGGTCGGCGCCCTGGTGGACGAGCTCACCTTGCTCAAGGACACCGTCCTGTGGATTACGGTCATGAGCGCGGAAGAGCGGATCCTGGCCCTTCTCCGCCGGCTCTCCGAGGCTCAAAACAGCCTCAGCTTCCGCCTGCCGATCACCCGCCTCGAGATGGCGCGGCTCCTCGGGCTCTCCCATTCCACCGTTTCTCGGACGCTGCATCGCCTGGCCAAGAGCGGCGCCTTGAACCTCGAAGGAAGGATGGTTCGACTTCCCTGAGTCTCTCCTTGTCGTAGGACAAGGTATCGAAGCCGATTTCCAGAAAAACAGTCGCGCTGGAATTACAACCTTCGCGGCGGGATTGAGTCCCGGAATATTCTTTCGCTTCCGACGCGTCGGACCGGCGAATCGCGTTGACCGCTGTACGGTCGCGGCAAATAACGGCGCGCATGAATCGGCGCCGCGTCGTGGTCACTGGCATGGGCATCAACACCATGCTTGGAGATACTCTAGATACTTTCTTCGAGAATTTGCTCAGCGGACGTCCGGGAGTAACGCGCTGGACCTGGCCCGAAGCCGACCGAATTTACTCCAAGGTCGGTGGGAATTTGGCCGGCTATGACGCCGAGGCCAAGCTGAGCAGCTTCGAGGGTCGCCTCCCCGAAGAGGTCTACAAGCGAACGCGGCGGCTCTTTCGAGCAGCGCCCTTCTCGACCCGGCTCTCGGTGCTCACCGCCCTCGACGCTTGGGTGGACGCTGGACTGACCTTTCAGCGTCGCGACCCTTGGGACGCGGCCATCTTGGTCGGCGGGCACAACCTCAACGAACGCTACCTCCTCGACAACCATCTGGTCTTCCTGCGCGAGGACCCCGACTACATCGACTCTCAGGCGGCGCTCCTCGATCTGGACACCGATCACGCCGGCTCGATCGGGGAGGTGCTGGGCTGCCGCGGCGCGATGTACACGCTGGGCGGAGCCTGCGCCAGCGCCAACATCGGTCTGCGCAGCGGCGTCGACGAGATCCGCTACCATGGTCACGACCTCGCCGTCGTCACCGGCGCCGCCCTGGACTTCTCGCCCATGGGCCTCCACGCGATGGCCTTGCTCGGCGCGATCACCTTCCAGAGCTTCAACGATGAGCCCCACAAGGCCAGTCGCCCCTACGATACGCGGCGGGAGGGCTTTGTTCCCTCCCACGGCGCCGCGACCTTGGTGCTCGAAGAGTACGAGCACGCCAAGAACCGGGGGGCCCAGATGTACGGCGAGATCTTGGGCGTCGTGGCCACCTCCGACGCCAATCATCTCCCCAACCCCTCGCGGGAGGGCCAGGCGCATACGATCCGCCGCCTCTTCAAGGAGACCGGGGTCCGGCCCGAGGAGGTCGATTTCATCTCCGCGCACGCCACCTCCACTCCGCTCGGCGATCTCTCGGAGCTCGGAGCGATCAAGGACGCCTTTGGCGCCCACGCCTACCAGCTCAAGATCAACGCGCCCAAGTCCATGCTGGGTCACACCTGCTGGTCGGCGCCCGCGGTGGAGACGGTGGCGGCGCTCCTCGAGATGCGCCATGGCCGGCTGCATCCCTCGATCAACATCGAGAACCTCGACCCTCAGGTCGACCTCGACGTCTGCGCCAACCGCGCGGTGAACCATCCGATCCGAACCTTCCTCAAGAACTCCTTCGGCTTTGGCGGCGTGAACTGCTGCGCGATGTGGCGCAAGGTCGACGCATGAGCGAGGCACCGCTCGCGCTGATCACCGGCGGGACCCGAGGCGTGGGCGCAGCGATCGCCCTGGCCCTCGGCGCGCGCGGGACCGCCAGCATCCTCACCCACCGCTGGGGCGGGAGCGACGAGGTGGAGCTCTTGCGCCGGTTCGCGGAGGTGGGCGCGCCGGCCCCGCAGATCATAGAGGCCGACGCCGGGAACCCCGAGGACACGGAGCGCCTGATCGCCGGGATCGCCGCCCAGAAGCGCCGGGTTGATGTCTTCGTCTCCAATGTGGCGGTGGTCTCCCGCGGCAAGGGTTTGGACGACCTCAAGCTCAGGAGCCTCACCACTAGCCTCCGCTATAGTAGCTGGCCGCTGAGCAACTATCTGGACGCGCTCGAGCGACACCTAGGAGAGCTGCCGCGCTGGGTGATCGTGACCTCCTCGGACGGTCCGGATCACTACTATCCTGGCTATGACTATGTCGCGACCTCCAAGGCCGCGCTGGAGGCCCTGGCCTCGGTCCTGGCCGATCGCACCAAGTGCACCCGGACCCGAGTGGCGATCCTTCGCGCGCGTCAGGTCGACACCGTGGGCTACCGCGAAGTATTCCCCGAGGCCGCGCAGGAGCTCGTGAACCGACGCTTCGCGCGCTTCGCGGTCACGGCCGAGGAGGTGGGCTCGGCCGTGGTCGCCTTGGTCAGCGGTCTCCTCGACGGGCTCCACGGGCAGGTCCTCACCTTGGACAAAGGGGCTGAGTACATGGACAACATGGTCTCGGTCGGTCCGGCCTTGGCGGAGGGGATGCGATGAAGCCCCTCCTCGATCACCTGGCGGGAAAGAACGTGCTCATCCGCTCGGTGGGGGGACCGCTGGAGGCCGCGTTGCTCGGCGCCTTCGTCACTGCGCGCGCCCACGTATCTCGGGTCACCTCGGCGGAGTGCCTGGCCCATGAGCTCGAGCGGCTCAGCCATAGTCATAGTACGGCCTTCGCCGTCATCGTTCCGTTCAGTTTCCAGGGCTCGATGGAGGCCAACGCCGAAGAGGCCTTCGAGCTCATTCACCTGATCCAGGAGACCAA